>ERZ772854.2628-NODE-2628-length-12670-cov-47.013000_pt1 | contig 12670 bp, 10 predicted proteins | sample MGYA00580844_ERZ772854 | MGnify/ENA primary metagenome ERZ772854 (study PRJEB29015, sample SAMEA2737727) | human gut metagenome | biome: human gut; feature: human-associated habitat; material: faeces | place: China | collected 2012 ...
AGCACGACTTCAGGTTGACGGAATGAGATCTTCAAAAGCTCCATCACCTGATCGTTGGTGAGTTCTTCCGGCGCAATCAGAAAACTTTCCAGCATTCCGGCACGGGTACACAGCCGATGCACACGGGCCTTGCGGGTCAGCTCCGGTATCTGGTGTTCCAGAATTTTCTCCCGGTGCTGGTAGTAGCGCAGCTGCTGTTCTGCTTTGGCTTTCTCGCTGCGGAGATAGGCGAGATCGGTTTTCGGTTGGGTCAATGGCATCACGCTCCTTTTCAAAAGTTGGTTGTATTCGACATTTTTATTGGTTCGTGGTACACTACACACAATCAATGTGAATAGAGGTGACTGCGTTGCTTGCGTTATATCTAAGTGTGCTTGATGATCGAAACTTTGAAGAAGATTTTACCGAGGTGTACAATACATACAAACGGCTGGTTTACCATACCGCTTACAAAATCATGGATGATTCGTATCTGGCAGAGGATGTGCTACAAGAGGTATTTTTGTACGTTGCAAAAAATTTTTCTAAAATTCATCGAGAAAACTGTCACGAACTCGCTGCTTATCTCGTTAGTTGTAGTAGAAGCCGTGCATATGATATGCTTCGCAAACAACGAGAAGAATTGCTGGAAGATGTCCCAAACGAACCAGATGCCGCTCCGGTGCCGGATGATGCAGCAGTTAGCACCGATAACATTGAACGTCTAACAGAACTGATTGGCCAAATGAAACCGATGTACCGTGATCCGCTACGCCTTTTGGCAATGGGATATACAAACCGTGAGATTGCAAAATCGCTGGGATTAACGGATGAAGTGGTACGAACACGGCTCTTTCGAGGACGAAAACTATTATGGAAGGAGATGAACAGCCATGAGTGAGCGGACAGACATTTCATTTGATGCGGCTTTGATGATGGCACTTCGTGCAGATGCGCAAAGAGAACTGGATTCGCTTCCAACGCCAAAGCAGTTTGAGGAAATCTACCCAGATACGTCCCAATGGGACGAACGAATGACAGAGGCCTTAAAGAAGAAAAAGCACCACCCAGTGTTGAAACGAGTACTAATTGCGGCATTGACACTCGTAATGCTGACGGTTGGTGCTCTTGCGGTCAGCGCTGATTTCCGCAGGGCAGTCTATACGATGATTCAAAAATTTCTGCCCATTGAGATGCAGCTGACTTATCAGGTGGATGGCGAACCGCTGGAGTGGCTCCCGGATGGATACAGCGACCATTATGTGCCGAACGGCTTTGAAATGGACGATGTGCAGAAATTTGAGCGAGCAGAAAACTTTTTACATGTTTACTCGTCAAAAGAAACAGAGGAAAGCTACACAGTCCGTTGCTCAATTATCCAGCCAGGGCAGCAGTCCCTGTTTGATAATGAGCATACAGTGTACGAAACCGTAAAGGTCGGAGAAGCAGATGGTGTACTTGGAACCAGTACGGATGAACATGGAAAGAATGTTTATACTCTAAGTTGGGAACATCGGGGGATTACACATACCGTTATGGGAAACATTCCATACGATGAGATTATGAAAATTGCGGAAGGTATCCGTTAAGAAAGCTGGACACTTGTGAGAGTTCACAAATGTCTGGCTTTCTTTTTGTCTGAACTTACAAAGATGGAAAATTTGAAAAATTTTCTCCTGAAAATTGAAACGAAGCGAATGCGAATTGCGTTGATTATACAAAGGCTCTTGATGGGAGCAAAAAAACGGAGGTGTATGTCTATGTCGAAAAAGCGTTTGTTGTCCATTGTTGTTTCAGCGGTGATTCTCTTGAGCTTTGCCTGCACCGCAATGGCCGCTGAAAAGTCTGAACGGTATGTAGGCGATAGTACGGTCAACGGATCTATTTACCAAACATACTATCAGGTTGATGCCCAGACTCGAACTGGAGTAAAGAAAATCAGCGTTTCAGGCGTTCTCTATGAAAAGGGGACAATTGGAACATGGCAAAAAGTAAGTAGCTGCTCAAACAGCAGCACGACCTCAACCTGCATGGTGAGCAGTAGCTTTAACACTAAGCCCGGAAAATCTTATAGGCTTGAGTATTCTGCGACCTTTAGCTATTCCGATGGACGGAGCGAAACCATTACCGGAAGTACCAGTAGATAAGTGGAGTTTGTTATATATTTCAGCAAGTTAGAAAGGTGTGAGGTAATTATAAAGGCGAGACCAACGCGAGTTATCCGATACCTAGCTATAGTCGCACTGTGCTTGCTTTTGGGCTTTATGCTTGGAAGAAAAAGCAAATATGAAAAACGAGATTATTTGAAACAATTCAAAATTGGAAAAGCAACATACTCTGAATCGTTGATATATGAGGCTTATGGCGGATTGCAAAATGATGGGATAATGTTAGCGGTATACTACGATGTGGATGCAGCCAAAATTATTCATCAACTCGATTCATGGGAGAAAATTAATGATTCTCCAACCATATCTTCTATATTAAAAAATGTGTCGTCATATTTTGGATTAGATTTTGTGATTCCTGAAATTGCAAGTGGAAATTTTTTTCTTTATGATAATAGTCAGCATAAGGAACTACGCTCGGAAGCCGAAATGAATACATTGCTTTTACATTCTGAAGATGTGAATTTTAGTCTCGTTGTCTGGGATGATGAGAAGCACACAATTTATATAGTAGAGTACAGAATTTAAGGAGGTTCGTTATGAAGAGGTTCGTATCATTAATTCTTTCAGTGTGTTTTTTGTTTTCGATAAATACTGTGTCTTATGCTGCTAACATAAGCAGCCGTAAAGCTAGCAATCCTGTTATTCAAAGCATGAATGATAAGTATCATGTTGATTTTTCGGGAATGTCGATAGATGAATTAAATAAGTTTATCGATAAGATGAAAGATGAAGATCAAACACGTGCATCTGGAAATTTGTTAAATAATACACAGCTTGCATGGTTGGCAGCTGCGCAAATTGCACGGGATAAGGGATATGAATGTGCGGCTCTTATGGTTGAATTCTCTGTATATAATATTGACTATTCTGAGAGTGTGACGGATTCTTCGACGCCATTGCTTGACAAGTTAAACACGACAACAGTTTTTAATAATTATAAAAACAAAGTACTTAATAGTGGCTTGAAAGATTTTAGTGGAGGAAGTTGGTCTTTTACAATTCAAAAGTCTGATAATGCAGATTTATTCTATGCATTGCATAGGGTAAGCACCTCTGGAACAGGCTTCATGATTGGTAATTCTATAATGTATTACTTGATTACCGTTCATGACACATTTGATTTTGCATATGACAACAACTATGACGACTTGTTTACTACTACAGTGAACAATTGGGCTTGGTTGTGCCAGCAGACGCATGTGTTGAATCCCATAGAGATAAATCTTAGCACGGCTATTGGATAAAAAATCAGTGGTATTTATTTTTTTGCGAAAGTAAAAGTTGAAATCTAAAATAAGGATGGCTCTAACGTATGAAAAATTTTACGGAGGTGTTTCCAATGCAGAGCAACTGATGTATAAGAAATCTTGTGTATACTCTAAAAGTAAAGAAGGAAAATTAAAATAGCTAGTGAAAAAATATCTCGTAGAATTTTTTTGAAAGCAAGTGGGATTGTGGCTCTTTCTTCAATGGAGCTTAACTCTGGGCTGACTGCTTTTGCAGATAATCAAAGTGATGGAAGCAAATCTCATATCGAGAGATACCATAGATACGATTTTGATACAAAAGAAGAATCTATAGAGGAAATTATAGTTGAAACCAATTCCTTCACGGATGGAGAGACAACTGCAGGCTATTTTCCAAATGGAAAGATTTCGGATATTGATCTATCCGATCTGTATGCGATTATCGGAAGCAATGATATCACTGTTGTTGATAATCCAACGGCAACACCATATTGTAGTACGGTATGCCTACAGATAACGACCAATAATGGAGGGACAAATTATGGTTCTGGATTTATGATTGGGCCTAATGCACTTGCAACAGCAGCACATAATCTATACAGTATAAAGGAAAAAGCCTACGTTAAGTCGGTAAATGTCGCACCTGTTCGATCTGATAATAGTAAACCTTTTGGAAGCGAAAATGTATCGGCAAGTTCGATGATTGTTAGTGATTCTTATCTTGCTGGAACAAGTTCGGAGGATTGGGCGATTATTACGCTCAAGAATAATTTAGGAACGAAAACGGGATGGCTTGGGTTACATTGGCAGTCTAGCAATTATTCATCATCACAGTTGGTGTATGCTTATGGCTATCCGAGCCAAATAAATGGTGCCGATGCGAGATATCGGATGTGTAAATCTTCTGGGTATATTAGAAGTCAGACTTCAAAATATCTCAAGGGCGATTGGGATTTGACAGGTGGCTTTAGTGGTGGTCCTCTTGTAGAATATATTTCTGGAGCTGGGTATGTAGCTATCGGAATCCATAAAGATGGAAGCACAATTGATGGTTCTTCATATCCAACTTCTTATACAGGGGCATTGAGAATAACACAATCGCTTTATACGCTGTTCCTTTCATACAGAGGTTGATAAAATGAAATGCAAACGGAAGATTATGGTTGGCATAGCATTTGTGGCAGTGGTTCTCTGCATTCTATTTCAATCGAATACATTCGGAAGAAAAAAATCGGAACTTATAATTGAAGAAGTTGACCTGAAGAACAATTGTATTTATGCGACTGCAAAAAATCAATTATATGATACGGATGACAATTATATAATTTATGGCGTATCAAACTACTTGAAAGGAAATCTTCAGTTGTCGTATCTTAAAGAAGGCGAAAGCATTCTTGTGATATCAAACGGTAAGGTGTTGCTATCAGATCCGTATCAATTTGATAAAATATACAGTATTCAACTGTTGCAATAGCGTTTCATTTTCTCAATAAATAATATAAGCTATTTACAGCTGCCTCCTCTGTTAAGTGGTGGTGCAGTGCTTATTCTCAATAACGATGCGATTGATGAAAATGATAGACCTTTTTGGAATTTAGAATTTTCTCAATAATCAAGCCCCCAAAATGGCAAACTTGAAATCATCGAGAGATACATAAAATATAGGGTTAAATCGACTTTCGTGTCGAAAAAACAAGTGCTAGAAATAGCAAAATCCATTGAATTTTAGAATGACATTTATAAGAAACCAGTAGATTTGCCTGATATTTGTGATTTCTTTGACCGTTGGGCCATTGATTTTGCACTACATTGATTTTGCACTACTATGAGCAAAGGAAAAACTTAAAATAAGCAAACAACCCGCCATTTGCAGCGACTGCAAGTAGCGGGTTGTTTGGCCTATTTAGAGGTTAGTCTTTCAGTTTGCCATGGTCACAGCCAAGTGAGAGATAATGCTCAATCTCACCACTCAGCACAAGCTGGACGCACTCCAAGGGCTTGTTGTATAGTAGCCAATCAAGTTCAGCTCGCTGTGCCGGGGTATTGCCGTATTCGTCCTCGATGGCAAGGCAGTCAATGGCAATGGCAGAGCCATCAGCGAACTGGGCTTCCGCTCGGTTGGTGTCCATATTATAGTGCCAAGAACGTGCTTTTTGAGAACTATTCTGGTCAAAAATTCGATTTTGTTTCATTTGAATGCCCTCTTTGATGCTTTTATGATTTAGTTTTTTGACGAGATGAGGTCTCTTTTTTCTTTCTCTTGAGTCACCCAACCGCACTATCCTGCATCGCAACTGTTCACAATGCTCTCCACATCCGGGCGGTGCATCAGCTTTTGCAGGATGCCAAACTGCTTTTTGGTGGACGCAGACACCAGATACTGCCACTTTTGCGGCAGAATGGGCAAATCTGCGATACTCCACTTGACGTATTTGGCATCGTAGATGTTGGGCGGTGCCAGTTCCACCAAGTGCCCCACGCACCAGCTCACCAGATAGCCGTTGCCTTCAAGGTAGCCGTCCTGACGGCTGGTGGCACCAAGAACTTTGGCATAGGACATGGCGACGGACGGTTTTTCCGCCACGATCAATTTTGCGATAAGAATCCCTCCAATCTGTTTCGGATTGCAATATGTACGGCGGCAAATGCCGCCTTGAAATCAGATGGGTTCGGTGCCCGGTTCGTCCGGGGCTTCGTCCTCGTCCGGCACATCGGTCGGAATCTCAAAATCGCCCTTGTACTCGGTGTAGTTTGCATCAGGGTCAAGGGCTTCTTCTGCGGTAGTGCAGCTTCTGCTCTGCTTTGGCTTTTTCGCTACGGAAATAGGCGAGGTCAGTTTTTGGTTGGGCCATGGCATCACGCTCCTTTACAACATTAGTGACATTCGACATTTTTGTTGGTTCGTGGTACACTACATCCAATCCATGCGAATCAGTTGGAGGTGGTTGTGTTGCTTTCTCTGTACTTAGCTGTTCTTGACGATCAAAGCAATGAAGAACAGTTTATAGATTCCGGCACGGGTGCAAAGACGATGCACACGCTCTCTCCGGTTCAACTCTGACATCCTGCGTTCAAGGATCTTCTCTCGGTTCTGGCAAGAGCGCAGCTTTTGCTCTGCTTTGGCTTTTTCGTTGCGGAGATAGGCTAGGTCGGTTTTCGGTTGGGTCAATGGCATCACGCTCCTTTTTGGGAAAAATAAAAAGCCAAACAATCAGACTTGATTCGCACTGATTGTTTGGCTAGAGGTACTACAGGTGCTTATTAAATTTAAGCCTTTTACTTAATATCATATCCAACAGTGAATTATATCTCATTAGATGCTTTTCCCAATAATTTTTCTCGTATGTTGGTAGTTGAAAGTCTTTATAGCTTTTTTTCATTGAGCGAAAGCATTGCTCTTGTCTTTCAGAAACATGGATAAGTTCATCGTCTGCTGTAAGCACTCGAATTAATTTGTTTACTGATTTTTTGCATATGCTGGCAAATTCATCCTTGATCAAATTTTCTTTTTCAACAACCACCGAATCAACAACATAAAGTCCAAGAAAGTCGGATATATATTTTAGATATTCCATTGCGCCGTTCATGTTTTTTCGATCAGACACGGTTACTAAAATTGCATATTTTCCAGCGAGTTTAAATAGGTGTGTCCAACAAGAAATTCTATCAAGGAAAACTTTCGTGCTTCCACTTATTGAGTTGTTATAAACTGGTGATACCAATACAATAACATCAGATGCAAGCATATCGCTTCTAATCAAATTCATAGAATCTGAGCACAAATACATTCCCGTTTTAAAGCATTCCTGACAACCAGAACAAAATTGAATGTTCTCCATTCCATGCGAAAGGAATTCGATAGACTCAGGAGCTGACATTTTTAGCAACTGCATGAACTGATCAATCCACATACAACAAACAGAGTTGGCTCTATGCCGACTTCCGTTAAAAACAAAAACTTTCATCGCTTATTCTCTATCCACTTTGACTTATGCAAATAATCCATCAATGACCTCTCGCACCAAAAATCTATTATGTAGGAAAGCGCAAAGAGGAAAACATACTGACTTAGGTTTGGTGTACAAACAGATTATAATAGATTCCTTTTTTATTCATTAACATTTCATGAGTCCCAGATTCTACAATTTTTCCACCATCAATTACAAGTATTTTGTCGGCGTTTTTGATTGTTGATAATTTATGCGAAACAATTATTGTTGTGATATTTAATTGTGCTAATTTACGATACAGATCTTCTTCATTTATTGAATCCAACGATGATGTAGACTCATCGAAAACCAGCAATTCAGGATGTCGGATAATTGCACGCGCAATCGCCAATCTCTGCACCTGTCCACCCGAAAAGTTAGATGATGAAGCAGAAATAACTGTCCTTAAACCCAATGGCATAGATAAAACATCATTTTTTAAATTAACAATATCCAGAGCATTGAACACATCGCTTTCTGTGATGGATTTGTCTCCAAATGTAACATTATTTAGAATTGTGTCATTGAGGATAAATGCGTTTTGCGGAACAAATGCAATGTTTTTAGAGAAGTAACAATCATCAATGTAATCTAATTTATAACCATTCAATTTTATATCACCCTTTACAGGCTGATATAGACCTGACAATAATTTTAATATTGTGGTTTTTCCACTGCCAGAGGCTCCAACTATGGCAACCTTTTCATGCTGCTTTACAGAGAAAGAAACATTTTTTAAAATATAATTTGTTGATGCATTATAAGAGAATGAAACGTCCTCAAATGTAAGCAGTTTGAACTCTTTCGGATTGATGTGTTTGTCTTTTTTTTGACTTTCTTCATCAAGAAAATCGTTTAAATATTCAAGAGACGACTTATATGTAGATGTATTAAGAAAAAGAGTGAAAAAAGAGATTGCAGATGAATAGTAGGTTCCCATTAATGAATATACAGCAACAAGCTCGCCGACGCTTAAAGTATCTTCCGGTAATATAATCAACAGATATAGTATTCCAAAAACTGGAACGAACATTGTAAAATAGCTGACGATTTGGTTGAGATTCAATGAAACTGAATCTGTTTTCAAGGTAACCTTGCTAAACTTGTGGAGCGATTCATAAGATCTGTTCAAAAACATTTTTGAAAGATGCATTGATCGAATTTGAAACATATCTTGAACAGTTTCTGTGTTAAGAACACTTAACTGCTCGTTTTCGTGAATCTGTTCGTTTCTCATCTTTAGGAGTATTTTATTCGAAATTACCACATAAAGAATTGCTAATAATGAAGTAGCAACGAGAAGTGGCATAAGTATGGGATAATGGGCACTCAAATATACAAGGATAACAAATGTCGATGTTCCCAAAACAACAAATTGAGGAAACACAGAACTAATAATTGACTGAAATTGTGAAAGGACATTTATGCGAAACAGTATATTTCCCTGCGATCTATTATCATAATATGAATATGGAATTTCAAATAAATGTCGAATGGCGTTCTCGTACAGTGCATTATATACATCGACTTGGCATCGTGTTATTATATTATTTTTTAGGAAAGAAAACAGGGTAAAAAAAGCCACTAATCCTAAAGCTATTAAGGCAAACTGAACTATAGCCGGAGTTCTTGATTTCACCAGTGTATCTACGATGTTCTGTAATAAAATCGGAACCAAAAGAGAAATTGAATATGCCAAAAGTGAAAAAAACAGAATTTTTACGAGAGTACCTCTAAATTCAAATAAATATGGTTTTATATGTCGTAAGGTTCCAATGTCACCTTTTCGAACACAAAACTTTTTTGAAGGCGTTGGAATAATTAAGTAATGGGCAAATTGAGATGCATATGGAATGGAGTCTTTCTTGTTTAGAGAGTATGTGCTTTTGCCTGTTGCGGGATCAAAAACAATTAACTTCTTTCCTCTCTTTTGAGCCACGACAAAATGCTGAGTATTTAAATATAATATACACGGAGCTTCGTATTGATGATCCAGATATTCAATCAAATCATCAATTCTCAATACTTTAGTATCCATATTTATGCTCTTATATATCTCACAAATCCCATCAATAGAGATTCCATCTCGACCGATATTAAACTGCTTTCTATAAAAGGCTAATGGTTGATTGAATGAATAAGCACTTGCTAGCATAGAAATGCAGCAAAGCCCACAGTCTGATGTAGTTGTTTGATAAATCATTGGGATTTTTTTCATGTTTACAATCATTTCTTTCACCGTTTGATAAAACAAAACTGTAGCCGCATTATAACTCCAAACCCTATAAAATTATTCTTGGAAAAACAATTCGCTCTTGTATTGCAAGTCCTTTTTTATTTGATATGCTTTATACGGATGCTCCTTAGTACACGTAGAATGGCTTGTCAAGAAAAATTATAATTCTACTCCATATAGGCCTGCTGCAAGTGTATTGGGAATATTGTGATTTATCAATCTTAAATGCTCGTAGAGAACACCGGTAATGCCCGTCATAAATGATTCGTATGGATAGGAAATGCCGTTTACCCACTGAATGCTCATGGGATTCACATTTAAATATATATTAGGAAAAGATTTCTTCTGCTTTGAATTATCTTTAAGATAATTCAAAACAGAAGCTACTCCGTAAACACCATGGCAAAGACATAATTGTTTGCAAGACAGTAAAACATTTAGATATTTTTCTTCAAGATAGCTGTTCAGTGAACTTTCAAACACCTCTTTGGTAGATTTGTTTAAGGTGGCCGTATATCCAATTACTCTTGCCAGTATTTGTCCAGCAATGCCATTACACCAACTGGGCAAACATGAATGCTCAGAAGATTCTTTAAACATATGATCATCAGCCTTTATACATTGTTCAAGCTTATTATAATCAATTGGAATTAACTTTGATATCATTGCAACAGTTGCAATATTTCCGGAAATACCATGGGCAAAACCAATTTCGCTAAAAGTACCATTAAGGAAAGAGTAAAAAAACGCATCAATGTATTTGCGTGAAATGTAATCGAAATCATCAAAGAATGTAATGAATATTTTGTTATCGTTTCTCAAAATTTCTGCCAGAAGATATATTGTCCCACTAAATCCGTGCATAAAATCAAAATCGTTTTCTGCATTTTCAAATCGCTGTTGCAAAAGTTTGTCTATGATTGTTTTTATTAAATCGAAAACGCATGCGTAATCGGTCTTGTCATCAAACATTAGATACTCATTATATTTTATATATAATGAACTTCCCCAAAAACCATATAATGAAAAGGCATTTTTTTCAGCAATCTTTGACGGGTTCTTTAGAGCATCTTTTGCGTTTTCCAACAATCTGTCTGCATATAGCTTATCCTCTAGTTTGGAAAACACTTTTGCGTATGCCAAAATATAGAAAATTATACCTCCTTGAGCATAAAAATCCGGACATATCGTTGATAAGCATGCAGGAGTTTGTGTATCTTCAATAGCTGTTGGAATAATCATAGATGCGTGAGTGGAATCTACAGGGCACTCGCTGATTTTTAGATATTTTAGAAATTCTTCGCACCATTCTTTTGAGGCTTCAAGATACTCTGTAGTATAATTATCATAACCGTTAATATAAAAAATATTGTCAAAATTATGGATTGTATTTGAAGGATCCAAATTTGCAGAGTGCAAAAAAATCGACATTGCAATTAAACGCTCTTGATATTTAATGGTTGTTTCGTCAAGATGAAGTAGCTTTTCCAAAATAGTCTCTTTAGCAGAGAATTGGTAATATCCCGGACAAATAATTCTACCGTCTGCAAATAAATCATTCTTGCAGAATTCGCTATAGAAAATCGGTATGTTTCCTCTTTTCATTTCAGAAATTTCATATTCGAGTCGCGTCGTACCATATTTTGCATCACTTTTGAAATTTTCACGTAAAATATCAAATAGAGCTTCCCGATTTTCTTTTGTTCTTTCGCAACATGGTTTATGTGACTCATCAATAAACTTTGAATAAGTATAGGTTGGTCTTAATAATTGGCGAACTTTCATCTTCGAATATTGTGGGTCAGAAACAACTTGTAGCACAGAATTTTTTCTTTTTATTATTTCGGTGCATCCCGCGTTGAATCCAGCAAGAAGCATCCCTATAACATCTTTTTCTTGTGCACAGCCCAATTTTGAATGTAATGCTGAAAGTTTTGGCGTTTCGTTAACTAGAACATATTTATATTTAATGTCTAGTTCCACATCGTCAACAATCATCGGAACCTTGATTTTATTTGACTTCATCGTTTCTGCAAATAGTCCACTCACGTCGTAATCGAATACATCAGTGGGTAAATTAACGGGAAGCATCCGACTCTGCAAAACACTTGATTCCAGTGTCTATAGTGGTTCAGTTGTCAAGACAAAAATCTAAGCTTTTTATAATGAACTGATATATGTAACTGGGTAGGGGAGAAAATCCCCCCTTAGGCTGCATGATCATCCAGTAACAGAATCGGATAATAGCAGGATGCCGGTGTTTGATTATTGAGTGCAGAATGACAACGTTCAAAGTTGTAAGTGTGCACATATTTACCGATTGCCTTCCGTGCTTCTCTGATATTGTTATATTGGGTCAGATATGCTTCCTCGTACTTGAAGCTTCGGAACCATCGTTCAATCATGATATTGTCAGCCCACCGGCTTTTACCATCCATGCTTTGACGGATCTGGTTCTCTTTGAGGAAATTCATGTACTCATTGCTTGTAAACTGACAGCCCTGATCTGAATTCAGGATAACAGGTTTTGCCACTATAAACGCCTTTTTTAACGCAGTTATGACCATTCTGGTATCCAGAGTATCATCGACTTCCCAGCCAACGATACAGCGGCTGTACCAGTCAATCACAGCGGTCAGATACAGAAATCCACGCTTAATGGGGATGTATGTAATGTCGATTGACCATGCCTGATTTGGACGGTCGATAACGGCGTTACGTAGCAGATACGGGCAGACTTTAGCCTGTCGCATACGTTTAGAAAGGTTCATTTTTGGATAAATTGGATCAATCCCCATTTCATTCATATAACGGCGCGTTTTCCGGCGACCAACCTGATGCCCACGCTTCTTCAGTTGAGCAGACAGTTGTCGTGCTCCCCAGGCCGGATTATCCGTGTGTAATCGATCTATGATCGATTTGCAATCCAACTCCTCCTGAGATATGGGCATGCCCTTGTAATAAACACTGGTACGATTGATATCAAGAAGTGTAGCTCCTGTTTTAACTGGAAGTTCTTTAGTCTTCAAAAGGTTTTGGACTAAATTT
>ERZ772854.2663-NODE-2663-length-12487-cov-2.848536_pt1 | contig 12487 bp, 10 predicted proteins | sample MGYA00580844_ERZ772854 | MGnify/ENA primary metagenome ERZ772854 (study PRJEB29015, sample SAMEA2737727) | human gut metagenome | biome: human gut; feature: human-associated habitat; material: faeces | place: China | collected 2012 ...
GTTTGTCCATAAGAATTTGTTCTATGTAGATTGTGGAAAATGAAGAAAAAAATCTTGAAATTCAATTTTCAAGAAGAAGAAAATCAGCTTTTGAACTTTTTGATGTAGCTAAACTTTCAGGAAAAGAAGTTATATTAATATCAGATATGTACCTTGATGAGGATACAATAAAAGCCGTACTGAATAAAGCAGGGTATGAGGGTTATAAAAAGCTTTATATTTCTTCTGCTTTAAGAAAAACAAAGGCAAATGGAGATATTTTTAAGGCTGTTTTAAAGGATTTAGGCATTAAAGCAAGTGATATGCTCCACATAGGAGATACTTGGATAAACGATATTGAAAGACCAAAGAGCCTTGGCATTGATACTATATTTTTCCCAAAGGCAAGGGAAGTTTTTGAAAACAAAATTAATGGAGCAAATACTAACCTTTGCCACAATATTGGAGAGTCAGTTTGTGGCGTAATGTGTGATTCATCTAAGTTCAAGGAGAGTTTAGGCTACCGTTGTATGATGGCACTTGTAGCAGGCTATTATTTTGACAATCCATACAGAAGTTTTAATGATGAATCAGATTTTAACGCATCTCCTTATTTCATAGGCTATTATGCCGTAGGTGCTCATATGGTTGCATTGTCGAAATGGATATGTGACAACAGTAGTGAGTATGATAACATTTACTTTATGGCTAGAGATGGCTATCTTCCTATGCTTGCTTACAATATCTTTAGAAACGAAGAAAATCCTAAGGGAGAATATATCTACACATCAAGAAAAATGCTCTTACCGGCAATGATTGAAAGTAAAGAGGATTTCTTTGATTTACCAGTAGAATACAGAAACCATACACCAGCTACAATATTAGATTTATTAAGTTTTTGTTGTAAAGACTATAGTGCTGAAAAACTTGGTTTTGATATGAATAAAACATTTGTTGATGAAAACCAGTACAATAGGTTTATAGATTTTTTCATTAATAACTTATATGATGCTGACAAGCATATGGAGGCTGTTAATAGATGCAAGAAATACTATGAGCCTTTGGCTAAGGGAAATAATGTATCTTTCGATATGGGTTATAGCGGAAGAATACAGACAGCTGTTTCAAGAGCCTGTGGCAAGGGTATAGACGCATTATTTGTTCATAGTGACTCAAAAAGACACGCCAGTATGGAGAGAAAGGGTAATTATAAAATAAAAACTTTCTATGATTTTTACCCATATATGTCTGGACTTATAAGAGAGCATATATTGTCAGATAGTTCATCATCTTGTATAGGAATTGACGAAAATATAAACTTAGTATTTGACGGAATAAAAAAGTTATATCAAGACAGTTTTGTGGTTAATAACATTCAGCAAGGTGCTATTGACTTTGTAAAAGATTTTAAAGATATTTTTGGCGAATATTTTGATTATATTGATTTAAAGCCTTATGAGGCGTCAATGGTATTTGAAGGATATTTAAGATGTGGAAAAGATATAGACAGGCAAATCTTTAAGGCATCATATTTTGAGGATTTAGTTTATGGTTCAAAGGATAATATTAATATCTATGAATTTATAAAGAACTATTTAATGACTCTCCCTATAAATGAGGGTGCTAAAAATGCAGTAACAAAGAGAGATATGCTTGAAACAGTTGTAGCAGGACATAGCAGAATAGTGCGAGCTATAGCCTATATTATTTTTGATTCAGAGCTTTTTAAGTTATATATTATAGACATACTAAATAGAAAGCCAAAGGTTTTAAGAACGCTGGTTAAAATTAAGCATATGCTTTTTGGAATGCCTAAGGATAAATAATATATGATTTGGAGATGCTGTGATAAAAATGAATTTTTTTAAATTTATTAATGACAAAACAAAGATTAATTTTGTCAGACTGAAAAATGGTATTAATACAGGCTTTTTTGCTGTTATTATTTTTGTATTGCTAACTACTATTTTTCAGAATTTTATATATGAAAATGTATACAAGAATAATGTTAGCTTGACCATTACAGCCACAGGGCAAAAAAATGAAAAAGCACTTGCTAGCAATGTGCGTATAAGAGATATTTTTGTAAATGGAAGTGAGTATGATTTTACAAAAATACAGCTAAGTGATGGTTGGGAATACAGTACAGTTGACCATTTAATATCAGCTTACGAGCCTACAAAGCCTGTGTCTTTTAATGTGAATTTTGATGAAGATGTAAGAATGCTAGAAATTGTCTATGTTCAAGAAGTAGGTTCAGGTCAGGTTGAGTTTGCTATTAATGGCAAGAATTTTAAAACTATTGACACCTACAAAGATTGTGAGTGGAGTACCTCAAGCAAGGTTTATAAGGTATCTCAGCTTATAAATCCTTATAGCTCTTATAGCGTGTTTATCGTATTATTTGTGTTGTTTACGATTATTGGCTATTGGTTAATAGGAAACAACAAATATTATAAGGTGTTTAATTATTTAAAATACTTGAATTTAAGCGTTATACTTGCCTTTATAATATATATGCTTATGGCATTAATGCAGAGGGAAAGCATAAATGATGTATTTCAATGGATAAGCAGTTATCCGTCAAACTTTAACAATGGCTTATGGATAATAGTATTGTTGAATATTGCAGTTACAGCAATATTTAGCAAGAACTACAGAGGGTTTTTAACTTTATCTGTAATTGGTATGATACTTTTGACAGTAAGTTATTTTAAGATACAGTTTAGAGATGTACCTTTACTTCCATGGGATTTTATGCTTATTTCTGTTGCCGGTTCTGTAGTATCAAGATTTAAGCTAGTGCCGTCAGTATCCTTTGTGGTTGCCTTAGTTGCCTTTATTGCTATTGTTGTTTTAATGAAATTTGTAACTAAGAAAATATATGTAGACAAGATAAAGTTATCTGTAAGAATAGCAACTTTAGTAATTTCAGTAGGTCTTTTGGTGGTGTATGCCTTTTCATTCTTGTTTACCAGAGAAATTGATTTATTTGAGGCTAAAAACTTCTATTCAAATAATGGATTTGTACTTGCCTTTACTGAAAGTATGCAGTACATTAACCCTGTTGATGAACCGGCTGAATACAATGAAGCTACAATGAATGAAATAGCTAAAAAAATAGAAAGTTCTGTAAAAGAAGAAAATGGAGTTAAGCCTAATATTATAGTCCTTATGAGTGAATCTTTTTGGGATATTACAAGAGTTAAGGAACTGGGCTTTAAGGAAGAAATGTTCCCAACATATAGAAATCTTCAAAAGACATCTCTTACAGGAGAACTTCTTACAAATGTGTACAATGGAGGTACTGTAAATTCAGAATTTGAGGCTATGACAGGCTTTTCTGTTTCTTACTTGCCATCAGAGTATATGCCATATCAAAGATGCTTGCGACCTAATTTTTATTCAATTAACAGCTTTTTGGAAAGTAGTGGCTATGATAGCCTTGCAATTCATCCTTTTGAAAAAACTAATTACAACAGAAATGCTGCCTATGAATATATGGATTTTGACAAAACAGTATGGGAAGACGATTTTGACGCAAATGCGGACAGAATGAGAGGATATATTTCTGACCACGCATTGACAGAAAAAATTATTGAAGAATATAAAAAGCATAAGGCAGAAAGTAATTCTCCTTGGTTTAATCTTTCAGTATCAATGCAAAATCATGGTGGATATTGGGAAAGTACATTAGACAAGAATAAAAAGGTTGATGTAGATGATTCAGCCTTTACTGAAACTTCAAGAGGTTCTATTGAGGACTTGGCAACAGGTTTGCATTATGCAGACCTTGCATTGGGCGAACTTATTGACTACTTCAAGACAGTTGATGAACCTACTGTTATTGTTATGTTTGGCGACCATATGTCTAATGCAGGGCAGATTGGCGACACACTTCTTGACCAATCTTCCCTTATTGCTAAAAGTGATTATGACCTTTCAGGTTTTGGAAAGACTACTAATGATACTAATGCCTCTAATATTTATGAGCAAAGACGAGTTCCTTTTATGGCTTGGAGTAATTATGAAAGTGTAAATAAAAACTGTGGAACATTAAGTGTTACTCAGCTTTTACCAACGGTATTATCAGAATACAATTCTATTATGCCTAGCTATTTCTACTATTTGAAGAATACACAATCTATTCTTCCGGCTTGTGCTTCCGGTATATTTGTAAATAAAGACGGGGCTTGCGATTTTGTAGGTAATATGAGTGAGGAACAGAAAAAACAATATGAGGAATATTGGCTTATAGAATATGATTATATATTTGGCAAAGATTATCTAAAGGATATATTTGATTATAGTGACAAGTAATTTGAAAGGAGGGCTTTGTATGCTGTTAAATAAAGTATTTAATAACAGATATACTTTAAAATTTTCTAAGTTTTTAAAGTATGTAGATAAATACGGTATTTATAATGGCTACAGGCTCTCTTTTAATAATTTTAACTATGAAACAATAGCTAGAAAAAATAAAAATAGCAAAGCCTTTGATTTAGTTAATAAAAAAATAAATAGAGGTAAAATAAATAATGAATTTGATTTTGGGTACTGTGTTTTTGGCCCGTTAATATACGAATTTGTAAAGTGGTTAGATAATGAAACTAAAGAGTATGAGCAAATTTTATTTTTAGCAAGAGAGGGCTGGCTGTTAAAGACGGCTTATGATACTTTTAAAGGAAATAATGACAAAAGCAAATATTTTTTAGCATCAAGACGAGCAACTTCTGTGTCAGCTATTTATACAGAAAATGATATAAAAGATATTTTAAATCAATATTATAAAGGCAGTATAAAAAATTTGGTGTATTCAAGATTTGGCATATCTATATCAGAGGATTATTATGTTACAATGCCTCAGGATATGGAAAAGGTTATTGAAAAGCTAGATATTGAAGATATACTGAATAAAGCAAAGACAGAAAGAAATAATTATAAAAAGTATATAGAGAAATTTAGTGAAAGTTGTGCTGTAGTTGATGTAGGCTATAGTGGAACAATACAATATTATTTGGCTAAAATGCTAAATAAAAAAATAGACGGATATTATATTTGCTCTCACTTTAATAATAAGCCTGAAAAAATAGGTTGTAAATGTGAAAGTATTTATGGTGTTTTAAATTTAGTTGATGAAAGGGAAAACATAGTATTTAAAAATCAGCTTTATGTTGAAGCTGTATTGAAAGCTCCCTATGGTCAATTAGTGTCTTTTAATAGTGACGGTTTGCCTGTGTACAATAATGATTTAACATATAATGAAGGCATAGAAAAAATTCATAAAGGTATTTGCAGTTATATTGAGGATATGAAAGGTATAACTGAAAAAACAAGTGCCTTTGCGTTGATGATGTTTCAATGGGGAATTAAAAATACAGAAAACAAAGTGTTGAATAGTTTATCTGTTGAAGACAGTTACTGTTCAGACGGTACTCTTGTGTCAAAAAATGGCAAGTGGAATAAAGAATAAAATTGAATATCAAGATACAACAAAGGCACAGCTAATAAATGCTGTGCCTTTGTTGTTTATATTATAAATATATGTATATGTCTAATTACTGTAATTTGCTCTTAACATATTCCTTAATAGCATCTCTTTCAATAACATCTTTGTGGAGAACTTCTCTAGTACCAATACCCTTGATTGGAGCAGGGGTAGCAACACCACTTACCTTTTCAAGTTCGTTAAGTGCATCGAAAGGATTTACATTAGCATACTTTTCGCCGTCAATAGCTCTTAAAACATCCTTAGCAAACTTATATGGACTAGCTGTTGAAACAACAACATTAGGAGTCTTATCGCCAGTCTGTGCAAGGTATGTAAGGTAACCACTATATGCAACTGCTGTATGAGTATCCATTACATAGTGAGTTTCTTCGAATAAGTCCTTAATAGCCTTGAAAGTTTCTTCAACTGTAGCATATTCGCCTGTAAAGTTAGCTTCAACCTTAAAGCTGTATTTACCGTCTTTAGAAAGAGAATCCATCATAGACTTAGTATCTACAGTAGAGTTACTTAAATGATAGAGTAATCTTTCAAGGTTAGAAGAAATAAGAATATCCATTGATGGAGAAACTGTTACAATGAAATCTCTGTTAATATCGTAAACACCTGTGCTAAAGAAATCGAAAAGAACCTTGTTATCATTAGAAGCACAAATAAGCTGTTTAACAGGAAGACCCATATTCTTAGCATAGAAACCAGCGAGAATGTTACCAAAGTTACCAGTAGGAACAGTAAAGTTGATTTCATCGCCCATATTGATTTTGCCAGCCTTTACCATCTGTGCATAAGCATAGAAATAGTAAACAATCTGAGGTGCAAGTCTACCAATGTTAATAGAGTTAGCAGATGAGAATACATAACCATTCTTCTTTAACTCTGCCTTTAATTCATTATCAGTAAAAATTCTCTTAACAGCACTCTGAGCGTCATCAAAGTTACCCTTAATAGCTGCAACACAAGTGTTAGCACCTTTCTGAGTAACCATCTGCATTTTCTGAACATCAGAAACACCGTCTTCAGGATAGAAAACAATAATCTTTGTACCTTCTACATCAGCAAAACCTTCAAGGGCAGCCTTACCAGTGTCACCACTTGTAGCAGTAAGAATAACAATCTTTTCTTCAACGCCATTCTTCTTTGCTGCTGTCTTTAAAAGATAAGGAAGAATAGAAAGTGCCATATCCTTGAAAGCAATAGTCTTACCATGGAAAAGTTCAAGGAAGTTGCCATTACCAGCACTTACTAATGGAGCAATAAGCTTAGTATCGAACTTTTCATCGTATGCAGAGTTAATACAATACTTTAATTCTTCTTCTGTATAATCAGTAAGAATAAGCTTTAATACTTCGTAAGCAAGTTCCTGATAAGACATTTCAGTAATCTTTTCTAAAGGAAAGTCAATTGTAGGGATGGTTTCTGGTACGAAAAGACCACCATCATTGGCAATACCCTGAACAATAGCCTGACTAGCTGTAACATAGTTTTTGTCGCCTCTTGTGCTTTTAAACATAATATCCATATTCACATACCTCTTTAAAAAATATTCTTGTTCAATGTTCTATTTCCAATTTTATAATATTTTTATAGGTTTGTCAATTAATAGTTGTTTTTTGGCTGTATATTTAATAATTTTTCTTGTATAAAATTCTTTTATCATTTATAATGAAGAAAAGGGAAAGTTTTTGGAAATTTGTTATACAAGGAGGAGAATAAGTATATGAAATGTCCTTTCTGTGGAGCTTCTGACACAAAGGTTGTAGATACCCGTACAATGGAAGATAATTCTGTTATTAGACGCAGACGCTTTTGCCCAGAATGTAGCGAAAGATTTACTACATATGAAAGAGTGGATACAATACCTCTTACTGTTGTAAAAAGCGATGAAACAAGAGAATCTTTTGACAGAGGAAAAATATTGAAAGGTATGCTTATGAGCTGTAACAAGCGACCAGTTTCTGTTGAAGAATTGGAAAAGGTGGTTACATCTATTGAAAATTCATTTATTAACTCAACAAGAAAAGAAATAAGCAGTAAAGAAATAGGGGAAATGGTTATGGATAAATTAAAAGATATTGACCAGGTTGCCTATGTAAGATTTGCATCAGTTTACAGACAGTTTAAGGATATTGACAGCTTTAGCGAGGAACTTAAAAAGTTAGTGAAAGAGAATAAAAAATAAGTAATAACAAATAAAAGGGAATATTTTCTGTAAAAAACACATATTTATTGTAAAATATTATACTTTTATTGACAATTTTTTTTCTATTTATTATAATCAAAATTTGGAGGCGATAGAATGAATGTTTATGTATGTGTAGGAAGTTCATGTCATTTAAAAAATTCGAAAGGAATTATTGACAAACTTACTAAATTAATTGAAGAAAACAACATTAAGGCTAATGTTGAATTAAAAGGCTCTTTCTGTATGGGTCAATGTGGAAAAGACGGCGTTTCTGTAAAGATTGACGATGAAGTTTACTCTGTAACAGAAGAAGATGTTGAAATGTTCTTTAAAAAGAAGATTTTACCATTAGCATAGGAGAGTTTTAGCTCAGGTCTGTTTTGGGAGAGATGTCAATGGGTTACATTAAAGTAAGAAAAGCCAACTGCAAAAATTGTTACAAATGCCTTAAAAACTGTATTTCTAAGGCCATAATGTACAAGAATGAAAAAGTTGAAATAATAGAAGATAGATGTATACTCTGTGGAAAGTGTATTACAGCCTGTCCGCAGGGAGCAAAGAAAATAGACAATGATGTTTCTATTATAAAGGAATATATTGAAGACCCTAATATAAAGGTTGCTATTTCCGTTGCTCCCAGTTTTGTTTCAGTTTTTAAAGAAAGTAGAAAAAATCTTGTATGGGCTTTAAGCAGTTAGGCTTTGACTATGTTGAGGAAACTGCTGTTGGAGCAAAGTATGTTACAAGGGAGTATTTACATCTGTTGGAAAAAGGAGAAATGGAAAATATAATTTCTTCAGCTTGTCCAAGTGTGAATATGTATATTGAAAAGTATTATCCTAAGTTGACAAAGTACATAGCACCAGTTATGTCACCGGCTCTTGTACATGGCAAAATGCTTAAAGAAAAGTATGGCAAAGATACGAAAGTAGTTTTTTTAGGCTCTTGTCTTTCAATGCTTAAAGAGGTTAATGAGTCAGAGTATGTGGATAATATGATTACATTTAACCAACTTACACAATGGTTTATACAAGAGAGGATTACTCCGGCAGAGGGAGAAGAAATGCCTTTTGATGTGCCAAGTTCCTATTCCAGAATATATCCTATTGTAGACGGTATAGTTTATGATATTAGACATATAAGTGGTAAAACTCAAGGCACTGATAAGATTGGTGGCTATGATTTAGTTTCTGCTAGTGGATTACAAAATGTTCAAAGGCTTTTAGATGAAGTTCAAAAGGGGAATATTAAAAAAGCCTTTTTAGAAGTATTTTCTTGTTACGGTGGCTGTGTTCATGGACCTTTTAAGGTAAGCCATGGTTCTACTAGCTATAGAGCTAGAATAGAAGTTAAGGACTATGCTGACAGGGCGAATGATACAGCAGATGAATATGTTGGAGATATTTCTGCAACATTTACTCCTAAGCCCGTAATAGAAGATATGCCTACAGAGGAACAGATAAGAGATATTCTTTCTCAAATAGGTAAAAACTCTAAAGCACAGGAATTGAACTGTGGTTCTTGTGGTTATGCCACTTGTAGAGATAAGGCTATAGCTGTTTATCAAGGAAAAGCCGATTTGTATATTTGTATGCCTTATATGACAGATATTAATCAGGCTTTATCTAGTGTAACACTTGATTTGACACCTAATTATATTATTGCTGTTGACAACAATATGGTAATAAAAGAATTTAACAGGGCTGCACAAAAACTCTTTGGAGTAACAAGATTACAGGCACTTAATAAGCCTTTATCTAACTTTATAAACCCAGTTGATTTCCAGCAGGTTATTGCTAACCAAAGTAATATATACAACAAAAAGGTTAGTTATACAGAATATGGAATTATAACAGAACAAACTATTGTTTATTCAGAAGAAAAAAATATGGCTATTGCCATTATAAATGACATTACAAGAGAAGAAGAAATGAAAAAGGCTGTTCATCGCAGAAAACTTGATTCTGTAGAAATGGCACAAAAAGTTATTGATAAGCAAATGGTAGTTGCTCAGCAGATAGCAAGTCTTTTAGGCGAAACAACTGCTGAAACTAAAGTTACACTAAACAAGTTAAAAGACCTCATTGATTCGGAGGTAGATTAATCTATGGATAAAGTGTATGTAGAGGCTACTTATAAAAGTTTAAATAAGTTAAACGAGGAACTCTGTGGCGATAGAGTTGAAATAGTGAAAAATGACGATAGCTATTTTGTAGTTTTATCTGATGGATTAGGAAGTGGTGTTAAAGCCAATATACTTTCTACATTAACATCAAAGATTATTTCTACTATGATGTTTCAAGGTGCAAGTATTGAAGATACTGTTGAAACAATAGTCCATACATTACCTGTTTGTAGTGTAAGAAAAGTTGCTTATTCCACTTTTATGATTTTGCAGATAGACTATGACGGAAATGCTTATCTTGTGGAATTTGACAGCCCTGGTTGTATTTTTGTAAGAGATGGTCGACTTATGAACATTGAGTATAATTACAGAAGTATAGCCGGAAAAGAGATAAAAGAGGCTCATTTTAAAGTAAAACCTAATGATTTTATGATGCTTTTAAGTGACGGTGTTGTATACGCCGGTATTGGAGAACTTATGAATTTGGGTTGGACTTGGAAAAATGTAAGCGAGTATGTTGTAAACAGTATTACGCCGGATATGACAGCTGCAAGGCTTACCAATATGTTAAGTGAAACTTGTAAGCAGTTATATATGAATAAACCTGGCGATGACACTACAATAGCTACAGTAAAGATAGTTTCCAGAAAAAATGTATGTCTTTATAGTGGACCACCAATGGACAAAAGCTGTGATGAAAGATTGGTTACAGAATTTATGATACCGGAGGGCAAGAAGATTGTGTGTGGAGGTAGCTCTGCCAACATTGTTAGTAGAGTGCTGAAACAGCCACTTATGCCTAGTATTGAATATTCTGACCCAGAAATACCACCTACTGCAACAATAGCAGGTATTGACCTGGTAACAGAAGGTGTAATAACATTAAAAAGAACTGTTGATATTTTGAAAAGTTATGTGGAAAATCCTACGGGCAAAGAGGTTTTGGCAAGTCTTGACCTTAAAAACGGAGCATCTCAAATTGCGAAGATGCTTATTGAGGATTGCACACATTTGTATTTATACATTGGACAAAGTATTAATCCGGCACATCAAAATCCGGATTTACCCTTTGATTTAAGTATTAAAATGATTATCCTAGACGAGTTATATTCACTTATGATAAAGCTAGGAAAGGTAGTTAAGCGATATTATTATTAATTAAGGAGAAAATTATGGAAAATATTACTGACATTAACCAGATTAAGATGGCTGTACTTATTAAAACAGCTCAGTATGCTTTCGAGGGCACTCTTGATGAAAAGCAGGAAAACATACCTTATGAGCTTACAGACCCAATTAAGCCTAATTTCAGATGTTGTGTATACAGAGAAAGAGAAATTATCCGTCAGAGAGTAAGACTTGCTATGGGTCGTATACCTTCAAATCTTCACTATGAAAAGTCAGATAATACTCAGATTGTTCATGTTATGCAGGCTGCTTGCGAGGGCTGTCCTATTGACAGATTTACAGTAACAAGTAACTGCCACAACTGTCTTGCACAGAAGTGTATCAAAGCCTGTAAATTTGGTGCTATTACAAAAACTCCTCAGGGTGCATACATTGACAAGTCTAAGTGTAAGAAGTGTGGTCAATGTCTTAAAGCCTGTCCATACCACGCTATTGTGGATATTGAAAGACCTTGTAAAGTTACTTGCCCAGTAGATGCAGTTCAGATTGACGAAAACGATTTAGCTATGATTGATGAAGCAAAGTGCATTAACTGTGGTCAATGTGTTGTTGCCTGTCCTTTCGGTGCTATTGGCGATGCGTCAATGATGACTAATGTTATCAACTCTATCAGAACAAGTGATAATGTATATGCTATGATTGCACCTGCTATTGAAGGTCAGTTTGGCGATGTAACAGTACCTCAGTTAAAGGAAGCTATTAAGGCTCTTGGCTTTAAGGACTGTCTTGAAGTTGCTCTTGGTGCTGATGTTGTAGCTTGGAGAGAAGCTGAAGAAGTTGTTGCCAACATTAAAGATGGCAAAAAGACAACTACATCTTGTTGTCCAGCTTTTGTAAACCTTATTGAAAAGCATTTCCCACAGTTAAAGGAAAACATTTCAACAACTGTTTCTCCTATGGTTGCTACTGCTAGACTTATTAAGGCAAGCAATCCAGATGCTGAAATCGTATTTATTGGACCATGTATTGCAAAGAAAAATGAAGTTGTTAGCCATTACTTAGGCGAAATTAGTGGTGCTATTACTTTTGAAGAACTTTCAGCAATGTTTACTGTTAAGGAAATCGACCCAGCATCATTTACTGGCGAAAATGAAGAAGCTACTTGCTATGGTAAGGGCTTTGCTAAGAGTGGCGGTGTTACAACAGCTGTTCTCAAGGTTGTTGAAGAAGAAAACATTGACCTTGATATTAAGGCTTGCAAGTGTAGTGGTGCTGCTGAATGTAAGAAGGCATTACAGATGCTCAAGGTAGGCAGACTTCCAGAAGATATTATTGAAGGTATGGCTTGTGAAGGCGGTTGTATCAATGGACCTGGTAAGGTTACAGATGGTATTATGCAGAGCAAGAAGATTTTCGATAAGTATGTAAAAGTACCTAATACAGAAATCATTGCAAACAGCGAAAAGGCTGGTTTTGCAGATATTAACATACATAAGCATTAATATAGAGTTTGCTATATTTTAAATATTGCCTACATTTGTATATGAGTTATTTGAAATTATGT
>ERZ772854.2692-NODE-2692-length-12329-cov-5.921053_pt1 | contig 12329 bp, 12 predicted proteins | sample MGYA00580844_ERZ772854 | MGnify/ENA primary metagenome ERZ772854 (study PRJEB29015, sample SAMEA2737727) | human gut metagenome | biome: human gut; feature: human-associated habitat; material: faeces | place: China | collected 2012 ...
TGGAAGTTGTTTTTCAATTTGTTTTGTCAACTATCTATTGTAACATAACATTTGTTTATCTAAAAATGTAAGAATGTCTCGTGAGTACATTATACTTTGTTCATAATATTTAATAAATCTTGATAACTTTTAACTTTGTGATATCTAACTTGACTTGATGACATTTTGTTGAATAGTACTTCCGCACAATCTATCTTGGCTTTTTCTATTGGTTTAAGTTCTATATTTTTCATCGAGCCTTTTGTTTCTGCAATAAAAAATATGTGTTTAACAGTTCCTTCGTAGAAAGCGATAGCCCAGTCTGGTGAGTAATTGCCAAGTGGAGTTGGGATATGAAATGTTCTTGGCAGCTTTGCATAAACGCAAACTTCTTCAGCAGCGTCAAGTTCTTTGACAAATTTTTTTTCTACGCTTTCTGTTGCCGTTCCGTCTGTGAAGACATAGTCCTGGATAGCCTTTTTTGCAAGGAATGCTTTTTCAAAGCTTTGAGATGATTTTTCCGCTGTAAAGATATTATTATCATATTCACCCGCAATGGTATCATAGCTTATGTGGTCAACTATGGCAGTAGCTTTTTGCTCGTTTATCAATTCTGTGATCGTTATAAGAAATTCTTCTGGGTTATTTCTGAACATATAGAGTTTATCTATTCTTATGCCTTGCAGGATCTTGGAAACAGTTTTTCGTGTGAGAGTTGTTCCCTCAGCGATCTTTCCGATAAGGTCATATCTAATGTCACTGATTTCTGTGTGCTTTAAAGTGTGAGTTCTTGTTATGACATTTGCAAATGAGTCGCCATTATCTAGGTCGTAAGAGCTTATCTCTGCTTTCTGACTTCCGACAGTTGTGGTATATCTTAATTCTGATACCATAAGATCTTTATTTATGTGATATATTGAGTTTCTTATGAGTTCATTGCTGTCAAAATCTACTGTGTAAGCATACTTGTGGTTTATTTCTTTCCATAGTGCCTGAAATTCTTTCTTCGCAAAATTATCGTTCAACGGATTGTCTTTGACTTTTGTTTCGTGGCCGTCTGTAAACATATCAGTAAGCACATTATCATCATATACAGCTTGTATAAGACTATGTATTCCGTCAGCCATAGGTTTGAGTTCGTCTGGTAATTCTGCAACCATATCATTTTTGATATCCTGACGATATTTGTCTGTAACTTTACGTTTCATATCCACATAGCCGTTCTGGATAAGGTAAAATTCGATACTGTTTGCTGTTTCCTCATCAATGATTTTTGTTTCACCGTCAACTTTAACATATTTGCCCTTGAAATAATCGCTTGTTGCGACAGTAGGTCTGTCATAAAGGACGGTTTTGATATCTGACTGCAAGTCTGTTACAAAAGTTTTATAGCTTTCACTTGCGATTACTGTCAGAATGTTTATATCGTGGACAGATTCGCCGCAGCTTTGCACGTCCATGCGAGTGCCATTTTGGTTAACGCAAAGACGCAGACCTCTGCCCACTTCCTGCCGTTTGGCGGTGTTGCTGTCGGAATGTTTCAGGGTGCATATCTGAAAGACGTTAGGATTGTCCCAACCCTCACGGAGGGCAGAATGTGAAAAGATAAAACGTGTTGGCTCATCAAATGAAAGCAGCCTTTCTTTATTTTTTAGGATAAGATCGTAAGCTGAAATGTCATCAGAAAATTCGCTGCCTCTTTTAAGCTTGCTGTCAACACTTCTGCCTGTCTTTTTGTCAATGCTGAAATAGCCTTTATGGACAGCATTTACGTCGCTGCAAGTTGATTTGAGATACTTCTGATATGGTGTATCTATGAGCTGGGTATTATCATTGAGGATTTTCAGATATTCCTGCTCAAACATTTCTCCGTATTCGCCAAGCCTTTCATTTCCGTCCTCATCATACTGACGATACTTTGAAACTTCATCAATGAAAAACAGTGACAGACACTTTATGCCCATATTAAATAACTTCTCTTCTTTTTCAAAGTGTGAAAGTATGGTTTCTCTGATCTGGATACGCCGCATATCTTTTTCGGAAACATCGCCTGTTACGTCGCCTGTTTTTATGGTAACTCCGTTTAAGAAAGTTACGGTGCCGCTTAAAGGGTCTATTTCAGAAATGGTATAGCTCTTATACTGCTCCATTTCCTGCGATATGTAGAAAAGATCGTCGCCTACTGACAATATACGCAATTCACGTTTGACGTTATTTTTACGCTTTATTTCGATTTCCATTTTTGCCATAGGCGGTTTCTTTGATGAGAGGACTATCTGTTCAAGGTAAAGGTAACTATTTGTTCCTTTGAGATTTTTTATGTCAAAGCCTTTGACCTCTATTTTCTTTACAAGTTTTTTGTTGAATGCGTCAAGAGCGTCAAGCACATAAACAAGGTTGTGATGCTTGGTGTGGGTCGCAGAATAATTCAGGGTGAAGAGAGGGTCAAAGTTTTTCAAGGCTTTCTGTGTGACAGCTCCGCCCATTTTCTGCGGCTCGTCGAGGATTATGATAGGCCGGTTAGCTTTGATAACGTCGATAGGGCGTCGTGAGCCAAATTCATCACGCTTGGAATAGATTATACGAGCCTCTTTACTTTTGCCGTCCTCTTTAAGGGAAGATGCAAAAGCCTGTGTGTTTATTATCATAACATTTATTCCGCCGTCAGAGGAGAAGTTATCAAGCTGGTTAAGATTAGAGCTGTTATATATGAAAAAGCGTGCTTTCTTGCCGTAATGTTCCATAAAGTGGTCTTCGGTTATCTCAAAGGTCTTATACACGCCCTCACGGATCGCAATACTTGGAACTACAACAATAAACTTGCTCCAGCCGTATTTTTTATTCAGCTCAAACATTGTTTTGATTTACACATAGGTCTTGCCTGTACCTGTTTCCATTTCGATATCAAGGCTGCACCTGCCGAGGTCTTTTATAAGCTCAGGGGAGAGTTTTATATTGTTTTCACGCTGTATTTTATGCACATTTTCCAAAAGCTGTTCGCTTGAAAGTTCAAGGGCATTGTTTTTAAAGCCTATATCATCATATGGGTCATTTTCATAATCAAAAGAGAGCTGAGCCACAGCGGGCTTTTCAAGTGTGCCGAGGTCACGGATATAATGAGAGGTCTTTCGGTAGCTCTGTCCGCTGAACACGTTTACGACAGCATTTACAGCGTCGGTCTGATACTGTTGTATTTTAAAATTGAATTTCATTCTGTAGTCACCTCGTTTATTGAAAGTTCTTTCGTGGCAACTTCAAGGGCATCACCAGCCGTATAACCCATTTTTTTATAATAATCATGTAAATCTTTATTATAAAAAATTGTAGAAGATGTACAGTTAGTAGAAGTCTCTAGCTTTTCAATGAGTTTTTTTCCTATTCCTTTATTTCTATATGCTGGTACGACATATAAAAACTCTGGAAACAATGCATGATTTGGCAATGCAAAACCATAAATATAGCCTACAATTTGTGAATCATCTACTGCAACAATACAACGCTCAATATTTCCAGTTGCGTTTATCATAGACCTTGCTGTTGAAAGATGTGCTAACTTCCATTCATCATCGGATAAGTAAGCGATATTATAATAATCCTCTTCATTAAAATTGCGTAATTCTAAATTCATTTTATATTACCTTCCTAATCGTATCAGGCGAATAAGCTGCAAAGATCTGCTCAAAGTTTGTTGCAACGCTGTCATTTGCCATTGAGCTGTCACGCATAACAAAATAATATGGCTTTTGCTTTGCTATCGCAGTTATCACTTCGTCTGTAACATTATCATCAAAGCAGGCGATAAGATAGCTGTCTTCGACATTGAAAACAGTTTTGCCGCCGATAGTGCTTTTCTCTATTTTGCTTGAAAGCAGAACGCCGAGATCAAGCATTACCTGAAAGAGCAGATCTTCAGGAGTTCTGTCTTCTTTGATATTATCCACAGTTCCCATTATGGTATCAATGGTTATTTCGGCAGGGTTATAGTAGACATCTTTCATATTTGTGCTGTCGAGTTTGAGGACACGGAAACCTGTGTCAAGGTCTTTAACATCTTTATGTCCTATTACTTCAGCCCAATAAGCTCTATTAATAGCTTCTCTAACTGAATTACACTTTTTGTCGGCAGTATCTCCATTTTCTTCTTTCTCAGCCATTAACTGAGTTTTTATTTTCTTGCCTGCTCGTCTTATTCTTTCCTTGCCTATTTCACAGATGTTTTTATAGCCTGCCTTGAAAGCTTCGCTTTTCTCGTCTGTCTTTTCAGGAAGTTGTACCATAATGAATTTGCGGTGTCCGCCGTCTTCGGCATTTAACTGCATAACAGCGTGGGCGGTTGTGGCAGAACCGCTGAAAAAGTCGAGGATTATAGCTTCTTTATTTTGAAAAGTAATCATTTTTAACATTCGATCAATTAGTTCTAGTGGCTTTGGGGTATCAAAGGTTGAATTTCCCATAAGTTTTTTTTATTTGGATGTAGCAGTTGATGTTAGCCCGCCGTCATCCCACCACGTTGTGGCAGTTCTTCGTGTGGATGCTGCTAAAGATTTGTAATACTTTTGATATAAACTATTTCCTCGTTTTACGACTAAACCCTGATTATATTTTTCTTGCATTGTTTCCTTTGAAAATCTCCAATAACCTTCAATTCCAAGAAAACTATAAAAGGGATTACCTTTTTTTGCACCACCTGGTCCGTCCACTGGCACTAATCTGTATTCTCCTTTTCCGTCATTATCATTATATTTAAAATCGTCTAATATAGGGTCTAGACCTATCATTTTTCGATTTGCTTCAATTAATTCTATTTTTTTAGCGTAAAAAAGAATTATGTTGTGATTAGGAGATATTATTTTATCATTTGATATTGATGCACGGGATTTATGACATATTAGAGCTATTCTGTTAGAAGTCCCAAATATTTCATCGCAAATCTTTACGGCATTTGTTGACTCATTATCATCCAAGCTTATAAAAATAACGCCGTCATCAGATAGCAAATTTCTTGCAATTTTAAGCCTTGGATATATCATATTGAGCCAATCGGTATGAAATCTGCCGTTGCTTTCGGTGTTATGAAAAAGGCGGTTGCCGTCGTCGTCAAACTGTCCGCTGCGGTCAAGAAAATCGTCAATACTTTCTGAAAAATCATCATTGTAGACAAAGTCATTGCCTGTGTTGTATGGAGGATCAATGTATATCATTTTGACCTTGCCAAGATAAGTTTCCTGCAAAAGTTTGAGGACATCAAGGTTATCGCCCTCTATGTAGAGATTTTCCGTGTTGTCAAAGTCAACGCTTTCTTCACGGCAGGGGCGGAGAGTTTCAGCAATAGGGGAATTTGCGAGCAGTACAGACTTTTTCTTGTCAGGCCAAGTGAACTGATAACGTTCCTCTTTGCCGTCAACAACGTGGGTGTTTATTTCCTGCATAAGCACGTCCTTGTCAATGGCACGGACGACCTCGCCTGTGGTTTCATCTATTGTTTCAGTAACTGCGTTAGGAAACAGCTCGGCCAGCTTTTTATAGTTCTCGTCAGCTTTGTTTTGGGTACGCATTTTAAGTTTTGTCATTTAGTGTTCCTCCAATTACCTTGATTAGGTATTTCATTACTACGCTTGTTAGTTCAATTATATATTCAATCTCATCTTCATTAACTGAGTCGTCATGTTTTATGTGATGGTTTTGAAAATCGGTATAGTATGTTATTATCTTAACAATCATATTGCATAATTCTGGTGATGCGTTAGCATTATTTAAACGGCTGCCTATTTCTCGTATCTGATTTTCGAGACTTTTATTATTATTAAGTAGTGATTTTACAAGTAATTCAAATGACAAACGCATGTCATCAAGAGTGTTTCTTTGAAATATTCCACTTTCATACTTTGAGAGAGCATTTTCATATTGAATTAAAGATTCTGGATAATTGTCGAGCCAATGCTTTGTTTTCTGCACAAGTTGCGTTTCACTTATTTTATTATCAGAATATGTGCCATATCGTTTGTATAAATTTTCTTTTAATTCTTTTACTTCCTCATTTTTTGAGAAACATGAAAGGTCACATAGTTCTTTTATTATACAAAATTGTTCTTTAGCCTCAAATACCATTAAATTTTCCCTTAATGCAGTCCTTTTATTAGGTGCTTCAAATGGATTGGTGCTATGTGGAATGACTTTGTCATAATCTATAGCATAGGAGTTGCAGTATTCAATAATTTTTGATCCACTTAAACCAGAATTAGTGTCAGCTAGAATATCGCATGCATGGCTAATAAAAATATTATCTAATTTCGGCATTGTCATTATCTCTCCTTAGTTGCTTTATTCTTTGTACCAGCTCAAATTTCTTTCTAGGCTGTTTTTCAGCCCTTGCAAGCTTTTCAAGTTTAGCTATTTCTTTTTCAAGCTTTTGTCGGCTTTCATCAAGCTGTATCTGTTCGTCAAGAGTGTTGTTGTCCACTATAGTTATGCCGCCTATCTGTGCGACAATGTTTTCCCACACCTTGTCAAGGTCGATACCTTTGAGCTCAATACTATATTTATCGGCAGTCCGCCATTGTGTTTGCATAAGCTTGGTGTGATATATCGCAAGCTTGCAACTGTCCTCATATTCGAGGATAAACAGTATATTCTGTGGTATGAGTTTTGACAGCATAGCTATGTTCTTATCATCAAAATTCATTCTTTTCAGCGTTACAAGCAACACAAAGAAACTCTGAACGTTTTCACCCGCAGGGATATTTACCTTATCAGCCGTTATTTCATTGACAATAGTTATCCTCGAAATGTCAGCGTCTATTTTATCCTTTGCGGCGGTGTTCATTTGAAATTTAGTGTAAATAGCTTTTTTAGGCAACTGCTTGCTCATTTCTGTTGATTTAGGAAGTCCCAGCATATAATCACCTCATCTGATAACAAGGAAACAGATAAGCTCAAAATCATCAAGACCTTTTATCTCGTTGGACAAAAAGCTTACTTGTCCACCACCAAGAAAGCTGTCGATATCGCTTTCTTCTTTGACCTCGATAATAGAGGCTATCGCTTTGCCGAGCAGCTCAGAGAATTTTGACATATCTTTTCCGTCTTTAGTTTCTTTATTGAATTTTTTATACACTTGTGGTATAGGTTCAGACTTTCCCTTGCATAAGAAACGCATTTTATCAAGCATTGCTTTTGGCGAAAGATGATCGCAGACAACGTTGCCGTCATCTGCTATATAAACCATATAAAATGGGTGAAGTCTGTTCTGATTATCAATATTTACGCTGTCAGAACGATTTTTCAATACGAAGATAACCCCAGGAGGTGCGTCTTCTGACGCAGGCACAACTGAGTCAAGCCCGAACGGAGCTTTTTCTATCTCAGGGTGACGTTTAACATATTCAAGAAGATCAAGCCTAAATTCATTAAGCCCAAGATCCATTATGGAAATTCCGCTTGACATATCCTCGATATCAACAACTTCTTCCTTAAGCTTTTTAAGCTGTGCTTTACGATATTCAAGGTCTGTTTTTTCTTCCTCGCTGAGTATATTATCATCACCTGTGGCGGTCATGTCAACGATCTTCATTCTCGTTTCTACCTTGGATTTGAGGTTGATGTATTCATCAAGAGTAACGTTAGGCCAGAAGTTTACGAGCTGGATAACTTTGTTTTTGCTGCCGATACGGTCTATACGTCCAAAACGCTGTATAATACGCACCGGATTCCAATGTATATCATAATTGACAAGGTAATCGCAATCCTGTAAATTCTGACCCTCGGAAATACAATCAGTAGCTATGAGAATATCAATATCTGTTTTCGGCATATTTTCAAAGAGATCTCTGTCCTTTGAAACAGGAGAAAAGCAGGTGAGTACAGTATTTAAATCAGTCTTTTTGAGATCCGCTGTGGTGCGGCCGTCAACAGTACCTGTGATTATTGCTGTGTTAAGTCCAAATTTTTCTTTTACATAATTGCTGACGTGTTCATAGAGATAGTCAGCTGTATCTGCAAAGGCAGTAAATATTATAATTTTTCTGTTTCCCTCGTTTATAGGGTTTGTTATTTTCTTATCTATAACTTTGTAAAGTTTCTGCAGTTTTGAATCGTGCTCGGCTGTTATATCACCTACCATATATGTGAGCAGATCAAGGATTTCAGCGTCTTTTTCAAGACTTTCTTTCCATTCAAGCCACTCCATATCGGCAAGATCAATTTTAACTTTTCGACCAAAGGAGAATAACTCGTCGTTATTTTGATCTTCCAAGTCAAAATCATCAACACAAGAGATATCTGTCATATTTAGTACTGAACTTGTGTGTTTATTAAATTTGTTAATGGTGCTGATAGTATTTGTTATAAGTTCTTTTATTCGTTTTAGAGTAAGATTGAATGAATAAACAGAACTCTCCATACGTTTCATAAGATTGATAGCGGTAAGTCTGCGTATTCCTTGTTCACGATTAGCCTGTGTGAACCCTACGTTTACCTTGTTGTCTCCGTAGAGTTCAGAATATTTGCTCATTTTACTAGGCTGAATATAATGTGACGGTGTGTATATCGTCAATGATAGCTGCATAAGCTGATCAAATATTTCATTATAATTTATCGCTGATTTTATATCAGTAAGGTTTGGTTGCAGCGAAATAGGTTTAAGCCTTTGTGGAAATGTACCTATTGCACTTGTGTCATAGAACTTCTGAATGTGTTTTCTTGATCTTGCAATAGTGACGCTATCAAGAACTTCAAAGAAATCAAAATCAAGCATTTTCAGCAGGCTTTCAGTTGTTCTTTCGGACGGATCCCACTTGCTCCATATGTTGAACGCTTTTTGGGCGTTCTTGAATATGTCGTCAATAGAACGTTTGGTGTTTAGTTTTTCGTCAATGTAATCGGTATGGCCTTCATAAGCAAGGGCAAGTTGATTTTTTAAATCAAGAAATTTGTTATTAACAGGCGTTGCGGATAGCATAAGCACTTTTGTCCTGACACCAGACTGAATGACCTTTTTCATTAAGATCGCATAACGATTAAGCTTGCTGTTACCGTCATCGTCATCAACAATTTTTCCGCCATTTCTAAAATTATGTGATTCATCAATGACCACAAGATCATAGTTGCCCCAATTTAAGCGACCTAAGTCTATGCCATTAGATTCTCCTGATGTTCGGCTCAGATCAGTATGATACAGAACATCATAGTTCAAGCGGTCAGACGCTATGGGATTATTGACATAGTTATCTTTATAGGTGTTCCAGTTATTTGCGAGCTTTTTAGGACACAAAACGAGAATGGTTTTGTTTCTGCTTTCATAGTATTTTATCACAGCTAATGCGGTAAAAGTTTTTCCGAGGCCTACGCTGTCAGCAAGGATACAGCCATTATATTTTTCAAGCTTATTTATAATAGCAAGAACGGCGTCTTTCTGAAAGTTATATAACATACCCCATATCTTGCTTTCTTTAAAACCAGTAGCTTCATTAGGCAGAACATCTTCAGAGATATCTTCAAGAAATTCATTGAAGATGTTGTAGAGTGTAACAAAATAAATGAAGTCAGGGGAGTTTTCGGTGTAGGCAGTTGTGATATTGTCAATTACCTCATCAGTAACATCTTGCAAACGGGTTTTATCATTCCATAGCTCGTCAAACAGGTCGATATACGATGAGCTGAATGGAGTTTCAAACTTATTTATCATCAAATAGGCATTGTTTCCACGTTCACAACCAAGGTCAACTGTTGTAAATCCATTGACAGGCATATATGTTGTATCGTCAACATTTATGAATCCTGCCATATTGTCATTTGTTATATTTGATTTAAACGTTACCTTTTTCTTTATCCAATCTGCACATTCTTTAGCGATAGCTCTTTGGGTAAGTTCATTCCTAAGTTTTATTTCAAACTCGGTTCCATACAGGCTGCGTTCACGATTTAGCCTAGGAATATAGAACTCACGCTTTTCTTTTTTAGCCTTTTCATTAGTAAAAGTCGGCGAAGTAAAAATAAAACGCAGTTCATCAATAGATGTCAGCTGTTTCTTTAATTCCTGGAATGCATAGATTGAAAAGCAGGCGGCAGCAATGGAAATTTTACTGCCTTTTTTGATCTCGACAGATAAATCATCTTTAAGCGTATTGGTGATATTATTAATAATATTCATAGCATTTTTCTCCCCTATATTTAAAAAGACAACTTTAATATTCATTATACCACATAATCTACTCTTTTTCAATATAATAGGATAAAAACTTGGAATAATTTCACAATGAAAAAAAGACTTGTTTCAGCTTTTGCGTCAGGGAAGTTTCAATGCTCTCGTAAAGTACACGATAATCCTTTTTCCGTATGGCAGACATTGTAACAACAGGAACGCCGAGCTTTTCAGAAAGTGCGGCTGTATCAATGACAATGCCCTGACCCTTGGCTACATCTATCATATTGAGGACAAGAATGGCAGGAACTTTCATTCCAACAAAATCCGCAAGCATATACAGGCTGCGTTTTAACTGCGAGGCGTCTGCCATAACTACCACAAGGTCAGCGTTTCCAGCGGCGATATAGTCTCGTGTGATGACTTCTTCATCTGAGCCTGCGGAAAGAGAGTAGCTGCCTGGGAGGTCGGCAATTATCAAACGCTTGCCGTTCCATTTACATTCGCCCTCTTTTTGGTCTACGGTCTTGCCGGGCCAGTTGCCGACGTGTTGATGAGAGCCGGTCATCATATTAAAAATAGTGGACTTGCCTGAGTTCGGCTGACCAAGCAGGGCGATAACAGGGGTGTTGCCGTCCTTTTTGTAAAGCTGACTGCTGCCGTGGTACTTGCAGTTCTTGTTTGACGGACAGTTTTCACAATGACTCATTTGTCAGCACCTCCCACCATGATTTTTTTACTTTCCTCACGACCGATAGCCACAAGTGTATCTCTTGCAAATATCAAAACTGGCTGTTTCTTATGATTCTGACACACCTCAATGGTACTGCCACAAAGCAGACCCATTGAGGACAGTCGGTTGACTAAGCGGTTTTCTTCTTTTATCTCACAAATGCAATACCTGCTGTCAGGCGTTGCATCGGAAAGTGCGATTGCATTCATATTACTTCCTCCGATTCATTATTATATAGTTAGCAAGTTCTAACCGCATAATAATGTACCACAAAAAAAGAATACTGTAAAATCCATTTACTGATTTTAAGCCCGTTTAGCAGTGAATTGTTTGCAACTTCTTGCGGAACGCATTTGTTGATGTTATAATAGTATTATGGAAATTCTAAGTCAAAAATCAATATTTCATAAGGGAGCCGAGGGGCAGTTGGCTCTTTACACATTGGCACCTGGTATTCGACTTTCGTTCAATGAGATTTACACAAGCAGCTGGGAAAAAGGAGACAGCTCGATCTTTGGCGAGCGAATGCTGATAGTCAATTTTTGTATCCACGGCCGATGTGATGTTTCTCTAGCCAAGAATCGGTATGCCATTGTTAAGGAAAATCAAATCTGCATAAGTACAGTAATGCCCACAAAGGATTTTTACTATCCAAGAAGTCTGTACGAGGGGATACAGCTCTATCTAGGCCTTGACATTTCGCGTGATGAAAACGAGCACCTATTTCACACGCTCACAGATAGCTATGGTCAAGGAGGCTGAAACGCTGATATTCAGCGACTTGACAACTCGCATAACTGCAAAAGAATTGGCGGAAAGGTTCGGCGTTAGTGAGAGCAGTTTCAAGTTCTATGTGAAAGGTATCCTTGGCGACAGTTATCTGAACTACTTCCGCAAGAAGCGAATGGAAAAAAGCAGCTGAACTGCTGGAGACCACCAATCTCAAGGTCATCGAGATAGCAAGTGTGGTGGGGTATGAAAATCAAGGAAAATTCGCAAAGGTCTTTGCAGACATTTATGGTGTTTCTCCGCTGGAGTTTCGGAGGTTATCGAAGTAGGGGAGAGCGAGAAAGTTTGTGCGGGGGTTGGGTTTGTATATGAAGATAAGCCGCCGCAGGGGACTTGTGGGTCCTGCGGCGGATATTTTCGTGTGAAAACTCATATATTCGTTATTTTAAGATTTTACATCGAATAATATTCTATCCAGTTCAGTTTCAAGTCGCTCTTTTTCACCGCTGCCTGTCGTGCTGAATCTCATTATCGGTATTGCGTATTTTTGAAGTATAGCGTTCTTCATCATATCACGTTTGTGCTGATCAGAATTTTTACCATGAAAAGCATATCCGTCTACTTCAATAGCCAGAACCGGCATTTTGTCCAGTTTGCCGAAAATCAGAAAATCAATATGTGTCGCAAAATTCATAGCGTATCTGCATTCATCATCAGTCGGTCATTTTTTGCGGACAGTTCATACATGCT
>ERZ772854.2694-NODE-2694-length-12322-cov-4.052336_pt1 | contig 12322 bp, 10 predicted proteins | sample MGYA00580844_ERZ772854 | MGnify/ENA primary metagenome ERZ772854 (study PRJEB29015, sample SAMEA2737727) | human gut metagenome | biome: human gut; feature: human-associated habitat; material: faeces | place: China | collected 2012 ...
TTTCATCCGCGTATCCTGCCATCTGATTCAGGAATCCGCCTGTCAGGACTGTTCCCGGTGCGCAGAGATAGGTGTATGGGTCTTCCTGCGTTCCTTCTCCTTTGTATGGTTTGGAACCAAATACAAGCTTATTCGTACTGCTGTACAGAACAGCATCCTCGTACGTCGGCTCCGGTTCTGGGGTCGGAATCGGTTCGTCCGGGAAATCCGGATCGATGGGTTCATCTGGAAAATCCGGGAAATCCGGGAAATCCGGCTCCACCGGATTCAGCGGCGTATCCGATACCGGTTTTGTCTTTTTCAGCTTTTCCAGTTCTTTTTCACTCTGCTGGATTTTCAGCTTTGTCTGTGCAAGCTGTAACTGCTGCGTTTCCAGATCCAGCTCGATCATGCTGGTATCGTATGTCATCAGCGTGTCTCCGGCATTTACCACATCGCCCTCTTTGACGAGAACCTGGGAAATGGTCTGGCTGTCGGAAAGATAGATGTTCTGGGAAGCCGTCGAGGTGATCTGGCCTTCCATGTTCATGCTGTCTCCCCAGTATCCACTCGTAAAGTCACTGACCGGATACACTTTTACGGTTGTCTTCTGCGCCTGGCGAATCCCATAATAGCCGCCGACACTTACGCCACCCACGGCAACCGCTGTCACGACTGCAATCGCTGCTTTCTTTGCGGCTTTTCCTTTTTTCATGCTTCGGCCACCTCCTTCGATTTCATCATTCCGTCGCGGATCTCCACGGTGCGCTGTGCCATCGATGCGATCTCCGCGTCATGCGTAATCATCAAGATGCTGACGCCCTCGTCGTTCAGGCTCTGGAACAGCTCCATGACCTGCTCGCCGGAATGGGAGTCGAGCGCTCCGGTCGGCTCATCAGCCAGCAGAATTTTCGGATGGTTGACGATCGCTCTTGCAATCGCCACACGCTGTTTCTGTCCGCCGGAGAGCTGGGTCGGTTTGAAACTCATACGGTCGCCGAGCCCCACCCGCTCGAGGGCAATCGCTGCCCGCTCTCTTCTCTCTTTTTTCGGCACGCCCGCGTACGTCAACGGCAGGCATACATTTTCCATTGCGCTCTGTCTTGCAAGGAGTTGGAAGTTCTGGAAGACAAAGCCGATTTTCTGCAGGCGGATGTCCGACATCTGATTGTCACTGCATTTGCTGATGTCCTGTCCGTCGAGGATCAGCCGTCCGCTCGTCGCCTGGTCGAGGCAGCCGACAATATTCATCAGTGTTGTTTTTCCGGAACCGGAAGGACCCATGATCGCAACGTACTCGCCTTCTTCCATGGAGAAGTTGATGTTTTTCAGAACCGGAACCGGGATTTTGCCCTGCATATATTCTTTACAGATATTCTCTAATTCCAGAATCACGGCTGCACCTCCCCGTCATCTGCTGATCCGGCTTCCTGTGTGTCTGCCGGTTCTGCCTTACCATTGTCGGCGCCGCCGATCACGTTCGTTGTATCTTCCTCACCGCTGTACTCTGCGCCGTCCATGGTATTGTCGACCATGCCGTTTTCATCCTGCGTCATACCGTCGTCGACCATTCCATCGTCGTTGTCAAGCATACCGTCATCCACCATTCCGTCATCCTCGCCGCCGGCCGGATTGCTCTGTCCCAGTGATCCGTCGGTGCTGACTACGGTCTTCATCCCTTCTTCCAGACCGTCCTCCGGGAAGGTGATTGCATCATCTTCTGCAAGGCCGTCGGTGATCTGATATTCCATCATGTTTTCATCGTACGTTCCAAGCGTTACGCTTCGTTTTTCCAGTTTGCCTTTTCCATTATCGGCCCAGACGTAAGGATTGCTGTCGACATCGTTGATAAAGGAGTCAGACAGCCAGATTCCTGTTTTGACTTCCTGCTGGCCGACATCCGGCTCTACGTAAACGTGCTGGCCGAGCATCAGACCATTCGTTCCGGCAAGCTGTACATAGAACGGATAGGAGCTCGACTGTGTCATGCCATCGCCGGAACTGCTGTACATGTTGTTATTGCCGGTCTTTGCATTTTCCCGATCAATCTTTGTCACGGTTCCGGTCCAGGTCTGATTCTCATCTACACGAGAATGCACGATCACCTGGCTTCCTTCGGTAATCGAACCGTCGCTCATATTCTGTTCATTGATCTGGCCTTTTACACGGAAATCTCCCGTTGCAAGAACGGTCAGGAAGGAATTGTCGGAGTTGTCACCGGAGTAAGCGCCGGCGCTGCTGTCATCGTTGTTGATTGATTTTACAACACCGGCGATTTCGCTGATCACGGTCGCATTGGTGATGTTATCGTTTAATTTATCAATCTCCGCCTGTTTTGATTTTCCTTCATATTCTTTTTTCTTTAAATCCAGCTCCGCTTCCTGAATTTCCAGTGTGATGCTTGCCTGCTGGTCTTTTGATGCCTGCTTTTTGTCTTTGTAAAGCTGGTCGATATTGGTATTCATACTTGAAAGTTCATTGTTTATACGTTCCAGATCCAGCTGCGCCTGCTCGAGGTCACTCTGGAATTTCTCGGTATCGTAGGAGAACAGCGGTGTTCCGACCTGAACCTCCTGACCGACTTCCACATAAACTTCCTTTACCTTTTTCTCGCTGTTTTTCTCTACCTTCCAGGTATTTTCCGACTCCACAACACCGGCATAGCGGTTTTCCATTCCATTTCCGGTTCCCAGATTGGTCAGGGCTTTTACAGTATTGACATAGACGACGTTATCGTCCTCTTTTGTACTGTTTCCAAGGAAATGCCATGTCACTCCCCCTCCGGCTGCCGCCAGCACTGCGACTGCACACACAATCGCGATTACTTTTTTCTTCATACGCTTCCTCCCACTTTTCTATTTTACAAATTAATTTTCTGCTTTCCCAAGTTAGTTCTATCGTATCACATTTTGTTTTTTGTTTTCTTACTTTTTCCTTACTCTTTTTTTAGCAAATACTGGCTTTTTCTGAAAATAGATTTTTGTTTTTGTCATTAAAAACCTGCCTCCGTGTTTATGACGGAAAGCAGGTTTTCTTTCGAATCTGTTAGATTTTATTTTTTATGCTACAAGTTTCATCTCCCGCAGAATGCGGTATACGAGATAACAGATCAGCGCTGCACAGACCAGTTTGAACAGAAGCGGAACGACGGCGAACACGATTTTAAATCCAAGCCAGATCACGCCGATCGGGAGAAGAATAGTGGCGCATGCGCCGAGGACTTTTCCTCCAAATTTCAGCAGCAGTCCGACGATCCCAAATAAAATTCCAATTCCGCAGAGCAGACCAAAACAGGTTGCCAGCATGACTAATGTAACTAACATCGTGATCCCTCCTTGTCTTTTTCTCTATGTGTTCCACTTGCTGTGGATGTTTCCGTATCTTTCTTACAAACCATATTGTAGCACTTTTTTCCAGCAAAACAACGGGGAAGACGTGGAAGAATTTCTTAAGTTTTTCTTTACACCGATCGAGTGAAACCTAAAAAAGGACAGACAACGCTGCACTTCTGCAAAATTGTCTGTCCTGTAAATTACAAAATTTTCTTTACTCTTCTGTTGTCTCTTCCTCAGCCTGCGGCTCAACCTCAAGACCAAGCTCTTCCAGCTGTGCTGCGTCAACCGGTGACGGAGCCTCGGTCATCAGACAGGAAGCATCTTTTACCTTCGGGAATGCGATGACGTCGCGGATGCTGTCCTCTTTTGCCATCAGCATAACGAGACGGTCCAGTCCGTAAGCCAGTCCGGCGTGAGGCGGAACTCCGTATTTGAAAGCATCCAGAAGGAAACCAAATCGCTCATGTGCCTGTTCCTTTGTGAAACCAAGCATCTCAAACATCTTCTCCTGCACATCGTTCTGGTGAATACGAACGCTTCCTCCTCCGATCTCAGTGCCGTTCAGGACGATATCGTAAGCTTTTGCACGAACTGCGCCCGGATCGGTATCCAGAAGCGGCAGATCCTCGTCCATCGGCATGGTGAACGGGTGATGCATTGCGGTGAAACGGTTCTCCTCATCGGACCACTCCAGAAGCGGGAACTCGGTAATCCATACGAAACGGTATTCGTTCTTGTCGAGAAGTCCCATCTGCTCTGCCAGTTCCAGACGAAGTGCGCCAAGAACGTTCCAAACAATCTTGTTGCGGTCTGCTGCGAAGAGAAGAAGGTCTCCAGCCTGTCCGTCCATGGCTTTGATGAGGGCTTCCATCTGCTCCTCTGTCATAAATTTGGAGAAGGAAGATTTCCAGCTTCCATCCTCATGGATTGCAATGTATGCAAGACCTTTTGCACCGTAACCTTTCGCAAACTCAACGAGCTTGTCGATTTTCTTTCTCGGCATTGCGCCCTGTCCCTTTGCGTTAATACCGCGGACAGAACCGCCGTTTTCAAGTGCGCCCTTAAATACAACGAACTCGGTATCTTTTACGGTCTCGGAAACATCAACCAGCTCCATACCGAAACGCAGGTCCGGTTTGTCGGAACCGAAACGGTTCATAGCCTCTTTCCAGGTCATTCTCTGGATCGGGAGCTGTACCTCAACGCCGAGCACCTCTTTGAACAGGTGTGCCAGCAGTCTCTCATTGACATCGATAACATCATCTACATCAACGAAAGCAAGCTCCATATCGATCTGGGTGAACTCCGGCTGACGGTCAGCACGCAGGTCCTCGTCACGGAAACATTTTACAATCTGGATATAGCGGTCATAGCCGGAGCACATCAGAAGCTGTTTGAACAGCTGCGGAGACTGCGGCAGTGCATAGAAGCTGCCCGGATGAACACGGCTCGGTACCAGATAGTCTCTGGCGCCTTCCGGTGTGGATTTGGTCAGCATCGGGGTTTCGATCTCAAGAAAACCTTCTTTTGACATGAACTCACGGGTGAGCATTGCCACCTTGCTTCTCATAATCAGGTTTCTCTGGATATCCGGTCGGCGCAGATCCAGGTAACGGTATTTCAGACGGAGCTCTTCTCTCGTCTTGGAATCCTCCTCGATCGGGAACGGCGGGGTTTCTGCCTCGGAAAGAATGCGTAAGGACTCAGCCTTTACTTCGAGCTCTCCTGTTGCCAGATTTTCATTGATAGCACCGGAGCGGGCCATAACTTCACCTTCTACGGCAATGACGAACTCGCTGCGCAGTTTTGCTGCTTTCTCAAAACCTTCCTCACTGATCGGGCCGTTCTCAAAGATAATCTGCATAATACCGCTTCTGTCACGCAGATCGACGAAAATAATTCCGCCTTTATTACGGCTCTTCTGTACCCAGCCCATCAGGGTTACTTTTTTTCCGATATCTGCTTTTGTGACTTCCGCACAGCGGCAGGTTCTCTTCAGGCCTTTCATGGATTCAGCCATTTTCTTGTTCCTCCTATTTGGAACTGCGGACACAAAGAATCTGCATCCGCAGCACATCGTTTTTTCATGCGATTACTATTATTGGATATTCCTTACATTTTGTCAACAAAAAATTCTTCGATCTCAGTGTAGCCCTCGCTGGCAAGCTGCTCTTTCTGGAATTTCTTGTTCTTTTTCATCACGGCGATGTTGATGGCCGTGCCTTCACTTCTCTCTTTTGTCGCCTGCTGAATGATCTTCTGCATTCCCTCTGCCGGCATGTTTTTCTCGATCAGGTACGCTTTTTTCTTCTGCGCGCCCGGGATTTGGTAATCTCTCTCAAGCAGAAGCATAACGATACGCTCAAATCCGATGGAGAATCCGCATGCGCAGGTCTGGTTTCCGGTGAATTTTCCGATCATTTCATCGTAGCGTCCGCCGCCTCCGACAGATCCGCCGTACTCATCCATAGCGATCTCGAAGATCGGTCCGGTATAGTAGGACATTCCGCGCACCAGAGTCGGATCGAAAGCGATCTTGAATTCTGCGGTCTTCACGGCATTAACACTGTCGATGATGGTCTTCAGGCCGTCTGCGTACTCTTTGTCAAGGAATCCCTCGAGTTTCTCACGGCAGTACTCTACGCCTGCGGTATCCGGGGTGATCTCCTCGAACATTTTCAGGTATTTCTCTACGGACTCTTTTGCAAAGCCGGCTTCCTCGAGCTCTTTGGCAACGCCCTCAAAACCGATTTTATCCATCTTATCGAGGATAATAAATACGGTGTCATAGGACTCCTCCGGGAATCCGCTGTAGGCTGCCATTGCTTTTAAGATGCGGCGGTCATTGATACGGATCGTAAAGTTCTTGAAGTCCAGTTTTCCAAGCAGTGTGGTGGTAGCAAGGATCAGCTCAATCTCTGCGAGGTTGGTCGGCTCGCCGAGGATATCGATATCGCACTGCATGAACTGGCGGTATCTTCCTCTCTGCGGACGGTCTGCACGCCATACATTTCCCATCTGAAGTGCTTTGAACGGGGACGGAAGCTCGTTTGCGTTGTTGGAATAGTAACGGCAGAGCGGAACGGTCAGGTCATAACGCAGGCCGCTGTCTACGAGATCGTTTTCTTTCTCAGCGGTCTCGAGTTTCAGCTTCTCTCCTCTTTTTAAGATCTTGAAAATCAGTTTCTCATTCTCGCCGCCCTGTTTGCTGTTCAGGTTTTCGATGTGCTCCACGCATGGGGTCTCCATGGAGGTAAAGCCGAAGGTTCCGTAAGTTTCCTTGATCAGACGGATCACATAGTCACGGATTGCCATTTCTTTCGGTAAAATATCTTTCATTCCGGTAACCGGTTTCTTTTTTAATGCCATTTTCTGTTTTCTCCTTTATGATTTCCCGGATCAATTCATCGACATCAGAAAGCTCGATCGCTTTCCGGCTGCCGCTGTGGATCACTCTCTGAAATGCCAGGAACATTTTCAGATCGAAATTTTTGACTTCTTCTGTCATAAGCTCCATCGCCTGTTTCCGCGTAAACGCACTCCGGTACGGGCGGTCGGAGGTCAGCGCGCAGTACACATCACAGATGCGTAAGATACGCGCCCCAAACGGAATCTTTTCTCCCGCCAGATTGGCCGGATACCCGGTTCCGTCATAATTTTCATGGTGATACAGAATACTCTCCAGCACAAAATCGGAGTAGCCGCGTCCCTGCAGGAGTTCATAGCCCAGTGTGGAATGGGTCCGCACAAAGCGCATCTCCTCGACGACGAGTGTATCCTGTTCTTCTACGTAATTCTCCAGTACAATCTTTCCGATATCGTGGAGAACGCCCGCTTTTGCAAGCTCATAGCAGATTTCTTTCTCATACCCAAGTTCCCGCGCAAGATCGTAAGCTAAATTGCTCACTTCCATGCCATGGATGAGCTGCTCGGTCAGGGTATAGCGCAGCATGTGAAGCTGCTGACTGGAATTTTCTTTCATTTTGGCAGATACTTCTCCATTCCGATACGTTTTCTCTCGATCATTTCATCGATACGCTCCACGTAGTTTTTCAGATCCTTCACGTTCTCCACCCGCTCAATGCGCTCTCCGTGTTCAAACACGAATTTCGTGGACGCTCCGGCTCCCGCGGCCAGAATGGACTGTTTTTCCTCCATAATGAGGATGTTGTAGATACCTGCTTTTCCTTCGCGGGAGTAGCCGACATTCTCAAAGTTACCCGCCATATTTTTCTGGCGGTACATGTAATACGGTCCCATCTCCATGCGGTGTGCGCTGTCCATCGTCATTTTCATGATCTCGGCAGAGTTTTCAAACGAGATTTCCTGATATTTGTCTTTGAACAGGTTGAGTCTCGTTGCACGCTTTAACGCAAGGGAATGGACGGTCAGGGAATCCGGATTCAGCGCTTCCACTTTTTCCAACGTATGCGCCACTTTTTCCTTGTCCTCGCCCGGCAGACCGACGATCAGATCCATGTTGATGTTGTCAAATCCAAGGGAACGCGCCATACGGAACTTCTCCTCGATCTCCTCCACGGTATGGTGGCGTCCGATCAGATCCAGCGTTTCCTGGTTCATGGTCTGTGGATTGATCGAAATACGGGTGACCGGGAATTTGCGGATGGCTTTTAAGACCTCCTCATTGATCGTATCCGGCCGTCCTGCCTCCACGGTGAACTCCTGCACCTGCTCCATCGGGAAGAGCTCTGTCACTTTCGTGAGCAGGCGCTCCATCTGTGCCGCATTCAGCGTGGTCGGCGTACCGCCTCCGATGTAGATCGTATCAAGGGTGTAATCCTTCATGTTCTCACTGATAAAGATCAGTTCTTTGATCAGTGCATCGAGATACGGATCTACCATATGCTCCCAGCGGCTTAACACATGGGAGCCGAAGGAACAGTACAGGCAGATGCTCGGACAGAACGGGATGCCGATGTACAGGCTGTAACCGTGTTCATAATCGATCGTCTTTAAAATGTCCTTTTCCCGGTTGGCAATCGTGATCGCAAGTGCCGTCTTTTCCGGGCTGGTGTAGTAAGTTTCGCGCATGTATTTCGCAATTTCTACATTTTTTTTACCCTCTTCAAGCATCTTCATCGGAATTTTCGTCGGACGGATGCCGGTGAGATCGCCCCATGGAAGTTCTTTGCCGCTCACTTCGGAAAGCGTGCGGTATACCATCCGTTTCAGGACATTTTTCGTTTCATGGCGGTCTTTTTCATATTCCACCGCCTCACACTGCGAAGCGAGCGTCTCATGTTTCTCGTCTGCAATCGAAAAACAGATCTGATCCGCCTCGTATGTGATCGTATCATAATATGCAAATTCCCCGTCCAGCGCCCCATCCTCTTCGTACCATGAGGTAATCTCACAGCCCGGATAGAATGCCTTGATCAGGGAATACACATCGTATTCAAAATCTTTTCTGTTAAAACAAAGGCTGATATTAAGCAAGGGGATTGTACCTCTTTTCATGTTCAATCGTAGTTTCATCGTTGTGGCCCGGATACACGGTCACATCCCCGGGAAGCTCTTTTAACAGGCGCTTGACCGACGCGATCAGCTCTCTGCCGGAGGATGTCGGGAAGTCGTATCTTCCGTAGGACTCGCAGAACAGCGTATCACCGGAAAAAAGTGCTTTCTCTGCCGGAATATAGTAGCAGACACCGCCTGCCGTGTGCCCCGGTGTCGCAAGAACGTGGATTTCAAAATCTGCGAGATGCAGCACATCGCCCTCTTTTACGGTTTTGTCCGCCTGCATCGTGTACGGTTTGCTCCAGAGCCCGGAAAGATTTTCCTTTGGATCCCCCAGCAGGTGCTGCTCTTTTTCATGGACATAGACCGGGATATGGTATTTTTTCCGCAGCGCATCCGCTGCCAGCATATGGTCGAAATGGCCATGGGTCAGCAGAATGGCCTCTGGGTCGCCGTCGATCTCGTCGATCTGGCGTTCAATCTCCAGCGGCGAATCGCCCGGGTCCACGATCAGCACCTTCTGGCTGTCCGGATTTTCCACAACGTAGCAGTTTGTCGAGAGCATTCCAAGTGCCCGGTAATTTACCTTTATCATACGCTTTTCTCCTTTTTATCCTCTCGATCTCTGAATATCGATCACGCTCTCCACCTGGCGCACCTTCTCGATGATGCTGTTCAGCTCTTCGTTGTTGTGCACGTCGAACGTCACATCGATGGAAGCCGTTCCCTGCTTGCTCGTTCTCACGTTCATCGCCGCAAGGTCGATCTTCCGCTCGGTAAAGATCTTGGAGATATCCACCAGAAGACCGGTACGGTTGTTTGCGTAAACGCTGATCTCCACGGTATAGAGAGAGCCGCCGTTGTCCTCTGCCTGCCATTCAGCATCAATGAGGCGCACCCGCTCAGATTCCGGCAGATTCAGGACATTGACACAGTCGGTGCGGTGAATGGTCACGCCGCGTCCTCTTGTGACAAAGCCCACGATCTCATCGCCCGGGATCGGATTGCAGCATTTGGAGAAGCGAACTGCCACATCGTGGATACCGCGCACGACGATGCCGCCCTTGCTCTTTCCAACCGGCAGAACTTTCTCTCCGGATGCCGCCTCGAGCACCTGCTCGTCGGTGATCTCTTTTTTATGCTGCTTTTCGTACGTCTCAATCAGCTTGTTGAGGACCTGGCCCTCTTTTAAGCCGCCGTGGCCGATGGCCGCAAGAACGGAATCCCAGTCGCGGAAGCCGTACTTTCTCATGACAGCCTCTTCGTACATCGGTTTCGTATAGATTCCAAGGTTTTTGCCCTTCAGCTTTGCATAGTTGGTGAGCATTTCCTTGCCTTTGACGATATTGTCCGTCTTGTTCTGCTGGCGGAACCACTGGTTGATGCGGCTCTTTGCCTGGGAACTCTTCGCAATTTTCAGCCAGTCGCGGCTCGGTCCCTTGGAGTTCTGCGAGGTGATGATCTCAACGCGGTCTCCGTTGTGAAGTTCCGTCTCGATCGGCACGAGTTTTCCGTTGACCCTCGCTCCGACCATCTTGTTGCCGACCGCACTGTGGACGGAATAAGCAAAGTCGATGGCACAGGAGCCGACCGGAAGCGTTTTGACATCGCCCGCCGGGCTGAAACAGTAAACATTGTCGGCAAACAGGTCGAGATCGCTCTTTAAGAGATTCATGAACTCATGGTTGTCCGCCATGTCCTGCTGCCACTCCAGAATCTGGCGCAGCCAGGTCAGTTTTTCCTCTTCCTGCTCCGGTCCCGGTTTCTTGCCGTCGGAGGCCTCTTTGTATTTCCAGTGTGCAGCGATACCGTATTCTGCAATCCGGTGCATCTCATAAGTACGGATCTGAATCTCAAACGGCTGTCCGTTCGGTCCGATCAGGGTTGTATGCAGGGACTGGTAACGGTTTGGCTTCGGCATCGCAATGTAATCTTTGAAACGGCCCGGGATCGGCGTGTACATTTCATGGATGACACCGAGCGCTGCATAGCAGTCTTTGACGGATTCCACGATGATGCGGACCGCAAAGAGGTCATAGATCTGATCCAGCGTCTTATGCTGGTTGACCATCTTTTTGTAGATGCTGAAAAAGTGCTTGATTCGTCCGTTGACATCTGCCTCAATGCCGGCCTGGTGGATATGACGGGTCACCTCTTTTACGATCGCATCGACAAACTCCTGCCGCTGCTCCCGCTTCATGCTGACCTTCTGCACCAGTTCATAGTACGCATCCGGCTCCAGATATTTCAGAGAAAGGTCATCGAGTTCGACCTTGATCTTGGAAATACCGAGGCGCTGTGCGATCGGGGCATAAATATCCATCGTCTCACGCGCTTTTTTCTTCTGCGTCTCCGGCGACAGTACTGTGCAGTCCGCATGTTGTGCAGACGGTCCGCCAGTTTTACCAGAATAACACGGATATCCTTTGCCATCGCAAGGAACATCTTTCTCAGGTTTTCTGCCTGCTCCTCGACCTTATCCGCAGAATATTTCAGCTGTGCCAGCTTCGTGACACCGCTTACAATCAGGGACACCTCCGGGCCGAACTCCTCGGTCAGCTCCTCTTCGGTCATGACGGTATCTTCGACAACGTCGTGCAGAAGGCCTGCCGCGATCGACTCCTTGTCGAGCTCCAGATCTGCCAGGATAATTGCCACACAGAGCGGATGGATGATGTACGGTTCCCCGCTCTTTCTTTTCTGGTCCTTATGTGCATCCGCTGCCACGCGGTATGCTTTTTCGATCAGGGAAATATCGTCCGATGGATGATATTTTTTCACAGAAGCGATCAATTCCCCGTATAATTCCTCCGGACTTGTAAAATCGTCCGTCTTGCGGATTCTGGCTTCTGCCGCCGCCACATCCTTCTTTAATTCTTCTTCACTGATTCTTTTCTCTTCTTCCATATGTATCCTCCGCTCTCATGATTAACCCCTGCGTTTCGTTGGATACGTTATTTGCCATCGTAACGGATGACAGATTTTACATCATATTTTGCCAGTTTTTCGCGTCCTTTTAAGCCGGCAAGCTCCATCAGGAACACGATTCTGGTTACTTCGCCGCCGAGGCGCTCGATCATTTTTGCACAAGCCTCCACGGTACCGCCGGTTGCAATCAGGTCGTCGATGATGACTACCTTCTGGCCCGGTTTGATGGAGTCTTTGTGCATCTCGATCGTTGCGCTGCCGTACTCCAGGTCATAGCTCTCCTCGATGGTCTCCAGAGGAAGTTTTCCTTTTTTACGGATCGGCACGAACGGTTTGTGCAGATTGTAAGCAATCGGCATACCGAAAATGAAGCCGCGGGACTCGGTTCCGCAGATTACGTCACAGTCTACTTCTTCTACAAAATGCTGCATCTCATCTATGGCAAGCTGCAGTCCGTCTGCGTCCTGCAGGATACTCGTTACATCTCTGAAAATAATACCCGGTTCCGGGAAATCCGGAATACTTCTTACGTAATCCTCTACTTTTTTCATAAAATATTCCTCCGTTTCGTCAAGGTTTGACAATTCACCTTACAGTATAGC
>ERZ772854.2699-NODE-2699-length-12292-cov-4.023862_pt1 | contig 12292 bp, 14 predicted proteins | sample MGYA00580844_ERZ772854 | MGnify/ENA primary metagenome ERZ772854 (study PRJEB29015, sample SAMEA2737727) | human gut metagenome | biome: human gut; feature: human-associated habitat; material: faeces | place: China | collected 2012 ...
AATCGGATTCGCAGACAAGTGAGTGGTATAGTTATTTCGAAAACGATGTACTAGGACCCTGATATCATATTATTTATTTTCTCCCAGAATATACTGCTTCAGGAAATCATAAATCTGATTCTCTGTAGGGGGACATCCCTTTACGTTATGTTCAAATTTACAGGTGCATGCACCTACACCCAGTTTTCCTGTTTTTCCGCGGTATCCCTGGCCGATGCAGATTTTCGTGTCCAGTTTCTCGAAAAGGCCGTCATTTTTAAGCATTTCCAGAGCCGGGATCAGATAACCATAGCAGGCACTGCAGGATTCTACTTCTTCTACTGCATCCTGAAGTTCTACCACTTTTCTTGATTTCGGAAGTTCTTTGCGGGCATTTTCCTCACAGTATATGATGCGAGCATTTTTCAGATCAGTACTTCCAACCCCAAGCTTCTCTGCCAGTTCAATATACGGTACATCTTTCGTTGTATAATGCATGATCTGACATACATAAGAATCGATCAGTACCGGATCCGTCCCCGCCCAGATACGGTTCATCACTACCGGATTTCCGCCATCCTCGAAATCCAGGTCTCCACAGATATTATCAACCACGACAAAATCCTGGTGAAGCCCCGCATTCAGATGTGCAATCGGTTCATGCAGTCCCATCGCATGAAAATGACGCTTCTCTGTATTGGGGATCAATCCTTTCATATTTTTTAATGCACATGTGATCTTTGTCTGGCAATGACCTTTCAATACGGGGACATTGATCAGAAAATCAATATTTGCCGCACGTTCACAGATGTTCAGTTTCATCCCCCTGCAATCTCTTTCAATCCCCTTATCTTTCTGCATATCCCAAAAAGGTACCTGATATTTTTCCGTTAGTTCACGATATCCGCACACTTCGTATGCTTCTGTGGTCTTATCTCCCACCCAGGAGCCTTCCAGAATGGCAATATTTCCATATCCGTTTTCCTGCAGATACTCAATAATTCCCGCCACAATTTCCGGATGTGTGGTAGCTCCCCATGAAGCCTCGGAAGGTGATACAAGATTAGGCTTGATACCAATCTGCATCTTTTTATCTGAAATTACAGACGCCAGGCCGCACTGTGCCAGCAGTTCCTTTGTCATTTCTTTGTAATTGGTTCCGCTCTTTATATAGATTTCATTTTTGTTCATTACAAGATTATCCTTTACACTTTACATTCGAATATTTTTCTGCTGATTTTTGCATATCTTTTTTGTATTTCCCCCCGGAAGTTTTCTTCTGAACCGGTCAGCTTTTCTGAGGTGAAAATGTTCTCCGCATCAGCCTGCATGCCACTGTACTTGTGAGCAATGCCACCAGAAATCCTGCCAGAACATCCCCCGGATAATGTACGCCCAGATAGAGTCTGGAAAAAGCAATCATTCCGGCCAGAACAACAGGTAAAATCCCCCATTTCCCGGGCAGCATCCGCAGACAGACCAGTGCAACGGCAAAGGAAGCGCAGGTATGGCCGGATGGAAATGAATAGTCTTTCGGTCTGGTGATCAGCGGAATGATCTGTGTATAAGTATCAAAAGGTCTTGGACGGGCTACTGCATTTTTTATCAGCAGATTTGTGATCAGAAACCCTGACAGCAGCGAGAGTGCCGCTGTCACTCCTGTTTTGCGTGTTTTCCCAAAACAGATCAGAAGCACACATAATACGATCCAGAACCATCCTCCGTTTCCGAGGAAGGTGACTGCTCTCCAGAACGGAGTCAGGGCATCCACCCTTAAATGTTCCTGAATCCACAGTAAAATATTCATATCTAATTGCTGTAATGTCGCCATAAACTTCTCCCATTATATTTTTTATCAGTCACAGTATGTATTCCTCTCAAAATACATACGAATTATATCAGTCCGACTTCTTTTGTGCAAGGTTTATTATAAGCCAGGTTATGTCTCCTTGATTTATTCATATCCTCAAAAGTCAAAATAACGTAGAAATCAGTCAAAATACCGATAGCGTTTTTCTGCCGGAAGGATTATGCTGAAAACAGACTAATAAAACTGCCTGATCGGGCAAATACTTATTACGGGGGTAAATATGATAAACACATTATCGGCCGGTAAGGATAATTTTTACCGGCAGATGCTTAAACTGACGATTCCGATCATTATCCAGAATCTGCTCAGTGCAGCGGTTAACTCCGCAGATGTAATTATGCTTAATTATGTGGGACAGTCTGCGATTTCTGCGGTGTCTCTGGCTGCCAATTACTCCAATATCCTGTTTATGGTATATTATGGACTTGGCACAGGTGCCTCTCTTCTGTGTGCGCAGTATTTCGGAAAAAATAATATGCAGGCTATTCATGCGATCGAGGGAATTGCCCTCCGCTTTTCTATCATAATCTCGGGAATCGTAGCACTGATCGCATTTACCGCTCCTCAGCTTATGATGAAGATTTTTACTTCTGATCAGGAACTGATCTCTATCGGTTCTTCTTATCTGAGGATTATGGGAATTACATATCTCTGCTGGGGAATTACAGAGGTTTATCTGGCGATTTTGCGCAGCATCGGACGCGTAACGATCAGTATGGCATTGAATATGCTGGCTTTTATACTGAATATTATCCTGAATGCCACTTTTATCTTCGGGCTTTTCGGCGCACCGAAGCTGGGAGCTACAGGTGTTGCCATTGCAACTGCTGTTTCCAGACTGATCGAACTGGCAGCATGCGTGATTGTTTCTTTCCTGAGCAAAGATGTTAAATTGAACCTGACCTTTATGTTTATCCGCAGTAAGGTGCTGTTTGGCGACTTCATCCGGCTGTCACTTCCCGCTCTTGGAAATGACGTTTCCTGGAGTGTTGCTTTCTCCATGTACTCTGTAATCCTGGGACACCTCGGAACAGATGCCGTCGCAGCCAACTCTCTGGTTACGGTTGTCCGCAATATCGGTTCTGTGTTCTGCTTTGCAATTGCCAGTGCGGGAACGATTCTTCTTGGAAATGTTATGGGAAAAGGGGATCTGGAGAAATCGAAGGTGTATGCCTCCAGAATGCTGAAGATGACCATTATAGCCGGTGCCATTGGCGGTGTGATCGTATTTGCCATCACTCCTCTGGTTCTGAGATTTGCATCCTTAAGTGACGGCGCAATGCATTATCTGAAGTACATGCTGCTTATCAATACCTATTATATTATGGGTTCTGCTGTAAACACAGCCCTGATCGCCGGGGTATTCCGCGCAGGCGGTGATACGAAGTTCGGGCTGATCTGCGATACCATTGATATGTGGGTATATGCGGTACCTCTGGGATTTTTTGCGGCCTTTGTCCTGAAGCTTCCGGTATTGTGGGTCTACTTCCTGCTATGTACAGATGAGTTTGTGAAATGGCCATGGGTATTCCATCATTACCGCCAGGGGAAATGGGCGCAGAATATTACAAGGGAGAATCTGTTTGAGCAGAAAGCTTCCTGAGATATCATTTTAACCGAATCAAGTAAGTCCCCTGCGGAGGATTCCCACTTATTATCCCAAACAAACAATAGTACGTAAAAACAGCAGGTCTGCTCATTTTCTGAACATTCCTGCTGTTTTTATGTCTGCAGATTTTCTTTCCGGATCCCTGCAGACATCCATTTTCGGTTTATAAAAAATGCTTACAGATTATAATGTATTCAGGTCGATTCTGTAATCGTCAGAGCCCTGTCCGTCTACTGTGTAGTAAGCGGCTTTCTGCTCAACATTTACATAAACGCTGATTTCTTTTCCTTCGATGCCTTTGTCTTTGATGTCTTTTTTGATTGCTTCCTCGATGGAGCTCATTGTAACTGCAAAACCAGGTAATTCGATAGTTGTTTCTGCGAATTTTTTGATGTCGATATTTTTAGCCACTTCTTTCACTGCCTTCTTTACAGTTTCTTTTGCTTCTTCTACAACCGGAGCCTTCGCAATATCGGCTGCAGCGTCTTTTGCTTCTTCAATTACTGCTGAAGCCTTTACAGTTGTTTTCTCAACTGTCTCTTTGACTGCTTCTGTAGCCTTTGTTGTTGCTTCTTTAATAGTTTCCTTTGCTCTTGAAGTTGTTCTTTTTCTCATAATAATCTCCTATTCCAACTGATTGGTCTAACAGTTTCCTGTGTAACCGTATCACAAATTCCAGATAATGTCAAATTTTTATCAAATTTTGTCCTACTCAACATTTTTTAAGGCTTCATCCATAGGAATATTCTTCACTCTCCGAAATTCCAGCAAGGCCACGATTCCGTATGTAATGATTCCTGCTGCAAACATCTGCACATAGATCATCGGGTCGATCCAGAGCGTAATCCAGCCGGAAATGCTTGACAGCATCATCTCCCTGAACAGAACCTTCATAACCGCTGTTTCTATTGGAAGACTGACAAGCAGACAGAACACTACTACCATTGAAGTAGACAGAATGTACAGCCTGCTGATCTCGCCATTTGTATAGCCCAGGATTTTTACCATTGAGATAGACTGGGCATTTTTTTCGATAATGATCTTGGAAAGAAGATAGATCAGTACCATATAGATCACAATAGCAAATCCATTTACCATTCCCATCATACTTCCCATAGACACATCCAACTGTCTGGAAATCTTGGTCAGTGCATCCAGGTCCACCACTGACCCAATATATTTGTCTTTGATATCTGTAATCCTGGTATCAGAAAAATAGCCGCTGTAATAATCTTCTCCCAGATCAAAGGTTTCGTTCAGCTGAGTTCTGGTCATAAATACACACAGGCCTGCCGTATAATCATAAATTCCTGTTACCTTAAAAGAATACTGTTCCTTTTCATACTTTTCCTTCAGGGTAATGGTATCTCCGGGATGAATCCCATATTTGTCCGCATAAGCACTGGAAATATAGATTCCTTTATCAAGATCAGCCTTTACATATCTGCTGTCCGGCTCGATTCCATACAAAAGAACCTCCTCGCTCTTATACTTTCCGGGAAGAGTATTTAAAGAATATGCTGAAAACTCTTCTGCATCTTCATTCTTTGTTTCCGCAGACATATAGAATTCCAGTATAGAAAACAGACTGTCAAATTTGTTTCCACTGGCTGCACTTACCGGAACCTGAAGCATATACTGATATTTTGCCAGCATATTATTCTGGATTTCCACCTGATAATGAGATAAGGCCGAAGGAAGGAGTAATCCAAACATCAACAGCAGGTTGGCAAAGATAATCCCGATAAACAGTACCAGATAATTGCTCATATTCTGAAAGATTACACGAAGACGAAATCTGGAAAAGATTTTTATAACAGGGCTTAAATAAATTGCTTTTTTCTTCTTTCTGCCTGAAAGATCCCTGCGCAGGAATTTCAGCGGGGAAAGACGCAATTTGTATCGGAGAACTCCATAATTCATCACCAGCATAATGATCACCGGAACTACTGTTGTAAGCAGAAAAGCTTCTGCGCTCCATACGGTCACATAGCTAGGCAGGCTATAGCTGCCATAATACATTCCTGCACATACATTCTTAAACACTGTATATCCCAGAATATTTCCCACCAGTGCTCCTACCAGTGTAACAAGGACAGGCAATGCCATATAATGCCGGATCAATTCTCTCCTGGTATAGCCGGAAGCTCTGAGCGTGCCGATAACCCCTGCTTCCCTGCAAATCGTATTACTGATAGTAATTCCGAATGCAAAAGCCATAATGATAATTACAATGTATAGCAATATGATCATCATAGCCTTGTCACTTCCCATATCATCCCCGGTAAAGGTGATGGCCTGATTCAGATATCTGGGTACAAAAGCTTCCAGGGTAACAATTTCCCCTATATTTTCCATCAGTTCTTCTGAAACTTCCTTTTCCTCTTTTTCTGTTTTGGGCTGTTTGTCATAAATCCAGGAATAATTGTACTGGAGCTTATCCTGATCCAGAGTATCAAACTCCTCCGGTGTTACCACAGAAACTCCGAATTTCACAGAATCAAACATGGAATCATTATTATTCTGAAAAAGACAGCTGTAATCAGACAGTGCCACAAGCCCTGTAACCTTCCAGGTCTGCTTACCTCTCTGGCTCTTCAAGGTGTCTCCCACCTTCAGTTCATTATTGTCTGCATACATGCGGTCAATGGCAATTTCCCCTGTTGCTTTGGGAAATTCTCCCTGCATCAGACATACTCCATTGATTTCTGTCCTGTTTTTGAAAAAGCGCATGGTACTTCCATTATCCAGAAGTTCTTCAATATAGAAATTTTCATACAGCTTTATTCCCAGATTCTGGATTTCTTCTTTCTGGCTTTTATATATCTGCTGATTGGTACGGAAATTTCCGTTTTCTATATTGTATTTTTCAAATCCATCATTATAAGCAACAATCATACTTCCGTCAGCCACCAGAAATCCGGAAACCATTCCTATGGTCAATACCATCAAAATAAAGACCACCAGATATTTTCCCAGTTCCCCCTTCAGTTCTCTGGGCAGACGTTTGCGTAAAGGATTTTTCATAAATAACTCCTTTCCTTTGTCATAGGCAAAAACCCACTGCCTTTAGGCGGTGGGAGGAGCCTTGTAAATTATTATCCAATATGCTACAATAACCGTAGCAGTTTTTAAAGAGAAAACCGTTAGATGTGCTGCTCATCAAAGACACTCTTTTGTGCATTGACAAGATATGAGGTTGCAATACAAAACTCGCGTATTGCGTAAAATCTTACCCGTAAAAGAATGTTTGCTGTATAGCATGGGAAGTTTAGTACCTGATACAGTTACAGATGAGTATATCTTGTCTGTAAAGGGCGCTGTCAACCACCCTATGATGTAGCGTCACTTTAGGTAGCAATACCTATTGGGGATAAAAGGTCGGAGGCGTAAGCCGTTACTACGACTAGGCAGTTACAAACCCATTACCTTTAGGTGATGGGTAGTTGACGGTAATCAAATCCTCCTTTTGACTGTGGTATATTAATTATTGGGGATCCATGTTGCGGTAAACTTTTCATTTCTGTCTGCTGTTACGTAATGATATCTTTCTCCATAAGCTGTAATCCATCCATCAAATTTGTATCCTTCACGAATAGGTGTTGGAAATACATCATAAATGCTAACATGTGCCTGTTCAAGAGGAAGCTGAAATGATTTTATTGATGAGCCATCATTAAAATTTCCCCCATTTGCATCAACAGTAAACGTACATTTTTTATCAGGCCCGTTAGAGAATGTTTGAACCCAATGGCCTTCATAATAACCAACTCCAATATGTGTATTACTTTTTGATAAGATTGCAATTTTATGACCAAGACTATCCATCCAAGCTTTCATAACTTCTGATGCATTTGTTGTCCCCATTCCGATATTTTCTCCTGACGGGCATCCTGCTCCTGCCTGTGAAATAGCGGTGTCAAAGGAAGTCCCGTCTGGCCGTCTATGCGAAAACTTAACCGCAATTTCTTTAGCCCTTACCATTGCAGCCTTCTCAAGTCTTAAATCATACTTATATGGCTGTAATCCAGCATTCATTCTTTCTATATTTACAAGCTTGAATACTTCCTGCGCCTTCTGTTCTGGTGTAGCATGGTCAATTTCATCATCTGAATCAGGAGTATCTGTTGGCTCTGGTGTTATTGTTGGCTTAACTTCATCGCTGTCTTTTACATAAATGCTTACACCTGTTTTGTTCATGACTCCGTATGTTTTAGTAATACTGGAATAACCCCGTACGGAATAATAGTTGGTACAATCTACGCATGGATTTACATCAATAAAAGATGAGGTGTCTTTGACTGTAATAATCTTACTCCATTTGTCACCTGCTTTAATTTTGGAATAGATAGCATATTTGTCCGCACCACTTACTTTGTTCCATGTAAGTTTAACTGTTGTGCCTTCAATTTTGGCTTGAATTCCGGTTACCATTTTCAAAAATGCTGTTACAGTCAACCCTTTTGTGTTATAGCTTCCATACTTCTTCGTATTCTTATCGTAGGCTTTAACAGTGTATTGATATTTTTGACCGACAACAATCGGATATTTGCTGGAAGATGTATGGGTGTAGCTGGATTTGGTATTACCAAGTGTTTTTAACTTAATCCATTTACTGTTTCCTGCTTCTTTATAACACACAACATAGTTTGTTGCCCCAGATGCTTTCTTCCACTTGATGCTGATCTTGTTGTAATCAACTGCAGTGATTTTTGTAAGCTTTACTGCTCCCGGCTTAGCTGCGGCTTGAATGGATGCCGGCATCAGCAGTATGACTGCCAGTATCAGCATTGCCAGGAATGAAATTCTTTTTCTTTTCATAAAATTAAACCCTCTCTTTATTGTGCGTTTTCCAATTCCTTCTCGATCCATGTCATGATCACATCGACAAAATACTCCTCATACCGGGATCAATGTAATATCTGCTGCACATAGTTCTCTCCTATTTAAGAATTTTTCTTATCTGCATATCCGCGGCTTCTGGATAAAGCTGCTTCATATGATTAACAATTTTTTTCCAGGATGTCTGCGGATCCTCCTTATAGCAGGAAGTGACGTGATCACATCCATAAATGTGTTCCGGAGAAGAATACACTGCCACATCCCAGCCGTACTCCACGCCCTTCCCGTTAATTCTTTTCCGAAAATCGCAGTTACACAGATATGTCTGCATCATAAGGCTGGTAATGGCTCCGTCAAATCCCTTTTCACCATCTTTTCCAAATCCGGCCAATCTTTTCAATTCGTTGGAGTAGATTTCTGCATCATTTTCCATGAAATGATCCATAATTTTCTTATGTTTGATTGGTGCTTTTTCATCCTCAAACAGGGCATCAAAATCATATCCGTCCCTGCGATAGTTGGCAAATACCGGCAGCCATTTTTTTGAAATAAAACCGGCTTTTTTTGCAAAGAATTTTCCGTAAAGAATATCATGTTTTTTTGCAATGGCAATCCTCCATCTCCACGGATCCCTCACCGGATCATCAGACCACCAGTATTCTGCCACTGTTCGTTCCTCCAGAGAAAACCCCGGAATCTCGTTCTTAAAAAGAGGAAGAAATCCAACCCGGTTGATATATTCGACTGCTTCATCCACATCTTGGATGCATTTCGGATCATTCCACTTTACCCCATGTATGATCCACTCTCCTGCTTCGTTTCCCATGGCGTTATCCCTTCTGTGTTTTGCTGCCTTAAGTATACCACACATTGACAGGGTAAGACAAAGATATGTATATTTTTGTAAAAAAAATGATGATATTTCTAACCTCAATCTATTCGTTTATCCGCGGCCTCATCCGTCCGACAATATATCATGCTCTTTGCGGTATTTATATGCTTCGTCCGTCCAAAGACTTTTGCTATTCCTCTGATCTTACCTTTTCCATGCTTTTTCATATATTGACAGGATGTCAGATTTGGGGGACTTTCCTTAGCATGATATATTTCCTGTCCCATAGCAAGCATCGTATCATCTCATACAGAAAAATAGACTTCCATATCCACCAAAGAATCAAGAGAATCTGCAACTGCCCTTAGTGCCACTTGCCACGCTTCTTTCTTTGGATAACCATATATACCAGAAGAAATTAGAGCTTTCTCTTTATGATATAGCTCTCCGAACACTGAAAGAAAAATCTGTCGGAAATAAGCTGCCTTCCATGAAAGCCCTCTATGCTGAAAAAGACCGACTTATTGAATTGCGAAATATGCAACGGGAAGATTTTTCTAACCGCCGGAATTATGAACGGGAGTTTCGTACCGTGTCTGCCAATATTGATATGATCCTTGGGAAGAGCTACGAACAGGAACAGCAGATTGAGAAAGAACAGAATTTATAAATTTCCTGTTTTCATGCTTTCTAAAAAGAGGTATTATATAAAAAAACGCAGGAGGTATATTCAAATGAAAGCACATAAATATTGGTCACTTGGTGCATTGGCAGCCATGATTGGAACCTTTTATACCGGCTATAAAAACATGAAAACTGCTCACAAATATTTTGCTTGCAGCTCTCTTCTCTGCATGATTATGGCTATCTACTCCGGTCATAAAATGATTTCTGGTAAATCCAGAAAAAAGAAAGATTCTGTTTCTAAAGAATCTGCTGAATAATCAAAACTAAAGAAATGTTTACATAGGATTGCCTGATGGAATAAATATTTTCCATCAGGCAATCTTGCTATTTTACATCTTTTTTCAATCTGTCGTATAATATGTCATATCTGCTGCATAATGAAACATCAGGAAAGCATCCGCTTTCGGGTTCTCTAAAGCGCCAGCCTGAGCTTTGAATATCGCAAAAATTTCCGAAAGTCTCATATTCCTTTTTTATGCATTGAGCAATACCCCAAATACGACGTTTGCCAAGCCATTCTGTTGGATAACCGTGTTCACGAAGTATATCACGTGGAATACTTCCCATCTGATATAGTAATGGAAATAACCAGTCAGTATCTCATTAAGCTTCCCTGTACAATACAGCCCTCCGAACGCTGAAAGAAAAATCTTCCGGAAACAAATTGCCTTCCATGAAAACACTCTATGTCGAAAAGGATCGGCTTATGGAATTGCGGGATAGGCAGCGTGAGGATTTCTCCAATCATCGTGATTATGAACGAGAGCTTCGCACTGTGTCTGCTAATATTGATATGATTCTTGGGAAGAATCGTGAGAAAGAACAAGAGCTTGAAAAAGAAAAGGATTTATAGACTGTTATTTTTCATCGGTATTTGGCATTTCAAAATTCGGGTATTGAGGATTACTATCTACCATGTTAAAATAATGATACAGAAATTCATGTTTACTATATCCCATTCTAAAGGAAAGCAGGTGGTGTTTTCACGATGAATAATACAGAAGAAACACTAGATTTTGAACAAAAACATAAAGAAGATCTGCAACGCCTTAGAGGTTTCCGTCTTTTAGATGATGATTTTATGAGTAAAGTTTTTGAAGATACGGCATGTGCTGAATTTCTACTTCAAATCATTTTACAAAGGCATGACCTTAAAGTACAATCTGTGCAGGGACAATATGATATAAAAAATTTACAGGGACGTTCTGTTCGCTTGGATATATTAGCTGTCGATACTAATAACCGCACTTATAATATAGAAATCCAAAGAAGTGATCGTGGTGCTGGTGCAAAACGTGCAAGATATAACAGCAGTCTTATGCTGTGGATGGTTTTTATAAAGAAAACTCCCCCATGGCATTCTTGTTTCTGATAACGTATAATACACACCGTTGTATTCCAGAATATCCTCATTCATGAATCGTCCTGGTTCAGAAGTATATCTTACCAGACCACATGGAAAGTTTACATGTATCCCTTTCATATTTCCGTTTCCATGATCAATTCCCATAATAATTTCTGCCATATCCTATTCCATCCTTTCCTGATCATCTTATACTTAACTGTCACTTATCTTTAAACTGTCTGGTTTTCCGCATATTTTTTCATATTTCTTATGACAGTTATGTATAAGTTTGCTTGTACTTTTGTATCTGTTGTGTAAGTTATATGTTACTTTTGTATCTATCGTTATTATATATGCCACATTTGTATCTGTCAATATTTTTTTCAAAACTTTTGTGGCACTTTCGCTTGAAAATGTGATATACTTTTGCTATTGGAGGACTTTGCTATGAATACAGGAGAAATAATCAAGTATTTTCGTCTGGCTCGTAACATGACACAGGAACAGCTTGCACAGGACGCTGAGATCAGTTTCAGTACACTCCGTAAGTACGAAGCTAATAAACGTAATCCGAAATATGAACAGCTTTCAAAAATTGCTGATGCGTTAGGTATCAGTGTGAATCTTTTTATGGATTTTGAAATTCAGTCTGTATCCGATCTGTTTTCTATTCTGTTTAAAATGGAGGGACAGGCAGATTTAGAAATTGCAACCTCAAAGGATTTGGCATATCTATCTGAAGATGCTCTTTTTCTGCATTTTAAGAATGAATACATCAATCACATATTAAGCAATTACCATGCTTCTGTTGAAAGTATCCAGGACATGGATGCTCAATATCGTGAGAAAGCTCTATCAGAAATCCAGAACAGATTATTGGATGACAATAGCAGTATCCATACTGACAGTCCTGCTTTATCTGCAGATTCCGGTAAACCTGCTCTTTCTCTTTCTTCTGCTGATCAGACCTGGTTTGAATTATCCTCTGACTGCTCTGATGAAGAAAAAGAACAAATGATAAAAGCTGCTACCTTTATAAAAAGCTGTCTGCGACATTCCGATAAATAAATCTTTTCACAAAAAAAGACAGATGTGGGAGTATTTCATTACCTGCATCTGTCTCTTTCT
>ERZ772854.2704-NODE-2704-length-12249-cov-3.498114_pt1 | contig 12249 bp, 10 predicted proteins | sample MGYA00580844_ERZ772854 | MGnify/ENA primary metagenome ERZ772854 (study PRJEB29015, sample SAMEA2737727) | human gut metagenome | biome: human gut; feature: human-associated habitat; material: faeces | place: China | collected 2012 ...
AGTACCATTCGTACATTCTTTGTACGCCTTCCTCGATTTCAATTTTGTGGTGCCAGCCCAGTGCATGCAGTTTTGAAGGATCGGTTAGCTTGCGCATTGTGCCGTCCGGTTTGCTGCTGTCGAAGGTCAGTTTACCTTGATAACCTACTGTTTCAACGATCCGTTCAGCCAGTTGGCGGATGGTGATTTCCTTACCGGTTCCGATGTTGATATGGCAGTTGCGGATATCTTTGCTACCTTCTTTATAGGTATCTTTAAAGTCCACATGCTCCATAACGAAGACACTGGCATCCGCCATTTCTTCGCTCCAGAGGAATTCGCGGAGAGGAGTACCCGTACCCCAGAGAGTGACCTCTGTTTCGCTGATTCCGTATTTTTTCAGAATAGCCAGAATGTCCTCTTTCGAGCTGTCGCCATTGACACCTTCCACCGGACGCTGGTTCATATCCTTGCGTACAGCTTCCCAGTTTCCTTCTTTCAGACAGTGTGCCAAATGAATCTTGCGAATCATGGCAGGCAATACATGGCTGCGTTCCAAATCGAAATTATCATTCGGCCCGTAAAGGTTTGTCGGCATCACGGCGATGTAGTTCGTTCCATATTGCAGGTTGAAGCTCTCGCACATTTTCAGTCCGGCAATTTTAGCGATTGCATACGGCTCGTTGGTATATTCCAACGGTGAAGTAAGCAATACATCTTCCTTCATCGGCTGTTCGGCATCGCGTGGATAAATACACGTACTGCCGAGGAAGAGCAACTTTCTCACGTTGTGACGGAAACTCTCTCCGATAATATTCTGTTGAATCTGCAGATTCTTATAGATAAAGTCGGCACGGTAGATGCTGTTCGCCATGATACCACCCACAAAGGCAGCAGCAAGGAATACATATTCCGGTTGTTCTTCATCGAAAAAATTACGGACAGCCGTGCCATCCAGCAGATCAAGCTCTTTGTGAGTGCGGCCTACCAGATTGGTGTATCCTTTATCCTGCAAATTCTTCCAGATAGCAGATCCCACAAGTCCGCGGTGTCCTGCTATATATATCTTTGCATTCTTTTCCATTCTATCTTTTATTATTTTCACCACAGATTAACACAGATTTCCACAGAATTTTTTTATATCTATAATCTGTGGAAATCTGTGTTAATCTGTGGTGAAATGAAATTCATTTAATGTTTGGTAGCAATCATCCGCTTCACCTTTTCCATATCGTGGCGAACCATGATACTTACCAGTTCTTCGAATGATGTTTTGCATGGATCCCATCCTAACAATGTTTTTGCTTTAGTCGGGTCACCCAGCAGTTGTTCCACCTCTGACGGACGGAAATATTTAGGATCAACCTCTACCAAAGACTTTCCGGTAGCTACGTCGATACCTTTCTCATTCACGCCTTCACCTTCCCAACGAAGTTCGATGCCTGCTTCCTTGAATGCCAGCGTTGCGAATTCGCGTACTGTGTGCATTTCTCCGGTAGCAATTACGAAATCTTCGGGAACGTCATGTTGCAGGATCAGCCACATACATTCGATGTAATCCTTGGCATATCCCCAGTCGCGACGTGCATCCAGATTACCCAGATACAGTTTGTCCTGGAAACCTTGGGCTATGCGGGCGGCGGCCAGCGTAATCTTGCGGGTTACGAATGTTTCTCCTCTGCGTTCGCTTTCGTGATTGAAAAGGATACCGTTTACGGCAAACATACCATAACTTTCGCGGTAATTCTTTGTAATCCAGAAGCCGTATTGTTTGGCTACTCCGTATGGGCTGCGGGGATAGAAAGGAGTTGTTTCCGATTGGGGGACTTCCTGTACTTTACCGTAAAGTTCCGAAGTGGAGGCCTGGTAAATCTTTGTCTTTTTCTCCATGCCGAGGATGCGGACAGCTTCCAGCATACGCAGCGTGCCGATGGCATCTGCCTCTGCGGTGTATTCCGGTACGTCGAAAGATACTTTTACATGGCTTTGTGCAGCGAGGTTATATATTTCGTCCGGCTGTACCTGTTGGATGATGCGGATCAGCGAGCTGCTGTCCGTCATGTCACCGTAATGCAGGTTAATGGTGCGCTTTTGCTTCATGTCGCGTACCCATTCGTCGAAGTACAGATGTTCGATGCGCCCTGTATTGAATGAAGAAGAACGGCGGAGAATACCGTGTACTTCATATCCTTTCTGTAATAAGAATTCGGCGAGAAACGAACCGTCCTGACCTGTTATTCCGGAGATTAAAGCTGTTTTCATATTGTAGGCTTCTTTATTGATTATTTTTTGTGGGGGCAAAATTCGTTATTTTTTACGAGAATACAAAACTTATTGGCTTGTCACTTATATATCTTATCTACTATCAGTGCAATAGCCCCATCTCCCGTTACATTGCAGGCAGTACCGAAGCTATCCATTGCAATGTAGAGTGCGATCATCAGTGCCTGTGCCGATTCATCGAAACCGAGCATGGATTGCAGGATACCCAGGGATGCCATGATGGCACCACCGGGAACTCCCGGAGCGGCTACCATCGTGATTCCCAGCATGAAAATGAAACCGGCAAACAAGGGGAAATCAAAAGGCATGCCTTGCATCATCATCAGAGCAAGAGCACATGCTACAATCTTCAGCGTGCTACCGGATAAATGTATCGTGGCGCAAAGAGGGATAACAAACCCCGCAATATCAGAGGATACGCCGTTCTTCTTTGTCTGTTCCAGGGTAGCAGGGATAGTGGCGGCAGAAGACTGTGTACCTAAAGCCGTGAAATAGGCGGGCAGCATCTTTCCTAACAATTTAAAAGGATTCCGGCGGACAAACAGCGCAGCGATACAATATTGAAATACCAGCAGGAAGATGTGCAGCAGGAAGATTACGCCGATAATCTTTATAAATACCATTAAGATAGAGAATACCTGTCCCGAATGTGTCATATTAAGGAATATGCCGAATATATAAATAGGAAGCAACGGCAGGATCACTGCACTGATCATACGGACAATGATATCCTGAAAATCACGTGCTGCATTCTTCAGTGTATCGTTTTTCAGTTGGGCAAGTCCCAGCCCTAAAGTGAAAGCCAGTACCAGTGCCGTCATCACATTCATGAGCGGTGGAATGGCGACTGAGAAAAACGGCAATATCCCTTGCGCTTCGCTGACCTCTTCCAGCGGGGCACCGGACTCTATCAGGTGAGGAAATATAGTTACTCCTGTAAAGTAAGAGAGGAAACCGGAAAACAGGGTTGCCCCGTAAGCTATCAGTGCGGTAATCAACAGCAGTTTCCCGGCACCTTTACCGATGTCGGCAATAGCTACGGTAACCAGTCCCACAATAATCAGCGGTATGGAGAAATTCAGAAATTCGCTGAAAATACCGTTGAATGTAACGAACAGGCGTATCAATTCTCCGGGAAGAAAATTACCAAAAAGAATACCGAATGCGATGGCTATAAGGATACGCGGCAGTAAGCCGATATGTAGTTTTTTCATAAAACTGAATTTAAGTTTCTCCATTGAAATAGAGTTATGTTTGCAAAAGTACGATTTTTATTCGAAATTCATACGAACAAATGCCCTTGACATATTGTTTCCATTTCAATGAAACAATAACAAAAAAATGCAAGTTATGACAGAAAAAGGACAAAAGACTAATATCGGCTTAATCGGACTTGCCGTGATGGGGGAGAATTTAGCTTTGAATATGGCGGACAAGGGATGGCATGTGTCCGTGTTTAACCGTACTGTTCCGGGAGTGGAAGAAGGTGTGGTAGAACGCTTTATCAACGGTCGTGCCAAAGGGAAAAGTATTGAAGGATATACTGAAATACCCGACTTTGTGGAGTCCATTTCTACACCGCGCAAAATCATGATGATGGTGCGTGCCGGCAGTGCCGTAGATGAACTGATGGAACAACTCTTTCCGCATCTTTCTCCGGGAGATATCTTGATAGATGGAGGCAACTCAAACTATGAAGATACCAACCGTCGTGTGGCATTGGCCGAATCGAAAGGTTTCCGCTTTGTCGGTGCCGGTGTCTCGGGCGGTGAAGAAGGAGCGTTGAACGGTGCTTCTATTATGCCGGGCGGTTCCGTTACTGCCTGGGATGAAGTAAAACCCATCCTGCAAAGTATTGCTGCACGTGCTGCCGATGGTACTCCTTGCTGTGACTGGATTGGTCCGGCCGGCTCGGGACATTTCGTTAAAATGATACATAATGGTATCGAATACGGTGATATGCAGTTGATTGCCGAAGCCTACTGGGTGATGAAGAATCTTCTGCAACTGAATAATGAAGACATGGCTTCCGTTTTTGCCCACTGGAATGAGGGTAAGTTGCGTAGCTATCTGATAGAAATTACAGCCAATATTCTTCGGCATAAGGATAAGGCGGGCGGTTATCTGATTGACAAGATACTGGACACTGCCGGACAAAAAGGCACCGGTAAATGGTCCGTTATCAATGCAATGGAATTGGGTATGCCTCTGGGACTGATTGCAACGGCTGTTTTTGAGCGTAGTCTTTCAGCGCAGAAAAATCTGCGTGAGGCAGCTTCCAAACAATTCATTTGCCAGCGCTCACAAGTGGTTTATAATAAGCCGGAACTGGTGAAAGATATTTATTCCGCTTTGTATGCTTCTAAACTGGTATCCTATGCACAAGGTTTTGCCGTGTTGCAAAAAGCGTCCGAATCTTTCGGCTGGGATCTCGATCTGGCATCCATTGCCCGTATGTGGCGCGGAGGCTGTATCATCCGCAGTATATTCCTGAATGATATAGCGGCTGCTTTTGAGGCACAGCAGAAGCCGAAACATTTGCTGCTCGCTCCTTATTTCCGGGAAGAAATCAAAGAGTTGCTCTCCGGTTGGAAGCACCTTGTAGCCCATGCGATGAAAGAGGAACTGCCTGTTCCGGCTTTCTCTTCCGCATTGAACTATTTCTATTCGCTGGTATCTGCGAAGCTCCCTGCTAATATGATTCAGGCTCAGCGTGACTATTTCGGCGCACATACCTTTGAGCGTACCGATGAACTTCGCGGACAGTTCTTCCATGAAAACTGGACCGGACATGGCGGAGATACAAAATCAGGTACCTATAATGTATAAAATGAAGCCCTGGTAATAAAATTATGAAGCAAGAGCTAATGAATTTATTGCAAGGGCTAATTTGCAGAAGCTAATCAAAAAAAACAAGATTCTATGAGTAAATTTGTAATGATCATATTCGGCGCTTCGGGCGACTTGACGAAACGCAAACTGATGCCGGCACTCTACTCGCTCTACAAGGATAATCGTTTGCCCGAAGGATTTGCCATTCTCGGTATCGGCCGTACCGACTATGCGGATGAAACTTATCGCGATTATATCCTGAACGAGCTGGAACATTTTGTCACACCGGCCGAAGTGGGAATGAAAGAGTTCTGCACTCATTTGCACTACCTTAGTATGGACCCTGCCATAGAAGAAGGTTACGGAACCCTGGACAGCCGTTTGCAGGAAATCACCGGTGAAAAGGAACCGGACAATTTACTGTTCTATCTCGCTACGCCGCCCTCACTTTATGGCGTCATCCCTCTACATCTGAAAACAGCCGGATTGAATCGTAAACATACCCGCATCATCGTCGAAAAGCCTTTCGGCTACGACCTGAAGTCGGCACAAGAATTAAACCATATCTATGCTTCCGTTTTCGAAGAGTCTCAGATCTATCGCATTGACCACTTCCTTGGTAAAGAGACGGCACAAAATATCCTTGCTTTCCGTTTTGCCAATGGCATTTTTGAACCGTTGTGGAATCGTAATTACATCGATTATGTAGAGGTTACCGCTGTCGAGAATCTCGGTATCGAACAGCGTGGCGGCTTCTATGACGGTACAGGCGCTTTGCGTGACATGGTACAGAACCACCTTATCCAACTGGTGGCCCTCACTGCCATGGAGCCTCCCGCTGTCTTCACCGCCGATAATTTCCGTAACGAAGTGGTAAAAGTCTACGAGTCACTGAAACCTCTGACGGATGAAGATTTGAATGAACATATAGTCCGCGGACAATATACCGCTTCCGGTTCTAAAAAGGGCTACCGTGAAGAGAAGAACGTCCCCGCCGATTCGCGCACTGAAACTTACATCGCCATGAAGATCGGTATTGATAACTGGCGTTGGAGCGGCGTACCTTTCTACATCCGCACAGGAAAGCAGATGCCTACCAAGGTGACGGAAATCGTAGTGCACTTCCGTGAAACGCCCCATCAGATGTTTCATTGCCATGGCGGACACTGTCCGCGGGCTAACAAACTAATCCTCCGCCTGCAACCCAACGAGGGTATTGTGCTGAAATTCGGCATGAAAGTTCCCGGACCGGGATTCGATGTGAAGCAGGTAATGATGGACTTCAGTTACGACCAACTGGGCGGACGCGCCACGGGCGATGCTTATGCCCGCTTGATTGAGGATTGCATTCAGGGCGACCCGACACTCTTTACCCGCAGTGATGCTGTCGAAGCCTCCTGGCGTTTCTTTGATCCTGTGCTGCGCTATTGGAATGAATATCCTGACGCGCCTCTCTACGGTTATCCTGTCGGAACCTGGGGGCCGCTGGAAAGTGAAGCTATGATGCATGAACATGGTGCCGACTGGACCAATCCGTGTAAAAACCTTACGAACACTGATCAATATTGTGAGTTATGAAAACTTATATCTATAGTACAGCTGTCGAAACGGCGCGCGCTCTCATCAAGCACCTTATTAGTTTGATGGAGGAAGAGCCGCAGAAGATTTTTCACATAGCATTCAGTGGAGGCAGCACGCCCTCGCTCATGTTCGATTTGTGGGCGGAAGAATTCAAGGATGCCACTCCGTGGAGCCGTATGCGTATTTATTGGGTGGACGAACGGTGTGTACCTGCCGAAGATTCGGAGAGTAACTATGGCAATATGCGCCGGCTGTTGCTGGATGAAGTGGGAATACCTGAGGAGTATATTTTTCCTATTGACGGCAGCAACGATCCCGATGATGAGGCGAATAGCTATTCTCGCATAGTGCGTTGCAATGCGCCACTCTGGCATGGCTTTCCGGCTCTTGATATTGTTTTGTTGGGGGCGGGAGAAGACGGGCATACCTCGTCCATTTTCCCCGGTCAGGAATATTTGCTTTCTTCTTTCCATCCTTACGAGGTAAGCGTTAATCCCTACAATGGGCAGAAGCGCATAGCCATGACCGGCTGTTTGCTTTTTAATGCCAAGCAGCTGATTTTCTTTGTGACAGGCAGAAACAAGTCCAACGTTGTGCGCGATATTCTGGATTCGGGTGATACCGGTCCGGCTGCCTATGTGGCGCACCATGCCTGGAATGTGGAAGTGTTTATGGATGAGCTGGCGAAACCCCAACCCATCCATGAGAGTGATTTATAAAAAAAGAGAGTGATTTATCATCAATTGGACGTTCCGCTTTCCAGAATGCTGACGATGGAGAACAGCGTGAAACAGATGCCGCCTAATCCTGCCAATACGCGTGCGGGAACAAAGTAGACATCATTCAGTGTTGTCATTTCAAACAGAAAAGCAGAGAGGAAAAGACAAGTAAGCGCGGTGAGCACCGGAATGAGCGGAATTCGGTTCGCCAGCTTAAAGACGTTCCGCCAAATAACAGCCAGCAGAATTACTTTGCTAGATATGCTGTAACAAACTAAACCCAGACCTATCATAATGTATCCGGTGGAAGACTTGCCCGGGTCGGCATTCGTCAGCACCCAAAGTCCCCACAGGATACTCAGTGTACCCATCACCAATACGAGGGCGGGCCACCATTTTCGTTCGGCACCACTATAAGAGTTACGTATCTGCCGGACAATGGTAGCAACCAGTGCAACCAGGCTTGTACAGATGCATGCCAGTCCGGCCATTACGTGTCCGGCTACATAGTAAGCGGTGTGGATATCACTTTGCCCCAATAACCAGAATGCCCAAACCCATGTAATGACGGCGAACACAACAGCCAGAATGATGAGTATGTCCGCCTGTGCCGAAGAGAATGACTTGGCAGGTACGGCATGGTCAGTCTTCTTGGAATTTTGCGTGATGAAGGTGAAGCGGGTGGAAGAGGTGGCGGTAGTGGCTACACATGCAGTGATGAAAGCTACTCCGCAAATGACATGTCCCGCAACGAAATGGGCTACCGTACTGCCGTCATTAATGTATGTCATTCCACCGATGAAACACACCACGGCAGCCAGATAGCCGATGATGGGCAGGGCATATTTTGCCGCCGTACTATACGTGTGGATAATTTGCCGGATGATGGTACCTGCCGTAGCGAACAGCGCAATACATATCATGCCTAGTGAAAATACTACGGGCCCGGCAACAAATCGGTTTACGTCCGTCCCCATGTCGAGCACAAAGGCTCCGTAGCCGAAACAAAAAAGGGCCATCAGCAATGGGATAGCCCTGAAAAGGATACTAATACCGTAATTCATAACTGTTATCGTTTTTAAGTTTCCCCTTCCAACAGTATTCCTTACGGTTTGTTTTCGGTTTTAATATTTGTTCACCACAGATTTATTTCTCAAAGATGGCATTCCCAGATGTTCCTCCTCAGTATCTTGCAGATTATAAATCCGATTGGACGGTCGCAGTGGCCGAAAATGTTCTTTGGATTTATAATCGTTGCAGCAGTTCCTTCGTCAGGGATGCGGGGTTCTGGCGGGTGTTCCACAGAGCTATAATGAGCAGAACGTCATTGTTAATTTCAATATAGATAAGTTTACTGAGCTTGTTTATGGGGATAGAACGGATGCGTCCATCAAGAACTGTTGTTAGCAATGGTTCGTGCTTGCCTATCTGTGGAAAGCTGACTAACTTTTGGGTAAGTGTAACTATCTTTGCTCTAAAATTACGGGCTGAGGTGAATGAAAATTCGGTTTCAAGATAGTTCAGGGTGGCTTCTAAGTCATCGAGAGCAGCAGTGTCCCATCTTATTTCCATCTTTCGGTACGTTTCAGCATTTCGTCGTTGGTGGCGTACTCTCCATGTGCGTACCGCTGGATAGCGGCTGTTGCACGTTGCTCTATCTCCTCTGCTGTATAGCAGCAGGGTGGTTCAGTATGGCGGGCTTCTTTCTCCTTCTTCAGTGCCTTTACGGCGCTGAGCACTTTCCGCAGCAGACTTTCATCGTTACCGATGGTGCCGAGTTCGCTCAGCAGTTCGGCATATAGATTCATTGTTGCCATATGGTTTCTCCTTTTTTCTTTTAGGTTATTGATTTGACAAAGATACGGATTCGCTGCCGGAAAAGCAATGCTTGTCGAAGGAAAACCTCATGGTCTTCGTGTGCATTGTAGGTATCATCGCTTTTCAGATTCACGATGAACCGGATACCGGCGTTAATACTCAGTGCTGTAGTATTGTCATTTTGACAATTTGTATTTTTAGTTGACTGAGAATGTGCTATTTCTGTCCGGAGGTCAATAGGATTGGAAGCGTGCAAACGAAAATGAATAAACGTCAGATAGCTAATGCGGTATCAAAATACTTACATTTATTCTGGATGAAATAAACGCACTATTAAGTGGGAAATATAATATCAATAAGGCAAATTCTGATATGTAGTAACCCTTTTGTTGGTATGTAGTAACCTTTTTGCCCATATCTAGTAACCATATCAATCATAAGTAGTAACCCTTTTCTGCATAAAAAGCAGTTAAAACTGCAAGTATATACTGAAATAGCGCATTGTTATAATCATTTTATTCATAGAATATGCTGGAATGTAAATATGTGCAATATAGTATGTCACTAAATATGTTGAAATGCTACCATGATGAGTGTATATTAACTGTTTTGCTGTTATTATGATGCTTTGCTTTCTAATCCTTTCAATTTCCTTTGATCTCATGTCTGCGAAATTTGGAAATGTATCTATTCATTTTAAGAACTTTGCAATGTGATTGTTTGTTTATACTGCAAATTAACTAACAACTTAACATGAATCAATTATGCGAAAAGTGAATGTTCTTTATAGTATGGTATTCATGATTACACTCTTTGGAGTATCTGTAAATCATTTGAATGCTTGTACCCGTGTAGTCTATCAGGGTGATAATAATATGATAATAACCGGTCGTACTATGGATTGGAAAGAAGATACCCGTAGTAATATCTGGATTTTCCCGCGAGGTATGGAGCGCAACGGAGAGGTAGGGAAGGACCCGATGCGTTGGAAATCTAAATACGGCAGTGTGATAACTTCGGCTTATGACATCTGTAGCACTGACGGTATGAATGAAAAAGGACTCGTTGCCAATCTGTTGTGGCTGGCAGAATCATCCTATCCCCAATGGAACGGTGAGAGACCGGCTTTGTCCATAGCCGCCTGGGTGCAATATATGCTTGATAATTTTGCAACGGTGGATGAGGCTGTTGCCGAGGTAGAAAAGAATACTTTCGATGTGGTGTCGGATATGATGCCCGACGGTACGCGTATGGCTACCCTTCATCTTTCCATTTCGGACGCTACGGGTGATAATGCTATTTTTGAGTATGTGGACGGAAAGTTGGATATTCATCATAGCAAAGCATATCAGGTAATGACAAACTCACCTGTGTTTGATCAGCAACTGGCGCTTGATGATTACTGGAAGAATATCGGAGGAACCACTTTTTTGCCGGGTACCAATCGTGCTGCCGACCGTTTTGTGAGAGCTTCTTTCTATATAAATGCTATTCCTAAAACAGAAGATACCCGTACAGCCTTGGCCAGTGTATTCAGCGTGATACGCAATACTTCCGTTCCATTCGGTATCAGCACTCCTGATCAGCCGAATATTTCTTCAACCCGATGGAGGACAGTTTCCGATCAGAAGGATAAAGTTTATTACTTTGAGTCTACTTTATATCCCAATGTATTTTGGATTGACTTTAAGGATGTGGATTTCTCAGAGAAAGCGCCTGTCAAGAAGTTGAATCTTCTTTCCGGTAAAACGTATGCGGGAAATACTGCCAAAGAGTTTGTCGCTACAAAACCTTTCCAGTTCTTGGGAATCAAATAGTATGGGTTTTACGCTCATAAAAAAATGAAATGCACCCTGACTACGCTTAGAAAGGGTGCATCTCTGCAAAACAAACAAACAGTTTCAACCTTTTATGACCAAAACTGAGATATACTATATATACTACAAATATATCTTAGGTTTTCTATCCAAAAACCTTGTAACTGCAAAGGAAGCTAATTTTGAAAGAAATGTCTCTATTTCTTTTTTACTTGTTATAAATAAAAGTCTCCGGGTGTATTAAAAAAAGTGCAAATCATTTGGATATTAGATATTTATATACTTCATGATTGGCATCAATCATTTTTAGTGAACAGTATAGAAAAGAGCATTTATTTTTGGCTCTGGTAGCATCTTTCATAGTGCTTATTGATTACTTCTTTATTTATTTTGTTGGTAGCTTCTTACTTTTTTGTATTTTTGGTGCGTATCAAAAAATAATTTTTCAGAAAGTGTTATTGATATTAATAAGTTCCCACACTTTTTATTTTTATCCGTTGTATCCGGGAAGCTGGCAACATAAATTTTCTAATACTATGAGCAGGAAAGATATGAAACGGATTTACATACTTTTCGTTCTTGTGTTCACTTGTATGGGCGTGTTTTCTCAAGCAAATTATGATGCTTTCGTAGGAACATGGATATATCAGAAAAATGATACTATCTTTAAAATTAAACTGCAAAAAGGTGTGGTGAAAAGCCATGGAAAAGATAAGCGTACTGGTATTTTTGGAGGTTATTATCTCAGCGTAAAGGGAATAGTCAAAGAAAACTATATTAAAACATTACCAACAACATGGGATATTTATACATTTGCACCATTGTGTAATATTTATATTGAGGCTTATAGTACAACCCCTAATTATTTAGGTTTCACTTTTTATGACCAGCGTAAATTGCACTTGAATGGTGAAGGAATACTTGGTGGGACAATGGATTTGACGGCCTCTAACAAGCTCCACTGGAAGTTAGATGAGAAGAAAGGTCTGTGGTATGCATTGGAAGGAGATTATGCGGAAGATATGGTTCCTGCTCCAGAAGAATGGATTCCTCGTGGCTTCTCAGTGCCCACAGACGTAATAATGACCAAGGAATAGCAGTATTCTAAAATAGGTTGTGTTAGCGAAGTATGCTCAATTTATAACTATACTGCATAAAGTTCTTGTGGGTCAGTCCGAAAACCCTGTGGGTATGTTATGTTAATACGCGAAAGTGAACTA
>ERZ772854.2714-NODE-2714-length-12208-cov-15.781042_pt1 | contig 12208 bp, 9 predicted proteins | sample MGYA00580844_ERZ772854 | MGnify/ENA primary metagenome ERZ772854 (study PRJEB29015, sample SAMEA2737727) | human gut metagenome | biome: human gut; feature: human-associated habitat; material: faeces | place: China | collected 2012 ...
GTGCTGACCGTGTGGGCGGTCTGCTGATGTACGGCATCCCCAACATGAAGCTGGACAAATCCGTCATCGAGCGCCGCATCAAGATCATGCAGGCCGAAGGCGTCGAGTTCCGCACCAATATGGATGTGGGTGGGGCTGTGGATGCCGCTGAGATCTTGAACAGCTATGACGCCATCGTGCTCTGCTGCGGTGCCAAGAAAGCCCGCGATTTGAACGTCCCGGGCCGCGACGCGAAGGGAGTTTACCTCGCGGTAGACTACCTCACCAGCGTGACCAGGAGTCTGTTGGACAGCAAGTTTGCCGACGGCAGGGCCATCAACGCGGCAGGCAGGAATGTCCTCGTCATCGGCGGCGGCGACACCGGCAACGACTGTCAGGGTACCGCCCTGCGGCAGGGCTGCACCGACCTCGTGGCACTGGAAATGATGCCCCAGCCCCCGAAAGAACGGGCCGCGAATAATCCCTGGCCCGAGTGGCCCAAGGTTCTGAAGGTGGACTACGGCCAGACCGAGTGTCTTGCCAAGTTCGGCAAAGACCCCCGCGTCTACCAGACCACCGTCAAAGAGTTTCTGAAGGACGACGCCGGCAACCTGACCGGCGCGGTCATCTCCTATCTCAAGCCCCAGCGTGACCCCGACACCGGCCGCACCAGCATGGTACCCACCGGCGAAGAGTTCACCTACGACTGCCAGCTGGCCTTTATCGCCGCCGGTTTCGTGGGCTGCGAGGACTATGTGGCCGAGGCGTTCGGCGTGGAGCTGAACGCCCGGGGCAATGTGGCCGACCACGGCTTCCGCACCAATGTAGACAAGGTCTTTGTCTGCGGCGATATGCGCCGGGGCCAGAGCCTCGTGGTCTGGGGCCTGCGGGAGGGCCGCGACTGCGCCGCCGAGGTGGACCGCTATCTGATGGGTTACACCAATCTGTGACCCCCCTATTTATGACATTCTCTTTCCTACCCTAAACAGAAACGGGAGCTTTCCTTCACCGGGAGGCTCCCGTTTCTGCATTTCGGGGCTTTTATTTTCACAAAGTTTTCACAGTTAGCACTTCCTACCCGCTTGAAACAGATACCCCTAAGTGGTAAAATCAGAGTGTCGGGAGATTTACCCCCACAGGGTACATTTCCTCTTCACACCGATACACCCGGAAAGGAGTTATCTGCTATGACCGATGCTGAAAAAAAGCCCTGCTGCTGCGCCGCTGAGCCTGCCGAAAAGGACACTGCTCCCTCCTGCTGCCGCCACAAGGACCGTACCCCTGAGGAGTACCGCGCCCTTGCCAACCGGCTGAGCCGCATTGAGGGCCAGGTGCGCGGCATCCGCGCGATGCTGGACAAGGATGTCTACTGCGCCGATATTCTGGTGCAGGTGGCTGCGGTGAACGCTGCACTGAACGGCTTTTCCAAAGAGCTGCTGGGCCAGCACATCCGCACCTGCGTGGCCGACGATTTGAAAGCCGGCGAGACGCAGAAGCTGGACGAACTGCTGCAGCTGCTGCCCCGGCTCATGAAATGACCCCGTTCCGGGCATCCTATAAGAGGGAAAGGAATCCGCAATGGAACAATACAATGTCACGGGCATGAGCTGCGCGGCCTGCTCTGCCCGGGTGGAAAAGGCCGTGAAGAAGGTGCCGGGCGTCACGAGCTGCTCAGTGAGCCTTCTGACAAACTCCATGGGCGTGGAAGGCACAGCCTCCACTGCCGCCATCCTCTCGGCTGTGCAGGAGGCAGGCTACGGCGCAAGCCCGAAGAATGCCTCTGCCAGTAAGGCCGCTGACACCAGCGCCGACCTCGATGCACTGGCTGACCGCGAGACACCGAAGCTCAAGCGCCGTCTCATCGCCTCGCTGGGCTTCCTGCTGGTGCTGATGTACTTCTCCATGGGCCACATGATGTGGGGCTGGCCCCTGCCCCGCTGGTTCGACGGCAACCACATCGCCATGGGCCTTGTGCAGCTGCTGCTGGCGGGCATCGTCATGGTCATCAACCAGAAGTTCTTCATCAACGGCTTCAAGGGCCTCATCCACGGCGCACCCAACATGGATACGCTGGTGGCCCTCGGCTCCATGGCAAGCTTCGTGTGGAGCACTTACGCCCTCTTCGCCATGACCCGTGCCCAGGTGGATGGCAACGACGAGCTCGTCATGCACTATATGATGGAGTTCTACTTCGAGTCTGCCGCCATGATCCTGACCCTCATCACGGTGGGCAAGATGCTGGAAGCCCGCTCCAAGGGTAAGACCACCGACGCCCTCAAGAGCCTGATGAAGCTGGCCCCCAAGACCGCCACACTGGTACGGGACGGCGCGGAAGTGACCGTGGCCATCGCCGACGTGCAGAAGGGCGACATCTTTGTGGTCCGCCCCGGCGAGAATATCCCGGTGGACGGCGTGGTGCTGGAAGGCACCAGCGCAGTCAACGAGAGCGCCCTGACCGGCGAGAGCATCCCGGTGGACAAGGCCGTCGGCGACAAAGTCAGCGCCGCCACCACCAATCAGTCGGGCTTCCTCCGCTGTGAGGCTACCCGCGTGGGCGAGGATACCACGCTGGCTCAGATCATCAAGATGGTCAGCGACGCCGCCGCCACCAAAGCTCCTATCGCCAAGATCGCTGACACCGTGTCGGGCTTCTTCGTCCCGGCGGTCATCTCCATCGCCGTCGTCACCACCATCGTCTGGCTGCTGCTGGGCCATGAGCTGGGCTATGCGCTGGCACGCGGCATCTCCGTTCTGGTCATCAGCTGCCCCTGCGCACTGGGCCTTGCAACACCTGTGGCTATTATGGTCGGCAATGGTCTCGGCGCAAAGAACGGCATCCTCTTCAAGACTGCCGCCTCGCTGGAAGCCGCAGGCCGCACCCAGATCGTGGCGCTGGACAAGACCGGCACCATCACCGAGGGCGCACCCCGCGTCACCGACCTGCTGCCCGCTGAGGGTGTCTCCGAGACGGAGCTTCTGACGCTGGCCGCAGCGCTGGAAAGCCGCAGCGAGCACCCTCTGGCAAAGGCAATTCTGGCCGACGCCGAGGCAAAGGCCATCACTCCCCCGGAAGTCACCGACTTCGCGGCCCTGCCGGGCAATGGTCTGGCGGCCAAGCTGGACGGCATGGACATCTATGCCGGCAATGCCGCCTTCATCCAGACCAAGCTCACCCTGCCCGCCGCACTGGCACAGCAGGCTGAGAAGCTGGCCTCTGAGGGCAAGACTCCCCTCTTCTTCGGCGGCGCAGGCCGTCTGCTGGGCGTTATCGCCGTGGCCGACACCATCAAGGAGGACAGCCCCGAAGCCATCCGCCAGCTGCAGAACATGGGCATCCGAGTCGTGATGCTCACCGGTGACAACCAGCGCACCGCCGACGCCATCGGCAGGCAGGCGGGCGTGGACGAGGTCATCGCGGGCGTCCTGCCCGACGGCAAGGAGGCCGTCATCCGCCAGCTGCAGGCCAGCGGCAAGGTGGCCATGGTGGGTGACGGCATCAACGACGCTCCCGCCCTCACCCGTGCCGACACCGGCATTGCCATCGGCGCAGGCACCGACGTGGCCATTGACGCCGCCGACGTCGTGCTGATGAACTCGAAGCTCTCGGACGTGCCTGCGGCCATCCGCCTCAGCCGCGCCACCCTGCGGAACATCCACGAGAACCTGTTCTGGGCGTTCATCTACAATATCATCGGCATCCCGCTGGCGGCTGGTCTGTTCATCCCCTTCGGCCTGACGCTGAATCCCATGTTCGGTGCTGCTGCCATGAGCCTGTCCAGCTTCTGCGTCGTGAGCAACGCCCTGCGGCTGAACCTGTTCGATTTGCACAGCACCAGGCACGACCACAAAACCGCTTCTCCCGCTGCTGCCCCGGTGCAGTCTGCGGCTGAAAATAACAAAAAATCGGACGCCGAAGCGCCCGAAGTCAAAACGGAGGATCATACCATGAAGAAGACCCTGAAAGTGGAAGGCATGATGTGCGGCCACTGCGAAGCCCGCGTGAAGAAGGCTCTGGAAGCCCTGCCCGAGGTGGACGAGGCCGTGGTGAGCCACGAGGCCGGCACCGCCATCGTCACCCTGAACGCCGAGGTCGCCGACGACGTGCTCAAGAACGCCGTCGAGGCACAGGACTACAAGGTCACCGGCATCCAGTAAGCTGTAAGATGCAGAAAAGCCAGCGCACGAGAAATGTGCGCTGGCTTTTTTGTTGTTGCTGTAAGCCTCTCCCATTGGGAGAGGTGTCACCGAAGGTGACGGAGAGGGCAAGCCCGGTACGAAAGAGCTGCCGCACAGCGATAAGCAAGCCCTTTGTCAGAGCGATACTATCGCCGCGCCTGCGATTCTCTGTCCGCATCCTTGCCCTCTCAGGCGCTTTGCGCCAGCTCTCCCAAGGGGAGAGCCTGAAAGAGGTTACGGAGTCAGACGGTTGGGGCCGCGGAACAGGAACTCGGCGTCCTTGATGGACTGGCCGCAGAGCAGCATGGTCAGACGGTCGATGCCCAGACCGAAGCCGCCGTGCGGGGGGCAGCCGTACTGGAAGAACTCCAGATAGAACTTGACGTCATCGGCCAGGCCCTTCTCCTCTGCCTGCTTCTTCAGCACGTCGTAGCGATGCTCACGCTGTGCGCCGGTGGTGATCTCCACGCCGCGCCAGATGAGGTCGTAGCCCTGCGGCACGCCGTTCTCGTCGCGCATGTGGTAGAAAGCACGCTTCTCGGCGGAGTAGTCGGTGATGAACAGGAACTCGTGGCCGTAGTGCTTCTTGACCCAGTCGTAGCTCAGGCGCTCGGCCTCGGTGGTCAGGTCGCCCTTCTCGCTCTCATCGACAGTGTAACCGAACTCCTCTTCCAGAGCCTTGTACAGGTCGGCCAGCTTGACCACAGGGAACGGCGTGGTGGGGACGACGACTTCCAGACCAAACAGCTCCTTGATCTGCTCGCCGTACTGCTCCTTGACGGCCTTCAGACCGGCAGTCAGAAGCTCTTCCTCCATCTTCATGACGTCCTTGTAAGAGGTGATGTAGCTGAACTCGAGGTCAAAGCCGGAAAACTCGGTGGAGTGCTTGTTGGTGTAGCTCTTCTCTGCGCGGAAGACGGGGCCGGTCTCAAAGATACGCTCGAAGCCGGCGGCCATGGCCATCTGCTTATAGAACTGAGGGCTCTGGGCCAGATAGGCGTTGCGGTCGAAGTAGTCCACCTTGAACACCTCAGAGCCGCTCTCGCTGGCAGCAGCGATGAGCTTCGGGGTGTGGATCTCGATGAAGCTGCGCTCGAGCAGGAACTGACGCATGGCGTTGACGAAGCAGCTCTGTGCCTTGAACATCAGCTGGTTTTCATCGGTGCGCAGGTCGATCCAGCGGTAGTCGATGCGCTGGTCGATGCTGGAACGCTCCACAGCCTTCTTCTTCTTGGTGGCGGCGATCTCCTTGCGGACGATGGGCAGCGCGTCGGCGATGCTCTCGATCTCGATAGCCTCGGGGATCATCTCGATGCCGCCCATCTTGACGTAGTCGTTCTCCATCACCTTGCCGGTGACGGTGATGACAGAGTCCGGGGTCAGCTTGTCGATGGTGTCCACCAGCTCAGGGTGGTCCTCCTTCTCGACGGTGATCTGAAGTTTGCCGGTAATATCCTTCAGCACGATGAAGGCCATATATTTGCTGTTGCGCAGGTTCTCGATAAAGCCCTGCACCTTGACCGTGCTGCCAATTTCCTTTTGTACCTCATTGATATAGGTGCGTTCCATGGAAATCCTCCTTCTGTGTCTTGTATACTGTTTTATTATACGCTTTTCGGGGGATAAATCAAGAGAAAGGACGAATCACTTTCCTTCTTCGTGCAGCGTCCCGGTGCCGCCCTCCACCACGCCGTCGTGGTCGGCCACAGCCTTGATGGTGCCGAAGAAACATTTGATGTCCAGCCAGAAGCTCATATGCTCCACATACCAGCCGTCGAGCTTCGCTTTCTCCGTGATCTCCAGCTCGTCGCGGCCATGGATCTGCGCCCAGCCGGTCAGGCCGGGGCGGACGTCGTTTGCGCCGTACTTGTCCCGTTCGGCCAGTAGGTCGTACTGGTTCCAGAGGGCCGGGCGCGGACCGATGACTGCCATATCGCCCACAAGGATATTCCACAGCTGGGGCAGCTCGTCCAGGCTGGTCTTGCGCAGGAAACGGCCCACCCGGGTGATATACTGCTCCGGGTCGTGGAGCAGATGGGTGGGCATGTCATGGGGGGTGTCGATGCGCATGGTGCGGAATTTCAGGATGTTGAAATAGCTCTTATGGATGCCCACCCGCTTCTGCTTGAAGAACACCGGCCCCGGCGAGTCCAGCTTGATGGCAAGGCAGAGCAAAAGCAGCAGCGGCGACAGCACCAGCAGCCCGCAGGCCGACAGTACCACGGCCAGCAGCCGCTTGATTCCTTTTTGATACATGATGGTTCTCCCTTTTATTCCTAGAATATACTTATTATATACCATTTTCCCCTGCCCAAACAAGCCCCGGGCCGCCTGTTCTGCCGAAAATGCCGGTTTTGTTGTATCGTTCTGACGGTTTTCTCTCTTGCCCCGCCGGGCCGGACGGCGTACCATAGACATAAGATCATCTGAGAGGAGCACTCTGTTTATGATACAGCGTTTTGTCATCGGGAAGCCTTTTCCCACCGAGAGCGTCGTGCTGGACCTGCCCGCCGAGACCGGCCCCGTGCCTTACCTGACACCGGACGGCGATGGCTGGCAGTATGTCATGCAGGAGAAGGACATCGTCTATGGCTTGGGCGAGATGCCCCGGGGCCTCAACAAGCGCGGCTGGCACTACGAGACGAACAACACCGACGAGAGTGAGCACGGCGAAGACCGGCTTTCCTACTATGCCGCCCACAATTTCCTGCTCATCTCCCCTGCCGACGGCAGCGAATGCATCGGCATCTTCATCGATTTCCCGGGCAAAGTGAGCTACGACATCGGCTATACCCGTCACGACACCCTCCGCTTTGCCACGGCAGAGCCGAACTATGCGCTCTACCTCATCACAGCCCCTACAGCGGCAGAGGTCGCAAAGAGATTCCGGCAGCTCATCGGCCCCAGCTATATCCCGCCCAAGTGGGCGTTCGGTCTGGCTCAGAGCCGCTTCGGCTACAAGACCGAGGCCGACATCCGGGAGGTGGCCGCGCAGTACAAGGCCAACGGCCTGCCGCTGGACATGATCTGCATGGACATTGATTACATGCAGTCCTACGCTGATTTCACCATCGACAAGGCCCGCTTCCCCGACCTTGGCAAACTTGCCGCCGACCTGAAAGCCGAGGGCATCCGGCTCGTCCCCATCATCGACGCAGGCATCCGCTGTGATGACAATGACCCCGTCTGCCGCGAGGGCCTCGAGAAGGGCTATTTCTGCACCAAAGAAGACGGCACGCCCTTTGTGGCGGCGGTCTGGCCCGGCAGGGCCTACTTCACCGACTTTCTCCGTCCCGAGGCCCGGGCGTGGTTCGGCAAACAGTATAAGATGCTCACCGACCTCGGCATCGAGGGCTTCTGGAACGATATGAACGAGCCCGCCCTCTTCTACTCCCCTGAGCGGCTGAAAGCCTTCTTCGAGAATGCCGCCGCCCTCAGCCGGAAGGATAACCTCGACCAGAACGATTTCTTCGGGCTGGTACGCTCGGTGATGGGCCTGATGAATGCCCCCGAGGACTACCGCAGTTTCTACCACGATACCGCTGCCGGGCGGGTGCGCCACGACCGCGTCCACAACCTCTACGGCGGCTGCATGACCCGGGCTGCCGGCGAGGCGTTCCAGACCCTGCGTCCCGGCCAGCGCACTCTGCTCTACTGCCGCAGCAGCATCATCGGCGCCCACCGTTGGGGCGGGATCTGGCTGGGCGATAATCACTCCTCGTGGAGCCAGCTGCTGGCCAACATCCAGATGATGCCTGCCGTCCAGATGTGCGGCTTCCTCTACAGCGGTGCCGATTTGTGCGGTTTCAGTGAGGACACCACCCCCGATCTGGCGCTCCGCTGGCTCGAGTTCGGACTGTTCACCCCTCTCATGCGCAACCACGCCGACGCCGAGAGCCGGGATCAGGAATTTTACCGCTTTACCGATGTTCTGCCCGCCATCCGCAATATGCTGGATCTGCGGTACGCCCTCCTGCCCTACCTCTACAGTGAGTTCATGAAAGCCGCGCTTGAGGACGCACCTTACTTCCGGCCTTTGGCTTTTGACTACCCTGCCGCCCCCGACGCCCGGGAGGTGGACGACCAGCTGCTTCTTGGCGAGGGCCTGATGGTCGCACCCGTCCACACCCAGAACGCCCATGGCCGGACGGTCTATCTGCCTGAGGGGATGAAGATGCTGCGTCTGCGCAGCGTCTCCGACTACGACGAGGAAGTTCTGTCCGCCGGGCGGCACTATCTGCCCTGCGAACTTGACGAGGTGCTGCTCTTCATCCGTCCGGGCCACACCGTACCGGTGGCACAGCCCGCCGCCAACACCGCCCAGCTGGACGATACGGCCCTCACCTTCTGGCGCTTCGCGCCCGACGGCCAGCCTGCGCCCTACCGAATGTATACCGACGACGGCGTGACCACCGATCACAACAAGCCCGAACACTGGCGCATCGTCGGACAATAACACAAAAACACCCGGAAGCATCTCCGGGTGTTTTTTGGTATTACAGGTATGCGACCGTCGCGGACAAGGGCTTTCTCGAGCCGTGGTTTGCCAGCGGCCCTGCGCCTTCTGCGGCATAGCCGAGGTCGAGGATCATCAGGACCTCTTCATTTTCCGGCAGGCCCAGCTCCTTGGCCAGCTCATCCGGGTCAAAGAAGTTGAGCCAACAGCTGTCCACACCTGCGTTGGCGGCGGCCAGCATCAGGTGGGTCGCCACGATGGCGGCATCCTCCACGCCGGAGTCCCGCTTTCCGCCGGGATAAGTAAAGACGCTGTTTTTATCGAAGGCCACGACGAGGCAGGTAGACGCACCATAGCGGCAGGGCGTCACCTTGTCGAGCTTTGCCAGGCTTTCTTCTGACTGCAGCACATAGATGCGCTGCTCCTGAAAATTCTTGGCGGTCGGGGCCAGCCGCCCCGCTTCCAGGATCTCCGTCAGTTTCTCGGCTTCTACCTTACGTGTGCTGAAATTCTTGCAGGAATAACGCTCTGCAACGACCTTAGTAAATTCCATAACCGTTGTCCTCCTGACTTTGGGTGATAGACTTTTTATGTACAGAAGTCTCAGCATTATTGTAGCACGCTTTTTCTCTGAGAGCCACTGTTATTTTTACTATCGCAATTTTCAAAAATAGTGCCGGTCAAAACGGCATCTTTGCGATATGCAGTTTGCGGATGTTGCTTGTGCATTAAAAATGCAAACTGCTATAATGTATAAAAAGCCCGGGAGGCCGTGTCATCACAGCTTCCCGGGCTTTTCCTGTTTCAGATTCAGTTTTCCATGCAGGCACGGATGGCACTGAGCGTCACGTCATACTCCCGCTTTGCCTTGTCCATGTCGGCTGCGGCAGCAGCGATATTGCCGCCCCGCAGCGCCTCGGTGATGGAATCCAGCGTGCCGCATAGCTGGGTAAACGACAGGCTCTGACAAACGCCCCGGAGGGTATGCGCCGCATTGAACGCCGCCTGCGTGTCACCCTCGGTCATCGCCTGTTCCAGCGCACGAAAGCTGGTGTGGTCGATAAACCTGCCCAGCAGGCGCTTTATCATTGCCTCATCGTAAAAACGGCTCAGGACATTGTTATAGTCTCCGCCCATCTGGCTGTAACATTCCTTAACTGTCATTATTTTCCTTTCCTTCAATAGCCCGAAAAAGCCATAGACACAAAAAAAGACTGCAACAGCCACCCCTTGCGGGGAAAACTATTGCAGCCGAACTACCTTCTGCTTGCAGGAAATAAAAGCAGAAAGCTCCTAGCTTTGCGTCCCTGACTCACATCAGGTTTGCCAACAACGATTCTGTTTTCAGAGTCCATTCCTGAAGCACTATGCTGTTTTCTTTCGTCACACCCCGAAAGTGCGTCGTCCGGCGCAATGCTCCATTAAACTGACTTCTGTCTTTACAGTATAGCACCGAAATTTTTTAATGTCAACTCGTTTTGCGTTTTGTCAATACAATGATTGATTTTTTCATGTACGCTTCACAAAAGCTCCATCCGAAAAGTCATACTCATTCGTCGAATCTTGCGAAATTGTGGATTTTTTGTATTTTTTCGGTGGACAAGTATCCGGCGGGAGTGCTACAATAGTCTTTGTTCTTTCCCGGCCGCTTGCGGGCGGCAGGAGTTTCACACACAAACAGGAGGAACTTTCATGTTCGAAAAAATCTTTCACCTGAAAGAAAACCACACCGACGTCAAGACCGAGGTCATGGCAGGCATCACCACCTTCATGACGATGGCCTACATCCTTGCGGTCAACCCCAGCATCCTTTCCGCTTCCGGCATGGATGCAAATGCCGTCCTGATCGCCACCTCTCTGGCATCCTTCGTCGGCACTGCCCTGATGGCTCTGCTGGCCAACTACCCCTTCGCGCTGGCTCCCGGCATGGGCCTGAACGCCTACTTTGCCTATACCGTCGTCCTCACGATGGGCTACAGCTGGCAGCTGGCCCTGATGGCCGTCTTTGTCGAGGGCATCATCTTCATCGTGCTGAGCCTGACCAACGTCCGTGAGGGCATCTTCAACGCCATTCCCATGACCCTCAAGAGCGCAGTCAGCGTGGGCATCGGCCTGTTCGTTGCCTTTGTCGGCCTGCAGAACGCAAAGCTCATCGTCAACAGCGACTCCACCCTCGTTACCTACCAGCACTTCAAGGGCGAAACCTTCTCCTCTGTGGGCGTGGGCGCCATCCTCGCACTGCTGGGCGTGGCCATCACCGCCATCCTGCTGGTGAAGAAGGTCAAGGGTGGCATCCTCTACGGCATCCTCATCACCTGGGTGCTGGGCATCGTCTGCGAGCTGACCGGCATCTATGTGCCGAACCCCGACGCCGGTATGTACACCGTCATCCCCACCAGCTTCGTCAGCTTCGACTTCTCCGCTCTGGGCAAGACCTTTGGTCAGGTGTTCAAGACCGATTTCTCCGGCGTGGGCATCCTGAACTTCTTCGCCGTCATGTTCTCCTTCCTCTTCGTTGATCTGTTCGACACCCTGGGTACCCTCATCGGTGTTGCTTCCAAGGCCGATATGCTGGACGAGGAGGGCAAGCTGCCCCGCATCAAGGGCGCTCTGATGGCCGACTCCATCGCCACCTGCGCCGGCGCTGTGCTGGGTACTTCCACCACCACCACCTTCGTCGAGAGCGCTTCCGGCGTCACCGAGGGCGGCCGCACCGGCCTGACCTCCATGACCACCGGTATCCTCTTCCTGCTGGCCGTGGTATTCAGCCCCCTGTTCCTGACCATTCCTTCCTTTGCAACGGCTCCGGCCCTCATCATCGTGGGCTTCTACATGATGGGTTCTGCCATCAAGATCGACTTCTCCGACCCCAGCGAGGGCATTCCCGCCTTCCTGACCATCCTGGCTATGCCCACTGCCTACAGCATCTCTGAGGGCATCGCCATCGGTGTCATCTCCTGGACCATCGTCAATGTGGTCACCGGCAAGGCCAAGGAGAAGAAGATCAGCCCCCTCATGTATGTGCTGACCGTTCTCTTCATCCTGAAGTACGTCCTGCTGTAAGCACCTGCTCTGAACCCGGGACCATCCCCAAAAACAAAACCAGAGCCTCCTGCCCTTGTGCGGAGGCTCTGGTTTTTTTGTTGTCTGCTGCAGGGGGGCGGCTGCGGGGGCTTAGCCGCCGAACAGCCCGAAAAAGCTGGTATGGGTGAATCCCAGCACCAGAAACAGGACGATGAGGGCGAACAGCACCCCGATGATGATGTCCATCTGGTGGACCGTCAGCGGGAATTTATCGTAGAGCTTCTCTTTCGGGTTGACGAAATCGGGGTCATTGTTGTTGAGGAGCGTTTTGCGGCTCTCCGGAGCCTCTGCACGGGCTGCTTCGAGCTTGGCCTGCTCCTGTTCCAGCTGAGCTTCACGAGCTGCCAGAGCGGCTTCCCGCCGGGCCAGCTCCGCCTCACGGGCGGTTTGTTCTTTTTCGGTCATAGTGTTTCTCCTGCCTTTAGATGAAGTTTTCCTTTTCGGAAAAGGCTCGTCTCCGTACAACCTCTCAGTCTGCTTCGCAGACAGCTCCCCTAGTAGGGGAGCCTCTGG
>ERZ772854.2716-NODE-2716-length-12197-cov-3.896557_pt1 | contig 12197 bp, 9 predicted proteins | sample MGYA00580844_ERZ772854 | MGnify/ENA primary metagenome ERZ772854 (study PRJEB29015, sample SAMEA2737727) | human gut metagenome | biome: human gut; feature: human-associated habitat; material: faeces | place: China | collected 2012 ...
AGCAGTTCCACAGTCCAGAAGCTCTCTTGTATATCGTATACTGTCTAATACGTTTCGGGCAAAACGGGTAATCTCTTTAGTTATGATAAGATCAATTTTCCCGGCTTTTGCATCCTGGAGCATTCTCTGGAATTCCTCTCTGTGGGTTACGGTAATACCGGAGATTCCTTCGTCTATATAACCATCCACAAGCGTCCAATTCTTTACGTCTGAAATCAGTTGTTCAAAAAAAGTCCACTGATGCTCAATAGAGGTTTTCTGTTCCTCCTTATCCGTACTGACTCGGGCATAATACGCCACATTCAGTTTCAGATCAAATATATTTTTCTGCCGGGATTTCAGTTCCTCACGGGTTGCATAAATATCCATGTTATTCCTTTCCAATCAACTGATTCTCTGGCAATATTCACCTGAACTGTCCATCTGTTCTCCATTCTTCGCGACTACTGTATTGAATGTATTCAAGGTTATAATGTCTTTCTGGATACTGCTATGCAGTTTTTCGGAAATCTGTCCATTATCAAGCATTTTGTCATTAATCATTATCAGTACAACCTGTTCCAATGTCATAAGCATTCCTCCTGTTCTGTATGTTATAATGTGCAATTTGGCATAGAACTATCCAGCGGTAATATGATGAATTTCATAAAATTATTATAACTGATTCAAAGATAATTGTTTTTGAGACGAAAAAAAGCAGCTAACCTATTTTTCATAGACTAACTGCTTAAAGTACGTAAAAAACCAGAAAGATCTAACAGTTCAAAAGATTCTTTCCGGTTTTTTACACATATAAAGCGAGGGCATCGCTCAATCATCTAATTTGATGATTTTACGACACCCCCATCCCTTCAGATATATATATCAGGAAGACAGTTCTATCTGCTTCATTTCTTCCAGAAAATCACGGATATAGGATACTGCCAAATCAAGGGCCTCCTGTCCAAGTTCTGCGGAAGAATCTTTCGGATCAAAAGGTCCAAACCAGCCGCTTGGAGCAATTTCTTTGGTATCTCTCACAAGACGTACGATACCACCCTTGAAATTAACTGCCTGGATATAAGCCGCTTTCATATTCTCAGAAGGATCCTGTGCATTGATAGGCTTGCTGAGCTCCAGATGTACTGATTCCGGAGCAATTGCCATCATAGCTGAGGTCTCCAGAACATCACCATGGCCGCCTTCAAACTTCTTGTCCAGCTGAGCTACCAGACTCCACCAGTCTACGCTGGCACATACACCACCTTTATGATATACCTCCAGAGCTGCCCGGTCAATGGATGGAGTATTGCCGCCATGGCCATTCAGAATTACAAAACGTTTTGCGCCATGCTGCATCAGAGAATCCATGATGCCATGCAGAACCATGTAAAGTCCTTCATAACCAATATTAATACTTCCCTCAAAGCTTAAGTGATAAGGACATACACCGTATGGAACAGTAGGTGCTACGATTACGTTATCTACATCCTCCACATGATCCGCCAGATAGGACGGTACCATAAAGTCCGTTCCCAACGCACCCTGTGTTCCGTGCTGCTCGGTGCTTCCCACCGGAATCACAATAATCGGATCCTTCTCAAAAGCCTCTTTTGCTTGTGCTGTAGTCATTTTTGCAAGATACATTTTAAATACGCCTCCTAACTTTTATACTGTAAAATGACGATCAATAGTCTCCTGCGGCGGAGTTTCTGTAAATTTACTTACTACAATCATTACAATAGAAGCAATGATGGTAGTCGGGAACAATGCATGGAAGCCCATAGCCAGCGCCTTGACAGACGGATTCAGTGTAAAGAGCAACAGTGAAATAATACCTACTATAACCGATGCGATTGCTCCCTTCGCTGTTGCTTTCTTCCAGTAAATTCCAAACAGAATCGGCACTACAAAAATTGCCATTCCTGAGAATGCAAACAGGTTAATCTCAAAAATACTGCCTGGCTGGAATACACCAAAGCAAATTACAACGATACCGATAATTACAGTCACTACCTTAGACAGGCTCATAACAGCCTCATCTGTAGCATTCTTATTGATAATCTTCTGATAAATATCACGGGTAACAGCACCGGTGGTGGTGACCAGAATACCATCGATAGTGGACATACCTGCTGCCACGATACCTGCGATGAAAATAGAAGCCAGGAATGGATTCATTCCCCTCTGCAGAATCATTGGAATAATCTGATCTGCCTTCTCGATATTCTGAATAGAAGCGATACCATTTACACCGGCCCACTCAATCAGAGTCGCAGAGAAAAACATACCTGCAGTACCAAGAAGAATTGCTTTAAACATAGTCTTATGATCCTTCATGGCAAAGAATTTGGTAAACAGATGCGGCTGTCCCATAGTAAAGAAGGACCACAGTACAATGTTGGATATATAATAAGTCCAAGGCATATAACCATTGGCACCCGGGAAAGTCAAATAAGCCTCATTCATGCTCTGAAGTGTATGGTTAATATTGGAGAAACCTCCACCCATTACTATAGATACAATAAAAGTAACCACTGCAGTAGCAATCATCAGAGACCCCTGGATAACGTCTGTCATCATGGCACCTTTCATACCACCAGTCATACAGTAGAGAATGACAATGATACCCATTCCCACAACGCCTACCCATTCAGGCAGTCCGGTAAATACATGTACAATAACGCCTGCTCCGATAATCTGTGCACCCATCATCGGAACCAGGAAGAAGAGCATCATCACGCCCAAAATACCGCTCATATTCTTGGAGTGATAACGATCTGTCAAGTAATCAGCCATGGTCAGAAAACCATATTTATGACCAAGGGTAATCAGCTTGCGGCCAATCAGAAGAGCCGGAAGAATCATGCAGAACACAGCTCCAGGTACAGAAATAGCCATTCCTGCATAGCCTACACCGTAAATGGTTCCCGGTGTACCAAGAAATGTTCCCATGGAAAACTGAGTTGAGAAATATGCAATACCACTTACTACCACGCCAGCCTTTCCACTCAATACAAAGAAATCGCCAATATTATTCGTCTTACGTCCTGCGTACCAACCAATAAATGCCATAATTCCAAGATAAAGTACCAGAACTGTATAGAAAGGAATCGGTGCTGGCTGAATTACTGCTGCTCCATTCATTTATTTGTCCTCCTCATCATAAGTGTGATATTCTTTTCTCTTCATACACATGCGATAATAAACAATAATCAGCACAAATGTAATGGCAGTGTGAACAATCCATCCGAATATATAGAGTGGAACACCACCAAATGCGGGAATATACGTCTCGCTGTAGAAAAACGGGAACGGAATCATAATTAATACAAACATAATCAGAAAAATAATCAACCATGTCCGTTCGAAGTGTTTCTCAAAAAGTTTCTTCATAGCCTTTTTCCTCCTTTGCTTTCGAAAGAAAATCATGTAATATATACTATGATTTTCTTTCGATTTTTTGTTAAGTATATACTTTACTTTATATTTTCCATTATACATGCTATAATAAATTTGTAAAGTTTTTACTTATATTTTTATGAAAAAAATATAAAACATTGCATGCACCATGCAAAGAAAGGACATCGTGTAATATCTATGGATATTTTAGAGCATCTTCAAAAACTTTATCCTGCCCTGACAAAAAAGCAGAAAACAATCGCAGATTATCTAATTGCTAATCCGGAGGAAATCAGCTACATTACACTGGCACAGCTAAGCCATCAGACCGGTACCTCCGAGCTGACTTTGCTTCGTTTTTGTCAAAAACTGGGGTACTCCAACTTTCTGGACTTAAAGGAGCAGTTTCGGGACTATACCCAGAAAATGATTAAACAGGCCTCCTCTTCTTCCTTTTTTCTGCCGGAGCGCATCTCAGGCGAAGCCTCCGAACGAGAACGGATCCTTCATGAAATCTGCAATACAGAGGCTACAGTTTTCTCTGATTTTATTGCTAACATCAATCTGGAATCTGTGATAAAGGCTTCTGATGAAATCCGAAAAAGCAGCCATATCTACATTTTTGCCCATGATATTTCCCTGGTACCCGGTAAATTTCTGCAGGGTCGTCTGGAAATCCTGTACCTTAATGCTGTGTTGATTGATTTATCAGATCTGGAATTGACCCAGAAGACTATCCAACAGCTGACGGATGGTGATCTGGTAATCTTTTTCTCTTTCCCCCGTTATTATTTTCCTATTGGAAATATTGCTAAAAAAGCGGCAAAATCAGGTGTACCGATTCTGACCATCACCGACAGTGATACTTCTCCGGCGGCAGCACACAGCACACTTTTGCTGCTTTGCCCCACCTCTACGAAGCTGTTTTACAACTCCATGACCGTGCCCATGGCCATGCTCAATATTCTGGCTTCCTGTCTCGTCATCGACAGTATATCGCCAGCAGAACGTCAGATCTTTATTGATACCTTGCCATCCTGATTTCCAGACAAAAAAACCGGATATACAGTTTTCCCGCAGGAAACCATATATCCGGTTTCGTTTTTATTCTCTTTTCATAGCAGTTCGATTTCTGACCAGTTACCTCTTTTTATCTTTTATTTCTCGTAAGTTCCTTTTCGGAGTACCTCTCCATGCTTCATAAAGATCTCTCCCCTTGCCACATAGGTATCCAGCGTCAGGTTCTGATCAAACAACAACATATCTGCATCGGCCCCTTCTGCCACAATTCCCTTGATTCCCTGTAAATCCAGGCTCTCCGCCACCTGACAGGTCATATAAGGCAATGCTTCCTCCAGATTCATTCCAAGGGCCTGCACCATATATTTCAACTCTTTATAAAGCGCATCCACACCAGATACACCTATCTCCAGAAGGCTGCCGTCCTCAGCATAATTAGACCAGCTTCCGTGTCCGTCAGAGCTCATTGTGATATGCTCTGTGGGCAGTCCCCGCTTTTTAGCCTCCAGAACACATTCTCCCGGTGAAGTGTGCATACCGCAGGTCAGATCAATATAACCTCCCCGCTTCAGAAATTCGTAGCCCTCTTCTAGCAACTTTTCATTCCGGTTGACATGAGTGGGACGGAAAATCCGTACAGGAACAGAACTCACCTCCAATGCCCGGAATACCGGCGCAAGACCATCTTTGTCATCTCCCATGTGAAGCACCACAATGCCTGGCTTTCCACTGAGCATTCCCGCCACACGAGCTTTACTTGCAATCTGAACCAACTGATCACCAGTCACATTAGGTGCCCGGTGATCAGATATCGCCAGCTTCACACCCAAAATCTCATTCACGAATACGATGTCCCTGTCTGTTTCACCTGTGATAGTCGGGCTGGGATATCCGTAAGCACCTGTGAGCATATAAGCACTCACGCCCTCCTCACAGAGTACCCGGGTCTTCGCATAAAGATTGTCCACACTCCTGGTGATACCATCCGTACCCAGAAGTCCCACCACTGTTGTGATACCGTTCTCTACCAGCTCCGACATCTGTAATTCCGGTGTCCGCGTATGAAAACTTCCCTCTCCACCGCCCCCGGTAATATGTACATGCTGATCTAAAAATCCGGGTGTAAGAATTTTTCCTTCTGCATCCAGTATCTCACATTCCACAGGCAGTTCTCCGATGGAATCCTGTATACATTCAATCTTTCCTCCGCAAATCAAAAGATCTTTTTTTCCGAGATATTCCGGTGCGTAAACCTCTGCATTCTTTACCAATAACATAACTATTCCTCTTTTTCCCGTAGCTGTTCATTACGCAGATACTCCAAACTATCATGAACAGTTACTTTTCTTTTTTCGTTTCTACTCAAAGTATATACGATAGAATCCGTTTTGTCTATGAAAGTTCTGAATAATTAGCTATATATCTCCACCATCAAGGTACATCCGATATGAATGTTTGTCACATTGGCAGCTTTCCTGAAGAAGTAATTTCTAATCGGTTGTCATATACCGCCACCTGTATCGTACCATAATGAATTATCAAAAATAAAATCTAAGGTGGACAGATTGCTTTGTCTATTGTAATATATGCTGTATGGAATTTTACGAGGAGGATTTATCATGGAAGAAAAAATACTTAATTTTATTCTGGAATGTGCAGAAGTCCAGAAATTGGTTCCATTCTCACTTATCGAAGAAGAATTTAATCTTATTCTGGACGAAGCCTTAAAGTCGGTCATTACGGATGCTCTCTGGGATAATGATACTATTTCTGACGTAACTATGGGAACTGATGGTTTTACTGTCACATTTTTTGAGAATTGATCGTAAATATCAAATTAATCAACTGGGACTACAAACACAATTAGAAGTGTAAATATAGTATCTGATAGGGAGGCATGACTTAATATTCCTTATCAGATACTTTTTAAGTTCCATATCTTACCTGCAATTTACGACCGCTTAGTCATGAGTCATCGTTCTATATATTTTGTGATGACAGATGTTAAAATCTCCATATCAACCGGCTTCGCCACATGGTCATCCATTCCGGCATTCAAAGCAGCCTGCACATCCTCTGCAAATGCATTTGCTGTCATTGCAATAATAGGTATTTTCTTTCCATCCGGACGGCCCGACAGATTTCTGATAGCTTTTGTCGTTTCATATCCATTCATTTCCGGCATCATAATATCCATCAAAATCAGATCAAAAGTCCCCGGATCTGTATTGCAAAACTGTGTCAGGGTAGATTTACCATCTACAGCCCTGGTTACAATCATCCCTTTTTCTTCCAATAGTACTATTGCTATTTCCGCGTTTAAATCATTGTCTTCTGCCAAAAGAACATGCAAACCATGTAAATCCATATCTTTCTTTAACTTTTCTTTCTCTTCAGTTTCTACATGTTCTGCTATAAGCAGTGGGATTTCTACCGTAAATGTTGAGCCAACACCCTGTCTGCTGCTGACCTCAATTTTCCCACCCATAAGATCTACATACCGTTTAGCAATGGCCATTCCCAGCCCGGTTCCCTTATAACTGGATCTTGCTCCATTATTTTCCTGACTGAACTCATCAAATATTCTTGCCTGGAATTCCTCACTCATACCAATTCCGGTATCCGATATGCGATAGCGTACGATTATATGATGCTCATCATTACCCGGAGCGTTTTCTGCAACAAATGAAATGCTACCTCCGTCTTTTGTAAATTTGATGGCATTGCTGATGATGTTGAGCAATACTTCCCTGATTCTGAGTTCATCCGCCATCACATAAGGAGTTTTTAGTTCTTCTCTTGAAACATACAAGTTAAGATCACGGTTTTCTATATATCCCCTTGCAATCGACAAAACAGTATTTATCATATCCCTGAGATCTACCGGTACCGGTTTATATTCCAGTTTACCACTTTCAATGTGGCTGATATCCAGTACATCATTAATAAGCATCATCAGATATTCTGAACTCTGCCTGATCTTTTTCAGACAGTTCTCCACTTCTTTGTCCGGTTTCCTCTTCATAGCAATATCTGTAAATCCAACAATTGCATTCATCGGTGTCCTGATGTCATGGGACATATGATTCAGGAACGTTGTTTTTGCAATATTCGCCGCATTTGCATTCTGTGCTTCTTTCAGGGCCTCCATCTGTTTTTTTCTGCTTACTGAAAGGGAATAAACCAGAAGAAGCAGTACAAAAATAATCACAGATGAAACTCCGATAGCCAAACCTGCATACTCCGCAAGGACATCCTGTAAGGTCACTTTCTTTTCCAAAACAGAATTCTGTGCAAGGACAACGCCATTTAAAATATCGGAGGACTGCTCAATTGCTTTATTGATAATGGTAGCTGCTCTTCTGTTTTCTCTCGTCGTGAACATTCCCAATTCCTGCCGTTTTGCCATCTCTGCAAATGACAGACTTTGGGTTAATGAACTTTCATTAAGAAGATTAATCTTTGAAGATGGAATAATAGTTGCTCCCACTTTTCCATTTGCTACTGCCTCCAGGCATTCTTCCTGTGTGTCATATTGTTTAATTTCTGCATCCGGAAAAAGAAGAGACACCATCAATTCAGAATACAGTGAGGTCTCTGTCGCTGCGATTGTAGAGAGACTGCTGCTATATTCATTTCCTTTGTAAATAATAACCGGCGTAATATCAAAAATTGCATCCGTCAAAACCACCTGAAACTGTTCCTGCATATAAAGATCCTGAATGATAGGACCGGCAATATCTATTTCACCAGATTGCAATGCCTCGTTCATCTGCACTCCCGTGGAACAGGGAACTGCCTTGATCGTGATTTCATATTTTTCCTGGACAGTGTTCAAAACGGTTCCAAGGATTCCTGTCAGTTTCCTATTTTCTTCACCACAAAAAGGGAGATTGTTCTTTAGATATCCCACACGGATTGTGTTTTCATGTGCATCCAGCCATTGTTTTTCTTCCTTGTTGAGTGCATAATTTATGACTGCTTTTCCTTCATAACGGGCATACAGCTTGCTGCTGTAGTCCGTTTCTATATTGTTGATTTCTTCCAGGGCAGAATTTAATTCCTTTAACAAATCCGGTCTGGATTTTGATACACCGAAATAACAGTCACTTGCACCGATATTGGCGATTGCAATAAAATCGCTGTTGACAGACAGCGCCGGGATCACAAGTGCATCCAGTTCATCTGCATCCAGTTTTTCTATCATTTCATCATGGCCTTTACAGACAACCACCTCTGCCTGAATCTGATTGCTGTCCAGCCATTTTTCCAGAAGTTCTTTCTGATGACTTCCCTCTGTAACACCAATACGACAGCCATTCATCTGCTTTGGATCACCATCCGTAAGATCTGTATGATCTTCCCGGGTATAGATCCAATATTTTTCTGTTCCCTCTGCATAGGTAGAAAAATCAATAGATTCTGCTCTTTCCGGTGTATAACTGACACTTCCAAGTATATCTATTTCTCCATCTGCCAGCATATCCAGACACTCTTTAAATGAGCCATAGACATATTCATACTTCCAACCGGTTATATAAGAAATCTTCTGGAGATACTCATAGCCTGCTCCCTGCTTGTGTTCCCCATAGCCGCCTTCCTGAAAATTGGCATATGGGAAATACCCAACTCTCACGGTTTTATTCTCTTCCTCTATTACCTGAGTTGTTTTCCCGTCACTTTTAATTTCTGACGCATAAGCAGAAAGCGGTACAAAAAGTAACATGATAAGTACGAAAATGCTCAAACATAATCTTTTTTCTTGCCTTTTTTTCTTATCCATTTTTCTATCTTTCGGTTCATTCATTTCCTCTTTATTATCCATTTATGCTGTTGTTCTTCCCATTCTGTAAGCTTTCCTGTTTTTCCAATACAGAAAGAATGACCGCTTCCATTTTCTCAATATCAATGGGTTTTGCAATATGTGCATTCATTCCGGCATCTATGCAGTCCCTGATATCATCCTGAAATGCATTCGCTGTCATCGCAATGATTGGTATCTCTTTTGTATCTTTACGGTTCAATGTCCTTATCTGTCTGGCTGCTTCTAATCCATCCATTACCGGCATCATCATATCCATAAAAATAAAATCAAATCTGCCCGGAACTGACTGGGAAACAATATCCACAGCCTCCTTGCCATTTTCTGCCGTAGTCACAACCATCTTTTCATCTTCCAGCAGCATTTTTGCAATTTCCAGATTTAGCTCATTATCCTCAACTAATAATACACTCTTACCCGACAGATCAGGCTTTTCCACTTTTTTTTGCTGTTCCTTCTCAGCATTATGATCAATCTCAAGTGGTATCGTAACGGTAAACGTTGTACCTACATTTTCTTTACTTTCCAGTTTGATTGTTCCATTCATCCTGTCCACAATATCTTTTACAATAGAAAGTCCAAGTCCGGCACCACTATATCCATTCGTTGTTTCTTTTCCTTCCCTTGCGTAGGATTCAAATGCATGTTTCTGAAATTCTTCGCTCATACCAAGTCCCGTATCAGAACATACAAATTCAAAAACCGCCGTCTTGTCATCACTTGAAATCTCATTGAAATACAGGATTACTTTACCACCGCTTCGGTTATATTTAACGGCATTTCCAGCAAGATTCATAAGAAGGCGGTTTAGATATTCCTCACTGCCAATAACATATCTGTGATGAAAAGTACTCATGGAAACTCCGCCTTCAAAGCGGATACCATACTCCTTTGCATTTGTCTCAATAATCGAAATCTGTTTTACGAGCATTGCAACCAGATCAAATGGCTTGTTTACCAACTGTAATGTTCCAGATTCTACTTTTCCGATATCCAGAGCATTATTTAGAAGGGACTGCAGATAGTCCATGGATTCCATTACCTTTGCTTTACATTCATATAATCTTTCTTGATCGCCATAATAACGCTCTGATATATTGATCATCCCAATAATTCCATTTAAAGGTGTCCGGATATCGTGGCTCATATGTCTCAAAAAATCTGTCTTTGCACTGTTCGCCTTTTCTGCCTGCTGCTGTGCCTCTTTTGCCTTTTTCTCTGCAATTCTGGCTTTTCGGAGTAATCCAAGTATCAGTATCAGCACGATCAAAAAAACAGATACAACAAGCACCATAAAACTCCAGAAATTGTCCCTTATAAACTCCTTTACCGTAACTTTCTTCAGATTACTGTCATACATATACACAGCATTGGAGAATTTTGAAGCAGACATTGTTTTTATAGTCTTATTCAGGACAGACAGCAGCATGCTGTTTCCATGTCTGACTGCAAATGACACCATACCGTACTTTTCCAGAAAAACACTGTACAGTTTATTATCATCGGAATATTGTTTCAGCTTGCCTGAGTCCATAATCATGCAGTCTGCTTTTCCATTATATACAGCCTTTTTTGCATCCTTCCAGGTAGCATATTCCTTCACATGCCACTGTGGATAATTGTAGGAAACATAAGACTTCAAATCACTCTCTTCTCTTGGTATCGCAACCGTATTTTCAGCATTTTCATCAAAACTCTTTTTAACCGTTACAGCCGCCATATTATACTTCCAGACAGTATCTGTCAGATCATAGCCCAGGTTTTCGGCAGCATTCGTATTTTGCATCACATGAAAAATCATATCAATTTCTCCATCATGCAACGCTTTTTGCATATCCTCTTGTGAATCATACCCCTTGATATAAAATTTCAAAGTCTGCCCTTCCAGGCAGTTTTGTGCAAGCTGGATGTAATCCGTGATCAGGCCACTCACTTTTCCGGTTTCTGTATCAAGAGTACTGACCCCGCCATCGTTTATCAAATAACCTATTTTGATTTCTCCATGCTCTGACAGCCATTTTTGTTCTTCTCCCGTCAGAAAATATACACTGTCCACTGACAGAAACTGCTTATGCAGTTCATCCGCATAATAAGGATCATCATCTGTGATCCTTCTCATAGCATTATCCAGCTCTGTCTTTAAATCAGAATGACTCTGGCCAATCGCAAAATATATTTTTGAACTTCCGAGATTCGTTAAGGCCACCATTCCGTACCCATCCAGACGGGAATCCTCTAACGATACAAAAGCGTCAATTTCTCCGTCTGCAATTTTCTTCAAAGCATCTTCATTATTTGAAACATTGACATGCTGTGTATGCAGATCATATTTCTTTTCCCACTCGTTCAATACCATTTCCGACAGGTAACCCATAAGCACCCCAATCTTTTTCCCATTAAAAGATGCAGTGTCAGAGGATGAGATGTCTGTATGATCGGGTTTTACATAGACATAATATCTTTCGTCTCCCATTGGAATAGCGGAAAAAAGCATAGTCTCTGCCCGTTCCTCCGTATAAGAGATTCCTTCTATCATATCCAGCTCATCATTTTTTAATTTGTCAAAACAATTTTCCCATGTACAATCTACATATTCATAGTTCCACCCGGTATAACCTGCGATTTTCTGCAGATATTCATATCCATATCCGCTTCTTTTTCCATTTCCATTTATCTTATCATACGTATCATCTGGCACACCAATCCTGACAACTCTCTCTTTCTGATTTTCTGCTGCAAAAGCATAAACCGGACAGATTGAAAAAAGGATGCAGCTGCACAATATAAAAATGATACCTCTTTGCAATACTGATTTATTCATTTTCATACTTTTCTCTCTCCCAGTAAAATTATTATAGTTACGCCTATGAAATAACACCACAAAAAAGCACTGTCATACAGACAGTGCACGTCATTTTATTTATGCAACTGGCTGCCATTTTACAGGCCCTGTAGCTTTGCGTCCCAGACTTTC
>ERZ772854.2734-NODE-2734-length-12118-cov-56.308795_pt1 | contig 12118 bp, 9 predicted proteins | sample MGYA00580844_ERZ772854 | MGnify/ENA primary metagenome ERZ772854 (study PRJEB29015, sample SAMEA2737727) | human gut metagenome | biome: human gut; feature: human-associated habitat; material: faeces | place: China | collected 2012 ...
ATACTCCGCGGAAATAACCCATCGCAGCTATCGCCGGATGACAACCTCCCGCATCTACGCATATCGCTGGCCTGCACGACTTGTATCGCACAAGCCCTTTGCAGCCGAGAGTTATTCTATCACACCTTCGTGCATTTGGCAAGTGTTTTTTAGAAAAAAGAACGAATTTTCTTTTTTATTTTCTCCGTTTTGTCAAAGAGCGCATTTTCTGTGCAAGATGCACAATCCGCAGGCTTTTCTGCCGGTGGAAAACTCCCCTACCCTGCTTTTGCAGAGGTAGTATGGACGATTTTGCTGCGGATTATACCTATTATATAAAGGGAAGCGGCCTCGCCCTCTCAGTCACTTCGTGACAGCTCTCCCAAAGGGAGAGCCCTTGGCAAAGAGGGAAACTTTTCCGTACTGCCAAGGGCTCCCTCCGTGAGGGAGCTGGCGCGTAAGCGCCTGAAGGAGTTCGTTTTTTATCTCTTCTTCAGCTGCTCCTCCAGCCCATCCCGGGGCGTGATATAGACCGTGGTGTACACCTCGTACAGCACCATGCCGGGTTTGGCACCGCTGGCTTTCCAGATGTTTTTCACCTCGGTGGTGTCCACCGCCACCTTGGCGCCGGCGCCCGCCCTGTAGGTGCTGGAGTAGATGACTGCCAGCTCCGCGGCCTCCTGCTTGGTGGTGTCCGGGATCTCCTCGCCCCGGCTCATGACCACAACGTGGCTGCCGGGGGCCTTCTGCACATGGAACCACAGGTCTTTGCCCCGGGCGGTGTGCAGGGTGAGCTTGTCGTTCTGGGCGTTGTTGCGGCCTACCAGGATCTCAAAGCCATCGGTGGAAGTGAACCGCAGGAAGTCTGCAGGCTTCTGGCGCTTATCCCGCTGCTTGTAGTATTTCAGGTAGCCCTGACTCTTCAGCTCTGCCCGGATCTCGTTGAGGGCCGCTTCGCCGGAAGCGGACTCCACCTCGTAGAGCACCGTTTCCAGATAGGCGATCTCCTTTTCACCCTCTGCCAGCAGGTCCACAAGCATCCGGGCGGCGGTCTGCTTCTTTTTATAGTTCTTGAAGAAGTTCTGGGCGTTCTGGCTGGGTGTGAACCGCAGGTCCAGCGGGATGGTCACCTCTTTGCCCTCGTCGTACCAGTTGGGCACGGTGATGCTCTTCATGCCCTTCTGGGCCAGATAGAGGTTTGCCGAGAGCAGCTCACCGTACAGACGCAGCTTTTCGCTCTTGCCGCTGGCAGCAAGCTCTTCCTGACGGGCGGCCTGCTTGCGGACGGCGCGCTCGTACATATTGTGCACCGCCTTGTGCAGCTCCTTGCTTTTGGTGCGCAGGCGCTCGGTACGGTCCTTCTCAGCGTAGTAGCCCTCCAGCATGGCGTTGAAGGAGGGCCACTCCTTTATAATATATTTTTCGCCGTACTGCTGCGGGCGGAAGAAGGTATACTCGATGGGCTTGCCGCTGGGGTCGGTGACGCTGCAGGGCGTACCGCCGGTTGCGTGCTCTTCCTTCAGCTCGTCGATGGCGGCCATAAGCTTGCGCTTCTGTTCCTCGGTCAGCTCATTGGCGGGCAGATGTTCGCCGTCAAAGGCACGCCATGCAGCTTCGCGGCAGACCACCGGGCCAACACCGGCCACGGTCTTGTTGAGGGCATCTGCCACCGGCAGATCTCTCTGGCAGGCTGCTGCCACGATGGACGCACTGCTCACCAGCAGAAAATCCGGCCGTGCGGGCTTGGGGGGCGTAGTATAGGGCAGGCCCGGCAGCAGCTGGCGCACATCGCTGTCCTCAAAATCCACGCGCTTGAGTGCGTCAATGATCTTGCCGTTCTGCACCAGAACCAGATTGGAGTAGCGGCCCATCAATTCGGCACACAGGGTGTTGCGCACAAGGTCGCCCATCTCGTTGGTGCACTGGAAATCAAAATAGACGATGCGGTCTCCCGGCTCCATGTGCACGTCCAGCAGCCTGCCGCCGGTGAGATGCTTGCGCATCAGCATACAGAAGGAGGGCGGCGTTTCCGGGTTTTCAAAGCTTTCTTCGGTCAGGCACACGCGGGCGGAACCGCTGCGGGCCGAAAGCAGCAGCGCATAGGTATCCGTGCGGGTGCGCAGGGTGAGCACCAGCTCATCACGGGTGGGTTCAAATAGTTTTGCGATCTTGGCGTCGGTCAGCGTTGCTTTGAGCTCTGCTGCCGTAAGGGCCAGTGTCGCGGCATCCAATGCCATAGTGTTTACCTCGTTTAACGATTTTAAATGGCCGCCGCATTCGCTTTGGCCATAATCAGCGGAATTTTTATTTGTATTTGTAATTCGGCAAAGCCTGCGGGCTTTGCCGAATTACTCTTTCACAGAAGAGGCTGCAGCGGCGATCTTCATCTCAGCCGGAAAATCGCTGCAAGAAAAAGCAGCAGCTTTCCCTTATAAATACGTATACGGGTCCCGGTTCTCGGTGCTCACCAGCACTTCCAGCTCCGGCAGGGCGGCGCGCAGCTTTGCAGCCACGGCGGCAGTCACCGGAAATTCGGTGGCATAGTGGCCCGCCGCAATGAGCGAAAGGCCCAGCCGCTTGGCATCGATGGCGTGGTGGTGGTTGGCTTCACCGGTCAGCAGGCAGTCCGCGCCCATAGCAATGGCATCGGCAAACAGGCTTCCGCCCGCACCGCTGATGACCGCCAAGCGCTTGACCGGCTTACCCGCATCCACAAACTTCACCTGCACCGCCGGGCCGTTCTTCGGCTGGTTGCAGCGCGCAGCAAGCTCCTGCTGTGCCTTGCGGGCAAGCTCTGGAACCGCGATTTCTTCAATGGCTCCCACACGGCCGCAGCCCTCGGCAAAGGTTTCCATATTCTTCATGTCAAAGATGCCTGCCAGCACTTCGTTCACGCCGCCCTCGGCAGCATCCAGATTGGTGTGCATACAGATGGCAGAAATGCCTGCCTGCACCAGCTGGAAAGGCACATCCTGCGGGCCGATCTTTTTGAGCGGATCAAAAATGACCGGGTGGTGGGACACGATCATCTCACACTGCTTTGCGGCGGCTTCTGCCACCACCTCGGGGGTGATGTCCAGTGCTGCCAGCACCCGGTGCATCTGCCCGCCGCAGTCCACCAGCAAGCCGGGATTATCCCAGTGTTCCGCCAGCTCCAGCGGCGCGATGGCCTGCATTGCTTCGTATACCTGATTAACTGTTATCATATCTTCACCATCCTCGCCCTCTCCGTCATTGCTTACGCAATGCCACCTCTCCCATGGTGAGAGGCCTTGGCATTCCATGCAGCGTTCATCATTTTGCCAAAGGCTCTCCCTTTGGGAGAGCTGGACGCGAAGCGGCCTGAGAGGGCAAGCCAGCTAATAAACTATCGATTTCCTGCGCAAGTGCGCTGCCATCCGGCACGCCAAGGCGCATCCGGGGCAGCTTTGCCTTCTGCCAGTCGGCGTAGCCTTTTCCCTCGGGCCACTCTCCCGTACTGCCAAACAGGCACTCGGCAAAGGTGGGCGCATACACCCTGCCGGTGTACTCCGCCGCCATCACCGCGTACCAGCGGCCCGCCGCCTGCACCGGGCGGTCGGCTGCAAAGGAGAAGCCATGCTCCCACAACCAGCGGCGCAGCGCGTCGTGGCGGGTGGCCGGGATCATGATGATCCGCGGCCCTCCCACGGTGAACACCCACGGGGCTTTCTCTAAAATTTCCCAAGTGGTCTGGGCGGAAACGCCCGCCAGCACGATGCTGCCTACTTCGTTCTCCGTAAGCACAGAAAGACCGTCGCCAAGCCGAAGCTCAGCGCGGTCTTTACAGCCTGCATGTTCCAGCGTCTGCTCTGCCTTTGCCAGCGGGCCGGGCCGTAGGTCGGCACCGATCACCTTCGGGTATTTTCCCGAAGCCGCCAGCACCGCCGTCAGCTTGCCGTGGTCGCAGCCGATGTCCGCCACCGGCTCTCCCGGCCGCACAAGCTCTGCGGCGGCAGCCAGACGCGCATCCAGTGTGGGCAGCAATTTATGCCTTCTTTGCGGCCAGATGCTCGTTCAGCTTCTCGATCAGCTCATCGCAGTCCACGCCGTGGACAGCACAGGCCTCCTCGATGCTCTCGCCGCGGGATGCAGGGCAGCCCAGGCAGTGCATGCCGATCTCCATGAAGTAGGGAGCGGTGGTCTGGTCCATATCCAGGATATCGCCGATGATGGTCTCGCGGGTCACCTGCTTTGCGTCCTTGTGTTCTTCCTTCTTGAGCATATTGAAAATATCAAACATGATGGTTTTCCTTTCCTGTTGGGTAAAATCACGGCATAACCTACCGTTCTTCTATACTATACCCTAAACCGGTACTGTTTTTCAAGTATCTGCTGGGATTTTCAGCGTTTACTGGTAATTCTTATCCAGCGAGAAGCCGCGCCCGCTCACCTCGGTCACATGGCTCACGATCATAAAGCAGGTGGGGTCGATGGCATGGGCCAGCTTTTCCAGCTTCGGCAGCTGGCGGTTGCTCACGATGCTCAGCAGCACCTGCTCCGGCTCGTGGCTGTAGCCTCCCTCGCCATGCAGCACGGTCACACCGCGGTCCAGCTGGGTGAAGATGGCCTCGCGGATATCATCGGCGTGCTGGCTGATGATCTTTACCTCGGTGCGGGTAGTGCCGAAGATGAGCACCTTGTCCAGCACCACCGTATACACGATCACCATCACGATGCCGTACAGACACTGCTGCAGCGGGCTGAACGCCGCCTGTAGGCAGAGGATGAGCATATCGAACACCAGCATACTGGCCGACACCGGGATGTGGAAATATTTGTTCAGCACCAGCGGAGGGATGTCCATGCCGCCGGTGGATGCGCCTGCCCGGATGGTGATGCCCAGCGAAATGCCTACGCCGAGGCCTGCAAAAATGGTGTTGAGCACCAGATCATCGGTGAGCACAAAGCCTGTGAACACCCGCTCCCACAGGGCCAGAAACAGGGGGCTGAGCACGGTGCTGGCAATGGTGGTGATGGCAAAGCGCCGCCCCAGCAGCACCCAGCCCACCGTAAGCATGGTCATGTTGATGACGAACAACACACCGGACACCGGCAGTCCCAATGCACGGTTGATGCCCAGTGCGATGCCGGTAGCACCGCCGGTGATCAGGCCTGACGGCACAAGAAACAGCACCACCGTGAGCGCATACAGTGCATTGCCCACGATGATGGACAGCGAATTGAATGCGATCTGCTGCTCATATGAAAGCTTTATCATCTTTTGTCCCTCATTCTTGAATTTCTTTCTTCTATGATAACGAAAAATTCCGCATTTATCAAGCGTTTCGCCCATAAATGCGGAATATTCCCGGAATAAATTACATTTTGTTGTTTACTGCGCAGAAGTTTCCTGCACCGGCTCCTCGTCCTCCAGCAGACGCAGACCTGCAGTATCCGTTACCGGCAGCGAGAATACGATCGCGCCCGCCTTGGGACCGGCACCGTCCATGATGGCCTTCATGATGCGGTTCTTTTCCGGCGTGCGGGCCACGATGAGCACCAGCTCCTTTTCGTTCACCAGCTCCACGCCAAGGAACTGGGCTGCGCCTTCCATGCCGGTACCCTTGGCGTGGATCACCGTGCCACCGCCAGCACCTGCTGCGCGGGCGGCATCCATAATGGTGCCGGTGTGGCCCTGATTGGCAATTACCAGCAGCAGTTCGTAACGGGTATCCTTCAAGGTGCTCTCCTCCTTCAATGTCAGCGGCTGGTGCTGGGTGAGGAACATCAGCGCCCTTCTGCCGCCGATGCTGCTCAGCGGCACCGTGAATGCAATGCCGGTGCCCGGCACGTCGATGCGCATTTTGCGGCGCAGGTCTGTCCGGACGGCCTTCCATGTATCCTCTGTCACCACCGCCAGCAGCACCGCCTTCTCGGTCTTTTCCAGACCCAGCGTGGCCAGCGTTTCCCGCACCGCTGTGCCGCTGCCCACCGTGCGCAGGTTCACATCCACGCCGCGCTGCTGGTACAGCTGCAAAAAGGCATCGGTGGAGCGGCGGTCGGTGATGGTCACCATCAAAAACAACGAACTCATGCCGAGCCCTCCTTACAGTTCAATGATATCATCGTCCGGCAGACCGGCAAAGGCCGCACCCATGGCCGCAGGCTGCAGCCGCCGGGCCTTGCGGGTGCGCAGCTGTGCCACAAGGCCCATCAGCTGCACCGTAATGAGCGGGGTCATGGCCACCATGGCCACCACGCCGAAAGCGTCGGTGACGATATTGCCGCCCACGGCCACGCAGGCACCCTGTGCCAGCGGCAGCAGGAAGGTGGCCGTCATGGGGCCGGATGCCACGCCGCCCGCGTCAAATGCAATGGCGGTGAACAGCTTTGGCACCACAAAGGAGATGCCGATGGCAAACACATAGCCCGGCACGAGGAACCACAGGATGGAAACGCCGGTGAGTACCCGCACCATGGCAAGGCCCACCGAAATGGAAACACCTGCCGAAAGGGCTGTGCCCATGGCCTTGGCCGAGATGGCGCCGTCGGTCACCTCTTCCACCTGCTTGTTCAGCACATAGACGGCCGGCTCGGCCTTGACGATGAAGTAACCGATGAGCATTCCAATGGGAATGATGATCCAGCGGAAGCTCTGCCCGGCCAGCACCTGACCCAGATAATTACCGGCGGGCATAAAGCCCACATTTGCGCCGGTGAGGAACAGCACAAGGCCCACGTAGGTATACGCAAGACCCACCGCAATGCGGCCCAGCGACCGGCGGTCCATGTGCAGAGCCACAAATTGAAAAATGCCGAACATCACGATGATGGGCAGCAGCGAGACAGCGATCTCTTCCAGATACGTAGGCAGGCTGACATGGAACAGCTGCCACAGCTCCACCGAGTCGCTCACCTCCGGCAGCACCGGCGGGATATAGGTGCTGTCCGAGGCGCGGAATACGATGCCCAGAATGAGCACCGCCAGAATGGGGCCGATGGAGCACATGGCCACCAGACCAAAGCTGTCGTCCGCCGCGTGGCGGTCGCCGCGGATGGACGAAACACCCACGCCCAGCGCCATGATAAAGGGCACAGTCATGGGGCCGGTGGTCACACCGCCGGAATCAAAGGCCACAGCAAGAAATTCCTTGGGCACAAACGCCGCCAGAAGAAAGATCATGCCGTAGAACAGCACCAGCAGCTTTGGCAGCGAGATGCCAATGAGCATACGCAGGAAGGCAAACACCAGAAACAGGCCCACGCCCGCCGCCACCGATAAAATAAGGGTGCGGTTCGGGATGGAGGGCACCTGATTTGCCAGCACCTGCAGGTCCGGCTCCGAAATGGTGATGAGGAAGCCCAGCAGAAAGCCGATGCCCAAGATCACCGGCAGCTTCCGGCTTTTGGTGATCACCGCACCCACGCGCTCGCCCATGGGGGTCATGCTCATCTCCGCGCCCAGTGTGAAGAACATGATGCCCACCACGATCATGGCGGCCCCCAGCAAAAAGCACAGCAGGATGCTGGGCGACACCGGCGCAATGGTAAAGCAGAGCACCAGCACGATGGCTGCAATGGGCAGCACTGCCTGCAGCGCTTCCAATAGTTTTTCCCGCAGTTTCGGGAGGGATGCTTTCAGGATAGCGTCCACCGCCTTTCGCCGTTTTATATCCAGTTTGTACAAATCATAAACAAGTATATGAATAGTATACAAAGCAAACGCCGCCCCGTCAACAAACGGAGCGGCAAAGATCGGCAAAGACGCAAAAGCTTTACAGTTTCTTCCAAGTTTGTCTTTATTTCGTCAGATCTCCTGCTTTGCCAGCACGTCCGAGGTGGGGGTCTGGAACACCGGGATATTGGCATAGGGGTCAGCCACTTCTTCTGCAGGCAGGCTCTTCATGTAGGCATCCATGCTCTCGGCCACCTTCTTGGCCACAGCCACCGCCTCCACCACGGTGCGTGCGCCCATCACGGCATCGCCGCCGGCAAATACGCCCTCGCGGGTGGTGCTGCCGTCCTCGCTGACGGTGAGCAGACCCTTCTGGTTGGTCTCGATGCCGGTAGTGGTCTTGACGAGGTTGCTCTCCGAGCCCTGGCTGACCGACACGATCACGCCGGTGTGGGGGTAGAAAATCTCACTGCCCTCCACCTGAGTGAACCTGCCATCTTCGCCCTTGACGGTATCGCGGCAGATCAGGCCGTTCTCGCGGATCTCCACCGGTGCTTTGCAGAAGCGGAAGCCCACGCCCTCCAGCTTTGCATAGCTCACCTCGTACTCGGAGGCGCTGATGCAGCTCTCGTCGCGGCGGGCATAGCAGGTGACGTGGCGGGCACCGTTGCGGATGGCGGTGCGGGCGCAGTCCATGGCAGAGTTGCCCACGCCGATCACGGCAATATCATCGCCCAGACGGAACACCTTGGAGTTTGCCAGATAATCGATGCCAAAGGCTACATTTCCCAAAGTTTCGCCCTTGATATGCATGGCGTTGGCCTTCCACAGACCGGCACCGATGAACACGCTCTTGTAGCCGTCGCGGAACAGATCATCGATGGTGATGGTCTTGCCGATGGTGGTGTTGGGCCGCACCTTGATGCCCTTCAGCTCCAGATGGCGGTACTGGAAATCGTCCAGCACGCTGTCCGGCAGGCGATAGTTGGGGATGCCGTAGCGCATGACGCCGCCGATTTTATCGCGGGCATCAAAGATGGTCACATCGTAGCCCCAGCGTGCCAGCAGCACCGCAATGGTCAGGCCCGCCGGGCCGGAGCCAACGACTGCCGCCTTCATGCCGTTTTTGGGGGCAGGGCCGGCGGTCATTTTGTTGGCGTAGGTCGTGGAAATGTAGTCCTCAATAATGGAGAAGTGCACCGGGTCGTGGCTGGGCATCCGGTTGCGCACGCAGTGGCCCTCGCACTGGTTCTCGTGGTTGCACACCAACGCACAAACGGTGGTCAGCGGGTTATTCTCAAACAGCATCCTGCCAGCTTCGTCCATCTGGTTTGCCTTGAGCAGCCGAATGACCTCCGGGATGTTGGTGTGGATGGGGCAGCCCTGCTGGCACAGCGGCTTTTTGCAGCCCAGACAGCGGTTGGCTTCGTCCAGAACGTGAAGTGCCATGAAGTTTCCTCCTTATTGCGTGCGGTTTTCTGATTCCGTTCTCATTTGTTGTATCCAACATTGCATTGCTTTAATCATACACCACAAACCGTCCGGGCACAAGTGTTTCTGCATAAAATTTCTTCGATTATTTTTTGTCAATTCGTCAAAAAGATAATTTTTTGACGATATACTCCCCCCATCGGCCCGGGCACCCGGCGGCACAGTGCGCCAAAATCGCTGGCTCCTGCCTGTGCCGCCGCCATGCGGGCGCAGGCATCGTTTTCTTTTTCCAGCTTTGCCAGTGAGTGGCTCAGCGGCAGGAATGCATGCTTCAGCAGCGGAAGTGCTTCCCGCCTTGCCCCCAGCAAATGCAGATAGGGCGGCAGGGCAGGCACGGTATCTGCCGTATAGCCCAGCGCTGCATCCATGGCAAGACGGCGCATCCGGGCCCGGGGGTAACGCACAGTGGTCAGCGCGTCCAGCAGCTGGGGCAGGCCGGTGCAGCTGCGCACGGCGTTTTCCAACCGGTGGTCCAACCCCTCGGAAACGCCCCGCACTGCGGCAAAAGGTTCCGGTCGTGCACAGGCCGCCCGCAGCAGAGCCAGCTCACACCGGCCCGCAGCGGCATGATCCGTATACATTCCGTCGATTTCCGCTTTTTTATACAGTTCCAGTGCTTTTTCCGGCACATAAGGAGTCAGCGCATCCGCGCCCTGCTCTGCCCAGAGGGCGCGCAGCGCGCTGGCACTGGCAAACTGGGCGTGGCCGCTTTCGGCAAGGGCCTGCCCGTGGCCCGCCCCCACGCGGGGCAGCGGCACCGGGGTCATGGGTGCCTCCTGTTCCAGAATGGCCTTGCAGTATTCTACTGCCAGATTGTTGTTGGGCTTATCCAACAGCGCGGCCAGTGCCGTGCCCGGGCAGAGCGCTTCCACCGCCGCCTGCCGCGCCGCCGCAAAGCTGCGGGCACCGGCTGCAAGCTGGCGCTTCAGCTCGGTGCGGTAGGCCTCGCTGTTCAGTACCCGGGCAGCTTCCATCAGCAGGGCTGCGTCCGGCGTCTCTGCCCCGAACACCAGCGCATCGCACCCGGCGGCGGCAAGGATGCGCACCCCCGCCCGGGCAAAAGCCTCTGCCCCCGCACAGGCACAGGGCGCAGGCAGCGCAAATATCAGATCTGCCCCGCACTGCAGGGCGGCCTGCACCCGCGCCGCTTCCGGCAGAAGCGGCAGTGCGCCGCGCTGGGTCAGCCCGCAGCTCATGGCCACCGCCACATGCTGTGCTCCCAGCGCTTTTGCCTGCGCCAACTGCCATGCATGGCCGTTGTGAAAGGGGTCGTACTCTGCAATGATACCGGCAAATTTCATAGATAAGCTCCTCTGCAGGGCTGCTGCGCCCTCGGAAAGATTGTTAAATTTATATCGTATATACAGAAAACTGCAGTGGTTTTGCGCATTTGTGGGCAGGATGTACAAAAACCTTGTACACAAGCTTTACCGCTTTGCCCGGGTTGCGGCTTGAAAAGCCGCCCACCCTATTATATAATAAACACAGGAATCTGTAAAATTCTGTCCTCAGGTTTAAAAAGAGGACAGACCAAAAACATACAGGAGGCAACACAGATGAAAGTTCTGGTTATTAACTGCGGCTCTTCTTCTCTGAAGTATCAGCTGATCGATATGGACGGCGAGAAGGTGCTGTGCAAGGGCCTGTGCGAGCGCATTGGCATGGAAAGCAGCATGATCACCCATGAGGCAAACGGCCACAAGGCCACCACGCCCGCCATCTTCCCCACCCACACCGAGGCATTTGCCGAGGTCGTGAAGAAGATGACCACCGGCGAAGGCAAGTGCATCAACGACGTCAGCGAGATCGATGCCATCGGTCACCGTGTCGTGCACGGCGGCGAGAAGTTCAAGGAGAGCTGCCTGATCACCGACGAGGTCATCGAGACCATCCGCGAGCTGAGCCCTCTGGCTCCCCTGCACAACCCCGCCGGCATTCTGGGCATCGAGGCCGCACGCAAGGTGTTCGGCAACATCCCCATGGTGGCCGTGTTCGATACCGCTTTCCACAGCACCATGCCTCCGAAGGCTTATATGTACGCCATTCCGTATGAGTACTATGAGAAGTACGGCGTGCGCCGCTACGGCTTCCACGGCACCAGCCACAAGTACGTTGCTCACAAGGCTGCCGAGTATCTGGAAGAGCCCATTGAGCGCCTGAAGCTGATCACCTGCCATCTGGGCAACGGTTCCTCCATTGCCGCTGTGGATCAGGGCAAGGTCGTGGACACCTCCATGGGCATGACCCCGCTGGCCGGCCTGATGATGGGCACCCGCTGCGGCGACCTGGACCCCTCTGTGGTCAACTACCTGAAGTACACCCTGAACATCACCGGCCACGAGCTGGACGAGATCCTGAACAAGAAGTCCGGCCTGCTGGGCATCTCCGGTGTTTCCAGCGACAAGCGTGACGTGGAAGAGGCAGCTGCTGCCGGCAACAAGCGCGCACAGCTGGCTTCCGACATGCTGAACTATCAGATCAAGAAGACCGTTGGCGCTTACATCGCTGCAATGGGCGGCGTGGATGCCATCGTCTTCACCGGCGGCATCGGCGAGCACGACGCAATTGCCCGTGCAAAGGTCTGCCACCACATGGATTGGCTGGGCATCCGCATCGATACCGAGAAGAACAAGCACCCCGTGGGCGATGTGTGCGAGATCACTGCCTGGGGCGCAAAGGTGCGCACTCTGGTCATTGCTACCGACGAGGAGCTGATGATCGCCCGCGACACCAAGGAAGTCCTCGAGAAGTAATCGTTTTCCAAAGGGCTTTGCAGGGGGCTGCTGCACGGAATGTGCGGCAGCCCCTTTTTCATCTTCCGGCAGTTATTTTACCCAAATCAGCCCTGTCGGATTGTGCTATCTATACAAATAACAAGGCGAATGGTTGTTTTTTGGTTGACAAATTTCAAAAAGAACGGTACAATAGAAAAGTCCTCAATTGGAGGACGTCCATTCATTCAAGCCCCTGGTAAGCTTACTGATCAGCGCGATGGTCCCAAAACCAAAGGTA
>ERZ772854.2750-NODE-2750-length-12022-cov-5.186095_pt1 | contig 12022 bp, 9 predicted proteins | sample MGYA00580844_ERZ772854 | MGnify/ENA primary metagenome ERZ772854 (study PRJEB29015, sample SAMEA2737727) | human gut metagenome | biome: human gut; feature: human-associated habitat; material: faeces | place: China | collected 2012 ...
CACCGCCCTTGTATATTACAGATGAATTATCTGTACATGCTATAGCTGCGATGTTATCTGTCCCGAAATCAAGCCCTGCCATATAAGGCATATCAGGATAAAATGGCGGAGCCATATCTTCAATCACAAAAGTCATGATGTATTTATCATAATAAGGCTTAAATGTCAGCATACGTAAATCTGACTTATGGTCAACATAATTAATCGGGACGCGTTCTTTTTTCTTAAAACCTGGAAGCTTTAACTCATTGCCTGTAATGCATCCGTTTTTATCAATAACCGGATAAATCACGGCATCCTGATTTGTCACTGTAAAGGTCTTACGGTTTGATTTGCAGTATCCCGGCATTTTTGGCTTTCCGGTATAATTGGATGGGTCTTTCTTATACTTCTTTAAACTGTCAAGCCATGTCTTAAAATCATGTACCGCATCTTTTAAAACCTGCTGCGCGGTCTGCATCGGAAGCCCGGCAAAGAAGTCAGGATTGCTTGTTGCCCTCATGATTTTATCAAGTGCAGCATATGAAAGGACATGGCGCGGCTTAAAGCTTTTGTATACGGTTTCTGTCTGTTTCAATTCATCAAACACAAGCTGTTCCAAATCTGTCCGTTTCGTTTTATTCCATCCCGTAAAGACCTGACGGATTCGAAAAAGGGCAGCATTATACAGATTTTTAGCAAGAGCAGAATTGTCTTCAGCAAATGTAAAAATCTGTTCAAATGATTCTTTTGATATCACCATCGGAATTGCATTTAACATAATGGATGTCCTCCTTTCAAATCCTTTATCTTTATGGTATAATTATACTATAAAAACAAATGGGTGTCAAATCATAAAGGAGGATACATATATGTATAAAAAGAAATCTGGACAGCCTTATTACACAAACAGGCATAGCTGTTTTTTATTACAATATCACATGGTGCTTGTTACAAAATATAGGAAACCGGTGTTAGATGGAAAGGTAAAAGATTTGGTATACACTACCATACAAGACATATTTAAGGAAAAGGGTCTTGTAATATTAGAAATAAACGGAGACCGCGACCATGTCCATATATTATTTGAAGCAGACCCGTATACAACACCGGGTGAATTAGTCAACATTATAAAAACAAAAACAAGTCGTTTTGCAAGAAAATATTATGGGGACACGTTACTTAAGAATCATTATTGGAAACCATTATTTTGGAGCGATAGTTACTTTATATCAACCGTGAGTGAAAACAGCTTACAAGTAGTTCAGGAATATATTAAAAATCAATAAAATCTAGCTACCAACACAGTTTTTATGATGAGCCATCAAAAAAAAGGTTTTCACCCACGCCCATGCGGTATAATAAATCTAAGTAATATCATATCCTATGGACGTGGTACTCTGCCATATTTGATAGAGAATGATAGTATTGTTTGCTGAAGCCATTGGCGGAAGGGTGCTTGTATAAGAAGCTGAGGTATGCGCGTTCTGCTGGCCGCGGTATTTTGCATATTGTATATGTAAAAATATACAAAAAAAGAGAGGTGTATTAATTATGATGAGTCTAAGTAAAGAAAGAAAAGAACGAAGATTACAGTCTTATGACGGTATGATGATGACAAGACGTGGATACAATGCGGCATTGTGTGGCCTGCTGCTGTATGGCATTGCAGCTAACTTTATCATCTGTAAGTATTTTACGGATGCAGTAGAGGCGTTAAATCCGACAGCTTTCCTGATTGGGTATCTGGTCTGTGCAATTATCGGATGCCTTATGTCAGGCCTTTCGCATAATCCGGTTATCAGCTTCATTGGCTACAACTTAGTTGTGTTGCCCTGCGGTATGTCTATTTCTATCGCTATTGAAGCATATGGAGGACTGGATTCTGAAATAGTAGTGGAAGCATTTATGATTACGTTGTGCATTACTGCGGCGATGACGCTTTTTGCAATCATATGCCCGCAATTTTGCAGTAAGTTAGGAGGCATTTTGTTTGCTTCGTTAATTGGGCTGATTCTTGCCCGATTGGTGATGCTGATTTTTGGAATGTACAGCATTGCTGCTGCATGGATTGGCGCCGTAATCTTCAGTTTATATATCGCTTATGATGTATGGCGTTCGCAGCGATATCCGTTGACATTGGATAACGCGATAGACAGCGCTCTTGACATCTATTTGGATATTATCAACCTGTTTCTTGAGCTTCTTGAAATCCTTGGAAGATACAAAGATGATGACTGATTTTATTGCAGCCGGCTTTCAGCCGGCTGCCTTTTTTTGGCCTAATCAAAATTCGGCATATTAAAAATGTAATAAGCAAATATACAAACAAGAAAGGAAGTAAAAACTATGGAAGTAAAAGTCAAAGTTGAAAAAACATTACATACTGATAATGACAAAACATTTTACGAAGATGAGGATATCGCCTTCGAGATGGGAAAAACCGGTGATAAGTATATCGGTAGGATTAAAAAAATCAAGAAAAAATCAATTATTATTGATGATATCATGATTAACCGTGAACCGGCGAATATAGAGTCGATGAAGGTTAAGCTTGACGATATCAAACCGTACAGCTGTCAGTATGTATCAGTGGACTGATTCCTCTCTGCTGTCTGCAAAGTTTGCAGGCGGCTTTTTTCTTCAGGACAAATATTAGCTGAAAATCAGCATATGCTCGCAGTTTCGCATGTACTTAAAAAAATACAAAAAAAAATATCCCAAAATTTTTCTTTTTTTTAAATTATTTAGCATATTAATATTGCTGATAGAAAATCAGCAAAAAAATATTATAAAAAAAGAGGTAAAAAAATCATGAAAAATAAAATCGCCGCAGTCGTTCTGGCTGCATCTATGTTTGGCACAGCAGTAATGCCAGCAGCAAATGTATTCGCTGCAGAAGCTGCAGAAACAGAGGAGACAACAACTGAAGCAACCGAAGAGGCAGCTGATGAAGCTGCTGATGAGACAGCAGAAGAAGCTGACGCAGAAGCTGAAACAGAAGAAGATGCTGATGCTTCCGAAGAAGAGGCAGAAGAGCCGGCAAAGGATATCGTCATGAAAGACGACGCTGCAGAAGCAGACTTTGACGGAGTATGGAAATTATCAGGCTTAAGAGTATTCGGTGAAGCCCTGAATGCTGATGACTATGGAATGGATTCTTCCTTCCTTACAATCAAAGATGGTAAACTTGATATCTATGCTGCATCAGAATATGGCCAGTCAACAGATATCCCTGGCTTTGAAATGGCTTTTGAAGATGGAAAATATGTGATTGCTATGGATGAGGATTTCGCAAACAAGCTGAAAGACCCGGAAGAAGAAGCTCTCGGTGACAGTCTCTTAGATACTGATGAACTTGAATCCAAAGTTAAAGAACTGACCGCAGGCAACAACTCTAAGCTTGAGCTGCAGCTGACAGAAGACGGACAGCTTGCAGTTACATGCGCTGTTGATGTTCAGAATGATTATCTGACATTCTCAACAAAAGCAATCCAGATTCTGGCAGACAAGAGCTCTGAGGAAGACCTTGACGCAGCAAAGAAAGCTGCTGAGGAAGCTGATGTAAGCGATGATGTAGAAGTTACAACAGAAGCCGAAGATGCTGAAGATGCTGATGCTGAAAGCTTAGGCGACGTTTCAATCGCTGACGAAGACGCTGAAAATGTAGACGTGGATGTAACAGCAGACGCTGATTGATGCCTCCACACGGCTAAAGTCGTGGGATTCCGTTGCCATACGGGAGAAATATCAATCCCCGTACGGTTTCTTGCGAAACAAAGGGTTCCACGTTTGCAGCCTGTGTTAGCGCCAAACGGTATGACCGAACCGGTTTATATTGTCACATTCTTCACCGGCCATTGAATTCGCCACATTTTTCGGTTAAAACTTTCGGAAGGTCCGTCTGTATAAGCCCGGTTTCTTACTCATATCCGCAGGGATAGCATCTGGTCCCTATGGCAATTATCAAGTTACATAAAAATTTAAATAGTTCATATACGGGGCCGGGCCTAGCTCAGCCCCTTTTATTTTTCTTGGGCCTTAGAATCCAAAGCATGCAGGCCTTGAGATTCCATTTTCTTTCATCTGCTTAATTAGTAGGTTCTGCATTTTTACAAAATGCGGGAACAGCTCCCTGCATTTCTTCCTGCTTGGCTTTTTAGAATGCCATCTGCATGCAAGCAGGAATGCGCTGTATAAGTCACGCTGGACATTATTCCCTCCAACAGTCTTGAACCGCTGCGAAAGCTGTGTTTTTATATACGTGTTTGTTGTATGGTCGTACTGGCTTGCCCGGTATTCCCATTTATCAACTTCATAATAGAACAACTCGTACTGATTACACTTCCTCTGAAGAATTATCATTAATTCTGCGGGGCTTCGGTCCGTTACGGATTTTCCAAAACGTTTCTTTCTTTTGTATTTGTATACGGCCTGTTCTGTTCCGTCTGCTTTCTTAATGATTGTCGCTTTATTCTGCCGACGGGTCTCTTTTGCACGCTTCGCAAGGGCCTTAAAATCCATCGGTTCCGTTATAAACATGGAAGCATTTTTCACCATACGGTTTACTATGTTTCCGTGCATGTGCGTAGAGTACTCTGATTTTCTGCGGTATAATTCACGGACAATTGCTTTCTTTCTCAAACAGGTCTTGCTGAATGTCCAGCGTTTGCCTTTGTATTCGGATTTTTTCTTTACTGTACCATCTTCATTAAATTTCTCCGGATTTGTCTTTCTGGTAGAAGCGTCTATCTGGCGCTGCAATCTGGCAATCTGCTTATTGTAGTCCTTGCATTTTGGTGCAAGTTCCTCAAGGATAGCCAGGTCTTCAGAAACAGCAGCAACAGTAGAAGGGCCTTCATCAATACCCATAGTACCTCTCCCAGGCTGAAGCTTCTTCGGTGCATCTCCATCAAAATAAACATTTGCATAATAACGCCAGCCGGATTTAAACCATAGCCGTTCAAGTTCGCAGTATTTGATTTCATGTTTAAGAGACTCCAACACATAATTGCCTCCATCCGGAAGGTCTGCTTTTACTGTATCTGGCATTTTTACCGGAATAACAATGCTTCCCCACTTTACAAAGTACGGGCATTTTGTATCGGATGTGTCTTTGCAAAAGAAAATTCCCGTTGTGTGGTTCTTGCCGCGGATAGTCTTAAATTCTGTGATTTTCTTGTAGTGGACGTCTTTTCCGTCGCCAAACAGTACCTTCTCGACCCCGGCCCATACACGTTCCGCTTCTACCTGTGCCTGGTGAGAATTGATATGCTTTTTATATTTATGCTGCATCTTGGCAACATATTTATCAAATGCATTCTTAGACAGCCCGAGACTGTCTCTGAAGGCATTCATCTTATCTGCAACTAATGCCTTCTGTATTGCAGCAAGTTCATCCCCTGCATCCGCCTTTACCTTTAACTCACCGTATTCCTTTCTTAATGTACGGTATTCTTTACTCTTATCAAGCTGTGTCAAAAGTTTCTTCGCATGCTTCACGGTCTGATTATGTATCCGCGCTATAAGTTGAAAACGTTTCTCAAACAGACCTTCTGTATTTTTATTTGTCTTTAATGGAAGTCTGAGCGTATGCATAGGAGTTCCTCCTTTCTAAAATTAATCTAATATCGTGTTTTTTGTGTATCTACATACCATTTGATAGTTTCAGAACTGACATTCCCTGCAGTGCTGACAAAATAGCTTCTCGTCCATAGCGATGGCATCTTTTTCAGTTCCGGAAATAAAGCCCTAAGCTTGTTTGATGTAACTCCTTTAATAAGGTGCATGATACCCGGAATATCAGTTTGTGGATATACACTGACAAACATATGGACATGGTCAATATGGCATTCCATTGCAAGAATATCAATATTGTTTTCTTTACATATATCCATTACCATAGTTTTGAAAGCTGTCTCGACTCCAGGTATATTAAAGATTTTTCTTCGATACCTTGGACAAAAGACAAAATGATAGTTAATCAATGATACGGTTGTTTTTGTATACTTAAATTCATTTTTCATAATGCTATTATATCATACGGTGTGTATGTTGTCAATGGCTACATACACATTATTTTTAAAAAAATAATTTATATTTTTGTTCACGGAAGGGCAGAGTTGGATGCTGCCGGATTTATCCGTGCAGAGGAAAACGACAAACGGACCCATATAAAAAATTCGTAGAAAATTTTACTTTTTGTAAAAATCAGGCATATTAAATATATAAAAAAGCAGTAGCTCTGTGAAGAGACCGCTGCTGCATAATTAGAATTATTCTACAGGCTCAGCTGCGAGCCCGCCTTTGTATATGTTTTGCATATACAGTGTAAGTACAGGGATAAGCCCCATTTGCTTATCTTGTGGAAAACTTAAGAGGTAAAATCCATCGTTCAATATAATCGTCTTATAACCTTGCAACACGGTCATTGTCGGGCGGAACCCCGCCCACATCTAGTACACGCAAGCGCAGCTTGCAGTATCATTTCCGTCGGATGCGGAGGATGAAAAACGGTGGCGTATGGAGACGTCTAGCCGGTTCTTTTTTGGAACCCGCCAGATTCATCTGTGCGGAGCAGTCAGTTAAGCGGCTTTCATCCCACGGTTGAAACCGTGGGCTTTCTCGCCGTTGTTCTTTTTGTAAAATAAAACCTGAAAGGAGAAAAATAATGACAAAAACAAAACGAAAAATAAACAAGCAGTCTGTTATGCAGAAACAGCAATGGAAATATATGCGAAGGCGGTACCCGTTCCTTGTGCCGGTCAGGCATTGGTATACAGGAATGAAAATGACAAAAAAAGAGATAAAAAATACTCCGCCGATTTTAAGCCTTGAAAGCCGTGATATCCCTGATGGCTGGGTGAACAGGTTTGGGCATGAACTGTGTGAAGAACTTCGGGCTGAATTGATTAGATGCGGATGCCTGAACAGCGCCTTTGTCGTGATGGCAAAAGAGAAGTTTGGTGAATTAAGGCTGTGTTTAGCCGGTACTCCGAAAGAATGTAAAGCAGACGACATTATAGATAAATACAGTGAGATTTCAAGACATGTATGCGCCAGATGTGGAAAGATGGACACGCCGATGATAAATTATGGTGGCTGGTATATTCCTTACTGTAAAGAATGTTATGAATATAATCAGTCATTTAAAGACGGTTGGTCAATGAGCGATATCACATATGAAGAATCGGTGATTTCTATAAAAGACGAAATGACGCCGAGAAAACTGACATGGATAATGGCCGACGACAAGCGGCATGAAATAGATATCTCTGATACTGTAGATAAGCTTCGCGAAAAACATATCAATAAGCATACCGATATTTTGCCGCATTACAGAAAGGGGGATAAATAAATGCCCGCTATTGCATTTTTAGTTGTCAGCTTTTTGTGTGGCTTTGAAATCACAAAACGTATGAAAGTAAATATCTGTGGGCAAATCGCAGCAGGTATTGGCAGTGGTTATCTGATGTCCGGATGGATTACAAAACGTATGAAAGTAAATATCTGGGGGCGAATCGCAGCAGGCATTGGCATTGGTTATCTGATATCCGGATGGATTACATATATCGTATCATACTTTTCAAAAGTAGTACTTGGATTGACGCATCCTAAAGTATACGGAAATATAGCTTCAATTGCAGTTATGCTGCTGATTGCATTCCTGCTTATCGCAAAAGATAAAACAAAAACATCTTTGAATACTACCAAAAAGGAATCTGCATTTTTTATCGTACTTTTTGTGTTTATTTTATGGACGATGTTTTATGTGTTCCATGTAACAACAGAAAACGGAAAAGAGCTGATAAAATCAGGTGTCACTATTTTCAGCGATTTTGCACCTCATACAGCGATGATTCGGTCGTTTTCGCTGCATGATAACTTCCCGACACAGTATCCGCATTACGGAGGGGCAGATGTAAAATATCATTTCATGTTTCAGTTTCTGGCCGGAAACCTTGAATATTTAGGGCTTAGGATTGACTGGGCTTTCAACTGGATTTCTGCCACTTCACTTTGGAGCTTCCTGGTGCTTTTGTATTTTATTGCAAAAAAGGTAACCGGATATGATGCAGCCGGCGTAATTACGGTTTTCATGTTCTTCTGCCGAAGCAGCTTTGCAGCCCTTGATAAGATTGTAAACACCCTTGCTGACGGCAGATGGTCTGATTTTTTTAGTAATTCACAGTTTATCGGGTATACGAATCATGAGGACTGGGGGCTCTGGAATTACAACGTATTTTTAAATCAGAGGCATCTTGGCTTCGGGCTTTTAATTTCGGCAATCGCAATCATGTATTTCATAGACCGTCTTGAATGGCTTGATGATATAGAAGTAAACGGTGAGGGACGACTCTCACGCTTGAAATCCAGATGTATGATAGTCGGCAAACATATTGTAGCATCAAAAGATGCCTGGACAATTTCCCCCGGCTGGAAAACGGCAGCAGTAGTTGGTCTTATGCTTGGGGCATTGTCATTCTGGAATGGGGCAGTAGTAGTGGCAACACTTCTGATTCTGTTTGGTTTTGCGGTTTGGTCTGACCATAAGCTTGATTATGCCGTTACAGCAGTGATAACTTTGATTCTGACATTTATTCAGACAAATTTCTTTATGGATAAGAGCGTCGGGCAGAGTATAGGCGTGACTTACCAGTTTGGATTTTTGGCTGATGAACTGACAATGCCTGGTGTTATCACATACCTTATAAAACTTGCCGGTATTTATTTTATCGGGGTTGTAGTTCTGATGTTGGTCTTAAGACCGAGCTTTAAGGCTATGATTTTTTCATTCATCCTCCCGGTAATTTTTGCTTTTACTGTATCTATGACACCAGACATTGCGGTCAATCATAAATACATTATTATTGCAACAATCTTTTTGAATATCTTTTTTGCGTATGCAATTGTAAGGCTTTGGAAGGACTGGCGCGGAATATTGACAAAATGCATTGCTGTAATTTTAATTGTCCTGCTTACCGTTACCGGGGCTTATGATTTATTGACCATTTATAATTCCGATAAGAATGCTGTTGGTATTGACCTTGACAGCAAGCTGACAGGATGGCTGAAAGACAATGTAAAAGAGACCGACCTTGTGCTGACAGGTGAAGATTCAATGAGTGAGACCACCTTTGCCGGGATTATGCTCTACAACGGCTGGCCATATTACGCCTGGTCTGCCGGATATGATACTGAAACAAGAGCCCATAATGCAATTACGGTTTATGGCTCTGACAGTAAAGAAGAAGTTGAGAACATTGTAAAATGTGAGGGTATTACCTATATTGTATATACCGACGGTATGACTTATGAAGATAATCCGTGTAGTGATAAGGTTATCAAACAGCTTTACGACTGCGTATTTGAGGACGGAAGCGTAAGGATATACAAAACAGTCTAAAAAAAATAAAAAAAACAATGGTAAAAACGTTATTTTTTTAAAATATTTAGCATATTGTATATGTCTGAGAAATCAGATGATAATATATGCATCTATGAGCCCTCCTAAGAATCAGCCCCGCACCAGGTTTTGCTTGGCGTGGGGCTGATTTGCTGTTTGGTTTTTCGCAAAAAATTGCGTTTTTTTTTAAAAATTCGGCATAATAGAAATAGAAAAATACAAAAGGAGAGCAAAAAAAATGTCAAACAAAATTTCAAAAAAAGCAACATCTGCCACGATTACAAAAGAGGAGTTTATAAAAGTCATACTGATTTTTGCAGCATGCGTACTTGCCGCGGTCAGCCTGCCGTACATGATGCTGGGGAAAAATGATGGTACAATATTCCTGCAGTGGGAGATATATTTATTGCTTATGACGGTAATGTCAATACCTTTATCTCAGGTATTATTTAAGCAATGCCAAAGCCTGCTGCCTTTCGGAAAAACGCTTGGCATCGTGCTTCCTGGGTTTGTGATGTGGGTGCTTGGTGTAGTTTTTAAGGTTCCGTTTACAAATATGACCGGAATCGGTGTTCTTATTGCATACGCCGTTTTTAATGTTGCGATATACAAAGCAGCAAATAAAGGGCAGAAGATATGCTTTAAAATGGTCACTGATGGGCTTAAAAAGTATGCAAAATATGAAATCATCTTTTATATCATCTTCTTATTTTGGGTATATCTGATTGGTTTTAACCCGTCAGCTTATGGAACAGAAAAGTTTATGGACTATGGCTTTTTGCAGAAAATGCTGGTTTCGTCAAAACTTCCTCCCGATGATGTATGGTTTGCCGGAAAGCCTATCAATTACTATTACGGCGGACAGTATTATGCGGCATTTATTGCAAAAACAATGATTGGCGGTATCTCAAAAGCAGAGTATTCATATAATATGATGCGTGCCGTGATTCCAGCCCTTATGTTTATGGGTGTGTTTGCATTAGTTGAACAGATGCTTACAGACAGAAAGGCAATGATACCGGCAACGGCAGCATCAGGTAATGCGTATAGTAATAAGAGGAATTATAAAATCAATTTCTTTGCTGCTTTATCAGCTTGTGTGGCAGTTTTTGCTGGCAATGCTCATTATATCGTATACGGAATCATAAAGCCTTTGTTTAATGTAAGTGGTGAGCCGTCCGGATATTGGTTCCCAGATGCAACAAGATATATCGGTTATAACCCGGAAGTAAAAAACGACCAGACGATACATGAATTTCCATGTTATTCCTTCGTTCTTGGTGACCTCCATGCTCATATGATAAATATTATGTTTGTGGTGCTTGTTATCGCATTACTGTACAGCTTTCTGAAACTGAGAAAAGAAAGCAGTGTTACAGTAAAAACGTTATGGAAATTCCCTCAACTGTTTGTGATTGGTATTGTGTGGGGGTTGTTTAACTGGACTAACTATTGGGATTTTATTATATATATTGTAGTAATCGCATTAACTATTTTCGCATCCAATATTATTTCAGAAGAGAAGTGGAAAAAGATAATCGTATATTCCGCTTTGCAGACCGTTATGGTCGTAGTGATTGGGGTGATTGCCGTAATGCCTTTCACAATGAATTTCCAGAGTGTATTTAAAGGAGTAGGCATCGCAGAACATCATTCAGCATTTTATCAGCTGTGTATCCTTTGGGGTATTCCGGTATTTATGGTAATTGTTTTTTCCTGTGTCTTTATTGCGAAGATAGTTTCAGACAGCAAGAAAGAAGGGCTTAAGACAGCACGGTGTGAAATCCTGCCAGCAAATATATTTGCTTTTATATTAGGATGCAGTGCAATAGGGCTTGTCATCATTCCTGAACTGGTATATGTAATTGATATTTATGAAGCAACACATGCCAGGGCAAATACAATGTTTAAGCTTACATATCAGTCATTTATAATGTTTAGTGTTTGCTGCGGATATATGCTCTATGTATTATCAGAAAATAAGAAACAAGCAGTTAAAGTAATTACATGGATACTTGTTTCATTAAATGTCCTGATGTTTGGTTACTTCTTCAATGCCGCGAATTCCTGGTTCGGAACATGGACGGATGCTTCAACACGAAAGGGCACTAGTGCATTGGTTTATCTTGACGAAGAGGATTTTTCCAAAGAAAAAGAAGCTCTGCTGTGGCTGAAGGAATATTCAGAGAATAATGAAATAGACGGAGCTATTGCAGAAGCGCCAGGAGATAGTTATACTGCATATGAAAGAGCATCAGTTATTTCTGGTATGTCAACACCTGCCGGATGGAAGGTTCATGAATGGTTATGGCGAGACAGCCTTGACGGTATCTCAGCAAGAATCAGTGATATTGATTATCTTTACAGCACGTCAATGGATACAGAAGAAGTAAAAAAGATTATAAAAAAATACAATATAGAATATATCTTCTTCGGAACCAGAGAACTTGAAAAATATGGAACAGCAGCAAAAGAAGACGTAAAAAAACTTGGTGATGTAATTTATGAAGACGACGGAGCCTTTATTCTGACTGCTCCGCACAGATAAATCTGGCGGGTTCCCAAAAGAGAACCTGCTAGATGTCTCCATACGCCACCGTTTTTCATCCTCCGCACCCGACGGAAATGACCGTGTTG
>ERZ772854.2772-NODE-2772-length-11951-cov-3.855666_pt1 | contig 11951 bp, 13 predicted proteins | sample MGYA00580844_ERZ772854 | MGnify/ENA primary metagenome ERZ772854 (study PRJEB29015, sample SAMEA2737727) | human gut metagenome | biome: human gut; feature: human-associated habitat; material: faeces | place: China | collected 2012 ...
TGGCAAGGATATTCGCAGATAAGCTTGATAAACTTCTTAAAGAAAGCGAAAAGCATAATTACATCAACAGAAATACAGAAGATATATACAAAGAATTTGCGTCATCAAAAGACGCAGCTTAAGGAGAAATTGAAATGTTAGGATTTATTATCGGATTAATCATAGGCGGTACAGTCGGCGTATTTGCAATGGCTTTGTGCATAACCGCAGGACAAGCCGACAAACGTGAAAACTGCACAGATTCGGATAAGTAATTTTATCAAGTATAGTGATACCATTCCATAAAGATTTGTGGTATCATTGTTGGTAAAACGGAGGTGAGAAAATGACAACGGTAACGATAATACAGCCGACAATATCAGAAGAACAAAACCATAAGCTCCGCTGTGCGGCATACTGCCGTGTGTCATCAAACAGCGAAGATCAGCTTAATTCCTTTATGGCTCAGACAAGATATTACGAGAAAGCTTTCGAAAAGTCTGACAGAGAACAGCTTGTTGACATATATGCAGATGAGGGAATAACAGGTACTCGTGAGGACAAGCGTGATGAGTTTCAGCGAATGATAAGCGACTGTCGGAAAGGTAAGATAGACAGGATATACACAAAGTCTATCAGCCGATTTGCCCGAAACACTAAGGATTGTCTGAAAAATATAAGGGAGCTTAAAAGCCTTGGAATAACAGTATTCTTTGAGAAAGAAAACATTGATACCGCAAAACTGACTGATGAAATGATGATAACCATTATGGGCGGTCTGGCTCAGGAGGAATCGGTATCCATTTCAAAAAACTTGAAATGGAGTTATCAAAAAAGATTTGAAAAAGGAATTGTAAATGTTTTTTCTGCACCATTTGGTTTTAAGTTAAATAATGGCGCATTGATTATTGACAAAATTCAAGCTCAGATTGTGGAAGAAATTTTTGATATGTTTTTGAATGGTATTGGTTATCAGCGAATTTCAGAAATCTGTCAGAGCAAGTACAAAGTGTATAAAGATAAATTTAGTTATTACGGCATTCGATATATTCTTTCCAACGAAAAATATATTGGCGATTCAGTCTATCAAAAAACATTTACAACAAATAATCTTCCATATAGAAAGATTCAAAACAATGGACAATTAAACAAATATTGTATTCAGAATACTCATGAAGCAATAATTTCGATAGAAATATTTGAAAAAGCTCAAAAATTGATTGAAAGCAGAAAACATAAAAATATAGTGTCTGAATCACCGTTCAGAGGAAAACTGATATGTGCCAACTGTGGAACAAAATACAAACGCAAAGATAGTAGAAATAAAATATACTGGGTTTGCCGCAAACACGATAATTTAGCAGAATTGTGCATGAATAAACGAGTTGAGGAAAAGTTTATCAAGCAAAGTTTTATAAGACTATACAACAAACTATTATTCAATTATAAGCAAATTCTTGTACCTCTTCAAACATCATTGCAGGATTTGAAACTTAAAAAGTTCAACGGTAAAACACAAGTAATGGACATTCACAAAGAAATCGCCAAGCTTCGAGAACAAACTCACGTCCTTGCAAGACTGAAAACTAAAGGTTTTCTGGACGAGGCTAAGTATATTGAGCAGACTACTGAGCTTACGGCAAAGATCAATAAGCTGCAAGCAGAACTGAAAAAGCTTACACGCTTAGACGACGAGGACGAAACTCTGGATCAGATCGAAATGTTAATAGACTTTTTTGAAAGGCGTGATAAGCCGATAACCGAGTTTGAAGAATCGGCATTTGAAAGTATAGTTGAGAAGATCGTGGTTATAGATCAGCATGAGTTGGAGTTTCACTTGATAGGCGGAATAAAGTTTAAAGAAAATATATAAAACGCATTGACAATTTAGCATAATTATGATAAAATATATTTAGGAGGCGATGAGCATGGACATGAATATGATAAGACCCGTTTCGGATCTAAGAAACAATTTTGCGGATATTTCAAAAACCGTTCATGAAACAGCACAACCCGTTTTCCTTACCAAAAACGGTTACGGTGATATGGTTGTCATGAGTATGGAGGCTTTTGAGAAAATGCAGTTTGAAAGCGACGTGTATTTCAAGCTTGCAGAAGCCGAAAGAGAAGCTGAGGAAACAGGCGAACGTTTTTCTTCAAAGGATGTTCTCAGCGCAATGAAAGCGGCGGCGAGAGGAGAATAATGTATACGATTGAATATTTACCGATTGCCAGACGCGATATGGTCGATATTGCAAAATATATCGGCGTAAAGCTTGCAAATCCGGATGCCGCTGAAAGACTTGCGGAGAAAATGGTTGAATCTGCCGAAGATTTGGCAAATATGCCGTATAAGTGTCCGATGTATATTCCGGTCAAGCCTTTGAAGCATGAGTATCGTAAGCTTATAGTTCATAATTATATTATGTTTTACTGGATAGACGAAGATAAAAAGCTTGTAACGATAGCGAGAGTTGTGTATTCCGGACGAGATTATGAAAAGTTGTTATAACTGAATCTAAATGCTTTGCAGGTAAAATTGCAAGGCATTTTTTTGTTGCTATTGGTAATAGCTTTTGAGAAGAAAATGTGATATTATTGTAGTCTGAAAGGAGTGAAAATAATGCCAAAGAATCGTACAATCCCGTTCGGATACTGTATGAAAAACGGTGAGATAACAACCGAGCCAAAAGAAGTATACGCCGTTGTTGCAATATTTGACGAGTATCTGAAAGGCAGAAGTTTGTCTGAGATTGCAAAGCTTATGCAGTCAGAGAAAATTCGTTACAATGCTATTTCGGATAAGTGGAACAAAAACATGGTCAAGCGAATAATCGAAAATGAGAGATATCTTGGAACTGAGAAATATCCGCAATTGATCGCCGAGGACATTTTCAGACAAGCAAATGAAAAGCGGGTTAAAAAAGCAACCACGCTTAATCTGATATCCGATGATTTACAGGAAATTAGAAAAACACTTGAGGCATATACAGCTTCAACACCTATTGAGGGTGAAGATGAAGCAAGTGCTTGTGGTGTTGGCTACAGTAAAGATAAAGAGTGGAATCTGATTGTAAAAGTGACTACCGGCAACACTGTAAAAATGATTAAGATTGATAGGTTTGACTGACATGAACATTGAAGAGATTAAGAAAAAAGTAGCCGGTCCGGACTATGATTTCTTGAGAAACAACGAACATCTTGGCTCCAACATTATTTTGTTGGGGCTAGGTGGAAGCTATAGCTATGGTACTCAAAAATCTGACGGAACGAGCGATTTGGATTTGAGGGGAATTTGCTTAAATAAAAAGCATGAAATTCTTACTAACCAGAATTTTGAACAATTTATCAACGAAGATACAGATACAACTATTTATGCGTTTAATAAGATTATTTATCTTATGGCAGCTTGCAACCCTAATGTTATTGAGCTAGGAGGGCTTAAACCAGAACATTATTTATACATTCATCCAATTGGACAAGAAATATTAGATAATGCACATATGTTTTTATCTAAAGGGGCAATTCATTCATTTGGTGGTTATGCCTCGCAACAATTAAGAAGAACAAATAACAAGGCATCTCGTTTAGTTGGACAAGCAGAGCGTGAGCAACATATTTTAAGCTCAATAAATAATGCTTATTATACATTTCCTGAGAAATATTTTTCATTTCCAGAAGACTCTATTAAGCTTTATATTGATAAATCTCATCAAGAAGATTTTGATACAGAGATTTACATGGATATTAATCTGAAGCATTATCCATTACGTGACTATAAGTCTATGTGGTCCGAAATGAATAATATTGTTAAAGATTACTCGAAAATTGGTAAGCGTAATAAACATGCGGTAGAGCATGGAAAGTTGTCGAAACACATGATGCATCTGGTTCGCCTATACTATATGTGTTTTGATATTTTGGAAAATGAGAAGATTATTACATACAGAGAAAAAGAACATGATTTGTTGATGGATATTAGAAACGGTAAATATTTGGATGAAAACAAACAGCCAATTCCAGAATTCTTCGAAATGGTTGATGAGCTTGAGAAGAGACTGAAATATGATGCAGAAAATACATCGCTTCCAGAGAAGCCGGATTATAAGAAAATTAATGAATTTGTTATGTCTGTAAATGAAAGAATTGTGAAAGGAGAAATCTAATTTTGTACGGTTTAAAAAGTAGTGAAGTAGAAAAACAAAGAGAAAAGTATGGTAGTAATAAGTTACCAGAGCCGAAGATGAAAACTTGGTTCGAATTTACCAAAGAAGCATTATCTGGACGTGTAATGGTTTTGTTAATTGTATTAACAGCATTACATATCGTTTTTGGACTGCTTGGTGTAGGAGAACTTATTTCTCCAATTATCACCCTATGTGTAATTGCTTTATGCACGATTGTTAATGTAAAAGGTAATTTAGGCAATCAGAAATCAGCGATGAATCTATATCGAAAAACATCAGTTAGGTATTGTGATGTTATTCGAGATGGCAAGATTCAAACAATCAATCGAAATGATTTGGTTGTTGGTGATTGCGTTCTTCTTCGAACAGGACAGGAAGTTTATGCTGATGGATTTATTGTAGAAGGAAAGCTTACAGTAAATAACGCCGCATTGAACGGTGAGCCTGAAGATGTTAAGAAATATGTAACTGAGAATTTTGTCTACAATTCAGAACTGAAGAAAAACACATCTGTAGCTTGTCTTGAGCCAGAATATATCTTAGCTGGTAGCGTAATTATGTCTGGTGAAGCAAAGATGATTGTTACTGATGTTGGTCTTAACACAGCTAATGGTGAAACAATTGTTAAGATGCAGACACTGGAAGCTCCAGAAACAGCATTTACAATTGCAGTAGATAAGCTTTGTGCATCCATTTCAACCTTTGGATCAATTGCAGCCGTGCTTATTATCATTGTTTCTTTAATAACTGGTATTGCACAGGTCGGAAGTGTTGCTGAATATTTCAGTATTGACAAAGGTGTTATGCAGCTTATCTATAAGCTTGCTGATATCTTTTCATTAGCATTAACTGTTATTGTTGCCGCAGTCCCAGAAGGGCTTCCGGTAATTGTTGAGATTCTTACAAGGCAGAATGTTAAGATTATGGAGAAATTTAATATCCTTGCAAAGATCCCCAAGAAGGTTCCAGAACTTGCATATACAGATATTATTTGCACTGATAAGACAGGAACTCTTACTACTGGAAAGATGATTCCTAAGTCCATTATCAGTGGCGATTTAGAAGAAATTATTGGGAAAGATAGCGCTCTGAACGATTTTATTAAGTTCAATATCTGTATGAACAACAGTGCTTCATTTGACGCACATGGAAATATTATTGGTGAGAACTTTATTGATAGAGCTGCACTTAGTTTATTATCAGCTGATGAGGCAAATAAAATTCAGGACAATTTCGAAATCATTCAAAAAGAAACATTTTCTAGTGAGAAGAAATACTCAGCCATTAGTGTTCTGGCAACAGGTGAGACTGATCATGGTGCAAAACGTTCATTTTATAAAGGCGCACCAGAAAAAATTATTTCATCTTGTGATTACTACGCAAGTGAATTAGGTGAAACCAAAGAATTTACATCAGAGAAAAAGAAGGCTATAACAAACAAAATTAAAGAGATGAATACTAAAGCAATGAGATGTATTGCTCTGGCCCAGAAGAGTGGAGAATTAACTGAAGGTAATCTTCCAGACAAAATGACTTTCTTAGGTGTTATCGGAGTTATTGATCCGATTAGACCAGAAGTTCCAAGTGCGGTTGCAACAGCTCATCAGTCCGGAATCCAGGTTATTGAAATTACCGGTGATTGTTATGAGACAGCTTTAGCGGTAGCAAAGGAAGCTGGTATTTACAATGATGGAGATCTGGCAATCAAAGATGAGGATTTCCAGAAAATGTCTGACGATGAAGTAAAAGAAATTATTCATCGACTGAGAGTGATTTCCAGATGTTCACCAAATACTAAGCTGAGACTTGTAACTCTTGCCCAGGAAATCGGAAAATCTGTAGCCATGACAGGTGATGGGGTAAACGATTCTCCAGCGCTTAAACAAGCAGATGTTGGTTTCGGAATGCAAGATGGGTCTGATGTTGCAAAAGAAGCTGCAGATATTGTTCTTACAGATAACAATTTTGCAAGTATTGTAAAAGGCGTTGAGCTTGGAAGAACATTTTTACACAACATTATGATGTTCCTCGAGTTCCAGCTTCCAATTAATTTTGTGCTGTTAATCTTTTGTGCAATCTATCCAGTAGTTGCGGATAATGCTGAGTTCCTGGCACCTGTACAGATCCTGATCATCAACATCATCATGGATTCACTTAACTCACTGAGCTTTGGTGGTGAACCACCTAAGTCAGAATATATGCTAGAGAAACCTGTTAAAAAAGGTTCCGGTTTATTTATCAGAGGTTCAAAAGCACGTATCGCAATTACAACACTCACATTTAGTGCAATCTATTGTTCATTCATCTTTGGACCAATTTCCCAATACTTTACAACTGATATTGAAAAAGACGCTGCCAGATTTGCATTGTTATGCTTCATGGCTGTATTTAATGGACTCAATATTAGGACGGAAAGCCTCAATTTGTTTACTGGTTTGAACAAAAATAAAGCATTCGTAGGAATTGGACTTGGAATTTTATTAATGGCAGTACTATTATGCAATGTTGTTGGTGGCTATGTTGGAGCTACCGCACTCACTTTAACACAGTGGAATTATATTATTGGATTAGCTTTGCTGGTTATTCCAGTAGATTTAATTAGAAAAGCAATTTGCAAAATTAAAAAGTAAAGGAGAGAAACTATGGGATTATTTGGAAAACTTTTTGGGAAGAAAGATAATGCGGAGGAAGTAGCAGTTGAATCTGCTACTGAATCTAACGAAGAAACAGTAACTAATACAACAACTGCAGCATTTACAATCGACATGTCTAAAGAGCACCTGAATAATGTTCTGATTGATATGTCCAAAGGTAGTAAGATTGATATGACCAAACATATTGCGAGAGTAGCATTAGCTATGGACTATTCTGGAAGTATGGATTGGCTTTTTGATAATGGTTCTGTACAGAAAACTGTATCAAGACTTCTTCCAATCGCTCTTAGATTTGATGATAATGGCGAACTTGAGAGCTGGTTATTCTCAAATGGATGCAAACGTTTAAAGGCTGTTACAGAGAATAATTATTCAAATTACGTAAAAAAGGTTATGAAAAAGTCTGGTATGTATATGGGGGGAACAGAATACGCACCTGTATTGGATGAAGTTGTTACATATTATAAAGACATTGAACCAAGTGAGATTCCTGCGTTTGTAATTTTTATTACAGATGGTGACAACTCCGATCATAGAGAAACAGACGATATTGTACGTGAGCTTTCTAAGTATAACATTTTCGTGCAATTTATCGGAATTGGTGATGACAATTTCAGTTACCTCAAAAAACTTGACAAACTTGATGGAAGAGAGGCAGACAATACAGGTTTCACTTCTGTAGAAGATATGGATAAGATGACAGATGAAGAACTTTATACAGAGATTCTTCGTCAGTACAAAGATTGGCTGAATAATAAATAATTTCAAAAGAGGAGAATAAAACTATGGAAGTTATTAATATGAACAAAACGCCAAAAATTAATATGGCGAAAGAAAATGGTGAGAGTGTAAGTAAACTTTTTGTTGGACTTAGATGGGATAAAAATAGATTTTCTAATGAAAAGGAAGCAGATCTTGATGTTGTAGGATTCCTTACAGATGAAAATAGAAAATGTAAATTCCCAAGTGATCTTGTAAACCACCAGAATACAGATAATTATGGCACAACTTGGGATTGGTGTGAATTATCTGAGGATAATATGGACGGAGATGATTCAAAGGGAATTACATTTTCTGGTGAGCATTATGACGAGTATATGATTATTGACACTGATAAAATTCCGGCTGATAGATCAGATTTTTATATCTGCATGACAATTTATCGCGCAATACAGAGACTACAGAGATTCGATATGATTGATAATGTACAAATGCACATTTATGATTATAATGCTCCAGATAAATTTAAAGCAACATTTGATCTTTCTGAAGATGAGAAGTTTTCAAGTCTTAATGCAGTAGAATTAGGAAGATTATATAGATATAACGGTAAATTCAAATTTCAGGCACTTGGAAGAGGATATATTAATGGAGCTTCAGAACTTTTTAAAACATTTGGATTTAACATTGATGAGGGAAAAGATTTGGAACTGAAACATTACGTGGACAGATATGAAGAATTTTATTATAATCCAGAGACTGGAGAATGCTATGAAGATCCAGACGGAAAACGTAAAATTGAAGGAAAGGTATTTAGAGGATAATTATGAAAATTACATTCGGTGCAGTTTTATTAGTTATTGTCGTATTAGCAATTTTATTTTTCTTCTTGAGAACAAAAACAGGTAAAAGATTAAAGCTTAGAGCGTCCGGAACGGCTGCAGAAGCAATTAGCAAAGATGCTTCTACGCCTGAAGGTGCAAAAGCTTATTATAATGTCGCAATCGAAAAGAAAGAAGAAGATTTGGCAAAAGCTAATGTTATTTATACACAGATGCTTGGAAAAATTTCAAACTACGAGGATCAGATTCGTGGATATAAAAAAGATCTTATGAAAACTGAAATTAATATCAATTCTTGTGTTGAGAAAAACGATGACGAAGGTGCAAAAGTTTATCTTAAAGAGCAGCAGGATTTAGAAGAAAAGGTTGCGATTATTAAAGATGCTCTTACTGGATTGAAAGAAAATGCAAAGCTTCAGGAAGAAACTGTAAAGGGTATTCGGACACAGTTATCTGATCTGAAAGCAGAAAAAGATAATGCTGTTTTAACACTTGAAACAGTCCAGGTGACAAAATCACTACAGGCAACAACAGGAGTATCATCTGCCGAAGAAGATAAGATGCTTGAAAAAGTACGTGATGGGATTAAGAAACAGAAAGAAGCAGCTGATGGTGTAAAAGTTGCTTATGAAAATTCTACTGCCGTACAGAAGCAACGCCTGGATCAGAAAATGAAAAATGAAGAGATTGAGAAGAAATTGGCAGAGTTAAAAGCTAAAAAGAAATAGAAGTAATAAATAGTGGAATGTTGGCTTAAAAGCAGCCATCATCTAAGGAGTAGGGCTTTAAATCTGAAGGTATGAAAAACTTCAATCGAAGATAAAAGAGTAAAAGAATAGGATGTAAAGAGTTATGATACGTCACCCCTTAACAGGTAAGGACAAGTCCCCTTTTGGCGTAATAGCACACCACTATTAATATTTTAGATGCATTTAAAAAATTAGGTCGTGCAGTGGCAGAATGGACATATGCGTATAATAATGCTTTATTTACAAAATTAGGCATATTATAATGGCGAATTTATGTCAGTAAACAAAATTGATAAAATTTGCTTATATAGGGTTCAAATCCCTATCTGCACATTAAATCTTAAAGAAAGGAGAATAAAAATGATAGAGGGTATTGTATTACCAGAGTCCGTAAAATCTATATTCTATGTGCTTAATCGTAATGGTTATGAAGCCTATCTTGTAGGTGGAGCTGTACGAAATTCTATTATAGGATTACCTGTACACGACTGGGATATTTGCACAAACGCTTTACCGGAAGACGTATGTAAATTGTTCCGTAGTAAAGGATTTCGTGTAGTAGAAACAGGCTTGCAGCATGGCACTGTAACTGTCATGGTAAATTATCGTGGATACGAGATAACTACTTATAGAACTGATGGAAAATATACTGATAGTCGCCATCCAGATTCTGTAAAATTTATCGGAAATATTCACGAAGATTTAGCAAGACGTGATTTTACAATGAATGCAATTGCTTATAATGACGATGATGGATTTATTGATCCGTTCAATGGACTAAAAGATATTGAGAATAAAGTTATACGATGTGTAGGCACACCTGTTGATAGATTCACAGAAGATCCGTTACGTATTATGAGAGCTGTAAGGTTTTCCGCCCAATTAGGATTCCATATTGAAAACTATACCAATATTGCAATGGTACAAACAAATGATGGTTTGTCAAAGATTTCTGCAGAAAGAATACAATCAGAGCTGTGTAAGATTCTTATTTCAGATCATCCGGAATATGTACTTGATTATTATATTGATATTTCACCAGCAATTCCTGAGTTAAGTAAGATGATGGGCTGCTCTCAGAATAATATGTATCACATTTATGATGTATGGAATCACACTAGATTCGCATTAATAGCTTGTAGAATACATGAATTAGAAACCAGACTTGCTATCTTATTGCATGATATTGGCAAATCTGAATCAAAAACGGTAGATCGAGGGATTGAGCATTTTTATGGACATGCTGTTAAAAGTGCAGAGATTACTGAGTCACTACTTCGTAGACTAAAATTTTCCAACGAGATTAGGGAATCTGTAGTAGAACTTGTAGCAAGTCATGATATGACAATTGTACCAAAACCGAATAAAATTAAAAAATATCTGAATAAACTTGGTGAAGCACAACTTAGAAGACTGTTAGATGTAAGATTCTGCGATATTATGGCACACAATCCGTATTATGCAAAAGATCGTCTATGGGAAATTTTTCGTGCAGAAGAAATATTAAATGAAGTTCTGGCAGAAGCGAAGTGTTTTTCTATAAAAGATTTGGCTATAAATGGGAAGGATATTATGGAACTTGGCGTACCGGAAGGACCAGATGTCGGAAAATGGCTTAAATATGCATTAGAGGAAGTAATTAATGACAGGTTGGATAACGACAAAGAAGATATTTTAAACGATATTGATGCTAAATTATATGCAGAAAGAGAAGAGGATAATGACGAGGAAATGTCCTAAATGTGGTCAATATATGAGTTCTGCAATTAAATACGATTATGGATACCCTATTGTTATACATGAGTGTTCATGTGGTTATTCTGAGTTGCAAGAGTGGATGAAATATAGCGACAAACTAAATTATGATAATGTTACAAAAACTTGTAAAGATTCAATCGGAGGTATTTAATGAGATATTATATTGCAGATAACCATTTTCATCACACACGGATGAATACCGCTATGGATAAACGTGGCTTTGAATCACTGGAAGCGATGCACGATTATATGATTAAGCAGTGGAATTCTGTAGTAAGAAAAAATGATGAAGTTGTTATACTTGGTGATTTTTCACTTGGCAAAGGTGAGCAAACCAACGAAATACTTCGCAAATTAAATGGGAAGAAGTTTTTAGTGAGTGGTGGACATGATAAGTTTTTACAGGATAGGAAATTTGATCAGTCATTATTTCAATGGATTAAACCTTATGCAGAAATGCATGACGATGGAAGAAAGGTAGTTTTATGTCACTATCCAATATTTTGTTACAATGGACAGTTTCGTACTGATAAAGATGGTACACCCATTACCTGGATGCTGCATGGACACACTCATCTTACGGAAGATCAGGAATTAGTGGAACAGTTCAAAGACATAACGAGAAGTACATTACGTAAATCAAAATATGATGATGAACAAAAAACAATTCCTGTTCAAATGATCGACTGTTTCTGTATGTTGTCTGATTATAAGCCACTTACATTGGATCAGTGGATTGGAATGGAGCAAAGCGGTGTTATCAAGGGTTTGATTGATAAACGATGGTATTACGATGATAAGGGGGAAACTGAATGAGTATTTATATTCCTAAGAAAATTAAAGTAGGGTATCAAAACAGATATGATACCTATACTAAGAAGCTTGCCTATGTAATCTATTATGATGAAAAAAATAAGCTTCGTAAAGAAACAAGTTGGAATAACTGGAGAGATGAAAAAATTGAACCAGATGATTTTGATAATGAACCAACTAGAGGATTTGTACTAAATAAAAAAGTAGGAGACTATTCCGGTGATTGGGGAAATCACAGACAAGCTTACT
>ERZ772854.2778-NODE-2778-length-11928-cov-12.205256_pt1 | contig 11928 bp, 6 predicted proteins | sample MGYA00580844_ERZ772854 | MGnify/ENA primary metagenome ERZ772854 (study PRJEB29015, sample SAMEA2737727) | human gut metagenome | biome: human gut; feature: human-associated habitat; material: faeces | place: China | collected 2012 ...
CCGCCCTTAAAAACCTTCCCGTGGAGATGGTGGAGAAGTTGAAAGCCTATGAACGCCAATCAGATTTGGCGCGTCTCACTGGGATAGATGACGGAGAGGAAGAGATGATTCTGGATCTGTCTGTGAAAAAGGACATGAAATTGGGTTGGATGGAGAATTTTATGGGAGGATACGGGAGTAAAGACCGTTATGAATTAGCCAATACCTTGAACCGCTTTCGTGAAAACTCTCAATTAACGATTATCGGGAATCTGAATAATACCAATAATCAGGGATTCTCGGAATTGCAGAATGAATCTTCAAATGCTACAGGTAATATCCGTAATCGGATGGGGCTGACTACTTCCCGTTCATTGGGACTAAACGCGACTCATGACTGGAAGCGGGTTAAGTTACGTTCCAATCTTCAATATGTGGGTACAGACCGTTTGGAAGACAGCCGTACAACGGTCGACAATTTTCTTCGCGAGGATCGGTCAATCAATCTGGGCACGAACAATAGCCGGTTGCAGAATCATGAGCTGGTGGCCAATGCTTTTCTTGAATGGAAGATGGATTCTGTTACTACATTGATTTTCCGTCCTCAATATCGTTTCTCGGCCAATGACAGAGAGAATAGTGGCTTTCAGGAAGGGTGGGGGAATGATGTGTTGTTGAATGAGAGAGAGTCCTCCGGCACCAACCATAATTCCCGGTATAACCTGACGATGATGTTACAACTTAGCCGGAAATTGAGTCGGTTGGGGAGAAATGTCGCTTTGAAAGTAGACTATGGTACTAATGCTTCATCTACCGACCGGAAGAGCCTTTCCACCACCCGGTACTTCAAAAATAATACGAAGAAGATTCAGAATCAGAAGATAGAGGATGATGTGGACGGGTATAATTACCGGGTGCAACTGGTATATGTAGAACCGTTGCCGTGGCGGCATTTCCTGCAACTCCGTTACAGCTATCAGTATAAAGTGAACAATTCGGATCGTTTTGTCTATGACTGGGATAAGGAACTGGAAGAGTTTGCTCCCGACTTTGATGAAGACTCCAGTAACCGTTTTGAAAATCAATACAGTAATCACTTGGTGAACCTTGCCATACGTACTTCACAGAAAAAGTATAATTATAATATTGGAGTTGATTTTGAACCACAAAAGTCTGTCAGCCATTCTTTGTTGAGCGACGCTCCCGAAGATCAGTTGGAAAGATCAGTCATGAATTTCTCACCCACAGTCAATTTCCGTTACAAGTTTTCAAAACGTACCCGTTTGCAAATTGTGTATAGAGGAAAAGGAAAACAGCCAAGCGTACGCGACCTCCAACCTGTGACCGACCGTACCAATCCTTTAAATATCCGTGTCGGTAACCCTTCGTTGAAGCCTTCATATACGAATACGTTTACATTGAATTTTAATTCCTACAATACCAAACATCAGCGAAATATGGTAGCTACCGCTTTGTTCGAGAATACCATTAATAATGTAACCAATCAGGTGACTTATGACAGCGAAACCGGTGTGCGAACGACGTCTCCGGTCAATATGAATGGTAATTGGCGCGCCATGGGGTCTTTTTCTCTCAATACCCCTTTTAAGAATCGTAGCTGGATATTTCGCACTTACTCCTATCTGCAATACCGGAATCAGAATGGCTATACAACTCTGAATAAAGAAGAACCGGTGAAAACCTCCGTACAGCATTTAACGGGACGTGAGCGTCTACGGCTTACTTATCGTACCCGTCAAATGGAACTTACGGGGCTTGTCGGCCTGATTTATAACAATTCTTATAATGATGTGCGGGAGAAACGTACTGAAACTTTTGATTATCAGGCAGGAACCCAACTGCAACTTTATCTGCCTTGGGGGATGGAACTATATAATGACCTGACTTATTCTCTCCGCACCGGTTATGGTTATGAAGGTTATGCCAAAGAGAATTTCATGTGGAACTGCCAACTGTCAAAAGCCTTTCTAAAAAAGAAACAGTTATTAATCCGTTTCAAGATCTATGATATTCTCCATCAGGATATTTCTTTGATACGCACAATTACCGCCACCGCCATTCGTGACACGGATTATAATGCACTGGGGTCTTACTTTATGGTACACGCTATACTTCGTCTGAATATGATGGGAAGATAATTAGAAATTAAATCTTCATGAGTTTGAAAACCACAGCTAGGTTTTGATTGTTGTATGTCCTACGTATAAAACAATGTAAGGCTGGCTGAATGTTTCGACTGATAAAAAAGATAAAAGATAATGGTCGTTGGCGCATTTTTAAACTGAAGTTGATTGATGCACGACTTTACTTTGTCAGTATCTTCGTAGGATTACTGACGGGGCTTGTTGCCGTGCCTTATCATTACCTGTTACAGTTCTTCTTTAATCTCCGCCATGATTTTTTTGATTCTCATCCCAAGTGGTATTGGTATATCCCTCTTTTCCTGTTGATGTGGGGAATACTTGTATTTGTATCCTGGCTGGTGAAGAAAATGCCGCTTATTACCGGCGGGGGGATTCCGCAAACACGTGGAGTTATTAATGGGAGGGTTGATTATAAGCATCCTTTTCTGGAATTGGTTGCGAAGTTTGTGGGTGGGATACTTGCATTAAGTACCGGATTGTCTTTGGGGCGTGAAGGACCTTCCGTACAGATAGGTTCGTATGTCGGATATTTGGTATCAAAATGGGGGAGGGTGCTTAGTGGCGAACGGAAACAATTATTGTCTGCCGGTGCAGGTGCCGGATTGGCGGCTGCTTTTGCTGCCCCATTAGCTTCCTCATTGTTGGTTATCGAATCTATTGAGCGGTTCGATGCACCTAAAACAGCCATTACCACGCTTTTGGCAGGAGTCGTGGCAGGCGGGGTTGCCAGTTGGATTTTTCCCATCAATCCTTATTTTCATATAGATGCCATTGTGCCTGGAATGACTTTTTGGGGGCAGGTGAAACTGTTTCTTTTGTTGGCGGCAGTAGTTTCTGTTTTTGGAAAATTCTTTTCTGTCACTACTCTTCAGATGAAACGTATTTATCCCGCTATTAAGCATCCTGAATACGTGAAGATGCTGTATTTGCTTTTTATCGCTTTTCTGATTTCTATGGCCGAGTTTAATCTGACGGGAGGAGGGGAACAGTTCTTGCTATCACAGGCCATGCATCCGGATACACATATTCTTTGGATTGTTGGCATGATGTTGTTGCATTTCGTTTTTAGTACCTTTTCTTTTTCTTCGGGTTTACCGGGAGGAAGTTTTATCCCTACACTGGTGACAGGAGGACTTTTGGGGCAAATAGTGGGATTGATTATGGTTCAACAGGGTGTGATTGCTTATGAGAATATCAGTTATATCATGTTGATTTGTATGTCGGCATTTCTTGTAGCAGTCATTCGTACACCTCTGACGGCTATTGTCTTAATAACCGAGATTACGGGACATTTGGAAGTCTTTTATCCTTCCATTGTTGTAGGTGGATTAACCTATTACTTTACGGAAATGCTTCAGATAAAACCGTTCAATGTAATTTTATATGATGATATGATTCATTCGCCTGCCTTTAAGGAAGAGCCCCGTTATACATTGTCTGTAGAAGTAATGAGCGGGTCTTATTTAGATGGCAAGATGGTGGATGAACTTCGTTTACCGGAACGTTGCATAATTATAAATGTGCATCGTGACCGTAAGAATTGGCCTCCCAAAGGACAGAAATTAATGCCTGGAGATCAAGTTCAAATAGAGATGGACTCACAGGATATAGAGAAATTGTATGAACCTTTAGTCAGTATGGCGAATATTTATTAAGTGTCTGGCTCTTATCCTTTGATATATACAAAAATAGCTGAAAGAGAGATTCTTCCAGCTATTCTTGTTTCAGTATATTAAGTACTTATTTTTTCTTATACCAATCGGCGTTTGTACCATATTTAGCCCAGTCTATAAATTTAGGATAGATTTCGCTGATAGACTTCTTCTCGTTTTTATCGAAGTTCTTTAGTTCTGCAATATCATTAGCATTGGCATTTGACAAATAGAATGCAAAAGGATAAATATTCTCTTGATTCGATACATAGTAAATGCCTTCATTAGGTTTAGAACAGTCTTCATATTGTCCGAAGAGAGAAGTATCGACTTTAGAAGTTGGTTTCTTCATAGGACAATGAACTTCCAAGCGATTACCTTCTTTGCTAGGACGGTATATGAATGCATCGATTGATGTTTCCTGCTTTTTATTCGAGTTTTTATCTCCGTATTTGAATGTTACTTTATATTCGGCATTTGGGTTTGTTTTAACATTATCTGTCAATATGATTGCATTGCTTTCACGAGTAAATTTGTCAGCTCCCGAAGCTACAGTAAAGTCCTTTTCATTTTCTTTTCTAATAAAGTATTCAATTGACTGTGCATTTCCCTCATTTGAAAGAATGAAACCTAATCCGTTAGTGAATACAGTCGATTTATTATATAAAGTTTTAAATGTAAATGACTCGCTTAAGATTTCATTGAATATATTGAATACTTTTTGATAAGTATACTGAACCAATACGTCATTCATATCGTAATCACCAGCTTTAGGCCATTCATCTTCAAATGCGTATACACCTGTCTTTTCAATAGTTGTATTTAAGTCTTCATCTACAGGAGGAACATTAGTGATTTCAGGATTGGCTTTTAATGAGAATACAACATCTGTAAAATTCTGATCATCCATGAAATCTTCAAAGGCGATAGCAATGTTACTGTTTTTATCTTTAAACATAGCTGTACGTACATCTATACCGCTATTAACTTTAGTACTAAATCCTTTTGTGGAACTGGCATAAAATCCTTCGGTTAGAGTATAACTGTTGAAACCTGTAAAATAGGTGTTCCATGCGTTGCAAGCGAGAATAAAACCAATGTAGTATCCTTTGGGGAAGTTCTTGCCTTTTGGATATTCCGGATCATCAAAATATTTTAGTTGTACAGCTGTACCTTCTTTTATACCTTGGGGAGAGGCTTGAAGGCTTCCATTATTCCAGGTCATTTGAGTATTGGGGAATACAGCATATACTTTTACGTCTTTCAGACTGGCAGGAGCTTGATCGTATCTGTAATAGTAGTAGCCTAATGAACTGTTCCAACAGGTCCATCCTCTTAATGCAGTTAGTACTACGGCTGTTTCATCTTCCTCTACATATAAGTCGGCTTGAGTACGATATTCCTCTGGACAACTTCCTAATGTATTCAACACCTTGCTTACAGTAGTACGTAATTCGTTCATTTCAGATTTACTTAAAGTGAGCTTAGGATCATTACCTTTATAAGCATAATCAATAACTCCACTGCGATCGTCGAATGAACCGAGATTAGTATTCCAACCTAGATTATTAAACCGATTTCTATCAAACCGGGTTGACTCTCTGTAGGATGCTCTGGTAGTAAATTGTTCATCTGTGTCTGATACTTTCAAAACACCGTTAACTATTTTTCCAGGGATTGCCTGTCTGGCAAAAGGTGATGTAGAAACGATATACACATTAGATACATAAGCCGGCAATTCAACCGTTGCGGTGAATTTACCTTGTTCATCTGTCCATGCACCATCTAATGCCTGAACGTTTTCTTTTAGAATGGTGGTGTTTTCACCTTCAATCAATGGATTTCCATCATAAATGGAAAAAGGAACTCTTGATTCGGAATTGGAATAATCAATTTCTACTTGTACTTTTTGTATAGTAGAAAAATTAGAGGTGTTAATTTCTACCCCTGGAGCTTCTTGGTATAAGTCTTTATCACTATCCACACAACTGCTTATACCCACTACAATTACCATTGTGCATGCTAACCAAAATCTTCTCATATCTAATAGTTTTTGTTTATGCGATACTTTAGTTCGTTTTGTTTTTAAAAGAAACCCGTAAGTTCTTTGAAGTTCAAAGGCTTACGGGTACAAAGATATATATAATATTCAACACAACCATAAAATAGTTGAATATTTTTTCAAAATATATTCTATAACTTGTATTTTCTAATCTTTTATTCCATACTTCTTAACCATGCAATTTCTTCTTTCCATTTACTTTCATCCGGAGTTTCGAGTATTAACGGTATATTATCAAATCTGGAATCTTGCATTAATCTTTCAAAAAAAGCTTTGCCAATCAATCCTTTACCAATGCTGTCGTGGCGGTCAACATGGGTGCCTAATGCTTTTTTAGAATCATTCAAGTGCATACCACGGAGGTAGTTGAATCCGACTTCTTTATCAAATTCATCAAATATTTTATCATATTCATTGACAATATCGTAACCAGCGGTATAGGTATGGCAGGTATCGAGACAAACACCTACCCGGTTCTTATCGTTTACCCGATCAATGATATATTTCAATTGCCAGAATTCGCTTCCTAAATTACTGCCTTGCCCGGCTGTGTTTTCAATAACAGCTGTTACTCCTTTTGTTTTTTCTAAAGCGAGATTAATGCTTTCTGCAATAAGCGACAGGCAATCTTCTGTTGATATTTTATTGAGAGAGCTACCGGGTGGAAATTTAAAAGCTTCAATCCAAGTTGCTCACAACGTTGCATTTCATCCAGAAAAGCGGCACGACTTTTTTGAAGTCCCTCTTCCTCCGGATGCCCCAGATTGATAAGGTAACTGTCATGTGGAAGGATATATTCCGGTTGGAAAACATATTTCTCACAATTCTCTTTGAAGAGACTGATACTTTCTTCTGTTAGAGGTTTACTTACCCATTGACGTTGATTCTTGGTGAATAACGCAAAAGCATTTGCTCCTATTTCGTGCGCATTAATGGGTGCGAACTCTACGCCACCAGAGGCGCTAACATGTGCTCCGATATATTTCATTGTTCTTTCTTAATTTATTTTACTCTGCAAATATAACGTTTTTAAAGGAGTATATGTTTGTAGAGAGAACTCTTCTTGGTTACAATTCATAGGATCATGTACTTTATACTCTGTTCTTTATCTTTTATTCTCTATAAAAAATATCCCGTTATTCAATTTATAGAAAATTGAATAACGGGATATTTTTTGGGGGGAGAGATTAAATCTCAAAATCCGGTAAATAGTCTGTCAGGACTTTATTAACCTGTTTCCCTTTTACCTGATCTGTTACCGTCGTTGCACCTTCCTTTTTACCGGCATCGTAGTTTAAGGAAACTTTCTCCACTTTATTACTAACGTGAATAGCGGCTTTTCCTTTTTCCGTAAGGTTGCAAGTGATAGTCCAGTCACCTACTTGAATGATATTGCCTTTGCGAACTACCTGCATATCCGGACGGTTGTCTCCATGTGTATCCATCACAGTCAGGAAACGGGCGGTTTTGCAAGGAACAGTTGTAGAAGAGAAATGCCAGTGATTAGGATATTTCACTGCTTTTCCTTGTGCATTCGTCACATTTTTCCAGTTGGTCGGAGCACAGAAGAAAGTATCTACCATTGCCTGTTCCGTTTTTGCCGAACTGAAAAGATGGGCAACAGAGATACCGCCAGCTTTATTCCTTCCGGTTACTTTCACCTCATCGGTCAGTTCCTGTATTTCCATCGGTAATTCTACAGTATGTAAAAGGTAACTCCATGTAACAGCCTCCTTTCCTTCCAGTTCATCATAAATCACGAAAACTCCGGTACTTCCCAGTTGGATGATATGACGGCGGAACATATTCAGTTTGTTCTCATCCCATCCTTTTTCAGGCGTATATTGCGTACCGGATAGTTCTCCACGTTTCAGCCATAGGGGAGAAGTCACTTTACCATAAGCATTGGAAGCATCTCCTACCATATAAGCGATTTTTTCTCCTTCATACCAACGCGGAATCCAGCCATATCCTTCTGTTCCAATCTTTTGAGTCATTCCATTTACCAAAATGCTGTTGTGTGCACGGGTGTTACGGTAAGAATACATACAATGATCGTCCGTAAAACCTGTACGATGTCCGCTGCTGTAAAAAATGGCTTTACCTCCATAGAATGTATTAAAAGCATTCTGATTGGCCAGTGCATGGGAAGTGGAACCATAAGAACTGGAGCGGAACGATAACATGGCATTCTTATCTATATCTCCCAAAGAGGTATTCATCGTACCGATTCCCGTTTCATTGAATACTTTCGCCATGGGTAGTTCGGCAAGAGTATGTCCTTCTTTGGGGAGAGCTTTTTTGGTTGTACAACGATACCAGGTCAAGTCTCCAGATTTTCCGAGGAAAGTTTTTTCCATGATATCCGGTTCCTTTTGCAGAATGGTACGAACATAAGCAGCCGCCCACGGATTATTACATTCACGTGCCAAGGCATCCGCATAACCTACTCGTGTACCGTTCGGCTTCATTTTGCTTTCATGTGAATTGCCTTGTCCGGCTGATTTTGAGAATGGAGGCTGCTGGTAGATGACGTAAAATGCATTGTTGTTATACCACGGATCGGCGAAGAAATCGAATCCGCTGATACGGGAGTAGAAAGCGGGAACTTCAATCAATGTGCGAAGATTGACCTGGAAATAAGAATCACCATTGTGCCATCCTCCATCCGCGTTGAGGCCCGGCAGACGGGATACCCATTCATTGTAGCAATAATCCACCCAGGTGGAAGCCATCGGGAGTTCGCCATACGTAGCAAATGCCGCCATATTCAAGATACGGAAAGTCATTTGCCAGACATGATTATCAGCAATGCGGTTTTCCAAGTGATTGACATATTCATGATAGAACTTCTTTCCATTGTCACGAATCGTTCTTAGGAGTAGTTTTCTCTCATTCGGAGTCAACAGATTGTACCATGCATCATACGCTGAAGTGCTCATGGACAGAATAGTAGAACGATTGAAATCTCCAGCAAAGTACTTACTTTTTTTCCAGGAAAGAATTTCGGAAAGACGCTTAATGCCTTCTTTGTAGTATACCTCATCTTTCGTTAGCAGGTAAGCGCGTACCATGGCTTCGATATTTGCTTCTTCACGGTCTACAATCTTACGACTTTCCCGAATCAGGGCAGAACGATATTGAACAATATTTGTCAACTTGACAACCTGGGTTGTATCAATTTCTTCTTCCAGATGTTTCAGCGGGTGGTTCAGGCATTTATCGGCTTTTCGGATATAAGCCTGTGCCTCCGGATTGTTTTTATTCCGTTCGATGATATTATCCCAATCTTCGGCATCAAGCAAGATGCGGGGATGAGTCTTGGGCAATTTGGTTAATACTTCCTGTAGAGAAGGAGGGTTGAATGTACGTATGTGTTCGTCTATATAAAAATGATAAACAGGTGACCATTCTTCTTTTCCTTCTTTGTTAACGTAGGCATGTTGCCAATACCATTTCCCTTTTTCAAAGAGTTTGAATGGGTTGAAAAATGCCCATTTTCTTTCGGCGGTAATCACTTCCGATTTAAATTCGGGGTCGCGTGCAATACGGATGCGGTAGGTTACTTCGGGTTTGTAGTCCTCTTCTTCAACTCCGTCCAATACAGCACCGAGGTGCGGGAACTTATCCGGCCACATAAAACGTGGGGGATTGACAGTAATATGCTGTCCGTCCAGAGGCGAAGGCGTTTCGCGGACTTCATGCATCAAGGTCTGTTGAGTCAGACGCATGATTCCTTTTTGTGCATATCCATTGGCGAATAGCAGAAGGGTGAACAAGAGAAAAATAGATATTCGTTGTTTCATCATATAACTTTGCTTTTATTATTCATCGCTTTGTTATTCAGCGTTGTTTGAACAAATCTTTCAGACGAACAGTCTTGTTATTAATCAGTGGACATGCCCAGAAACCGATAAAGGTGATATATCCTACAAAAACAAGGATAAAGAGCATACCCGTACGGAGTGATGTTGCATCTGCCAGTGTACTTACAATCATCGGACCACCGGCACCACCTACAATTGCCGAGCATAGTATACCTGCGAATGAACCGTGGTGCTGTGACGCAGAGTTCAGCGCCAATGAGAATACGATGGAATACATCATGGAGATGCTGAATCCAACAGCAGGGAAAGCAAGCATGGATACTTCCTTACTTCCGAATAATGCCGATAATAATAGGATGATCGTCAGAATTCCGGAAATTTGCAACAATCGTTTACTGTCAATTAACTTGAGCAGAATCATACCTACCAGACAACCGGCTGTCATCAATCCCCAGAAATAGCTTACGGCCTGTGCACCGTCTGTTTGTGGGTTAACTCCATGATATTGTTCCAAGAAGGTACTCATGAAGATTGAAGTTCCCTGTTCCGTACTTACATAGCAGAAAATTCCCAGGAAAAACAGCCATACATATTTCTGTTTGAATAAAGCCAGATATGAATCTTTAGACCCGCTTTTCTCGTCTTCTTTCAACTCGATCTTGGGAAAACGGGATACACCGACAGCTATCAGCATGACCAATAGCAGGATTGTAAATACCCAATAAAGAGATACCCACGGCATTTCCCGTGGAGTGACATCGGCCAACAGGTCGATAAAGAAACTCTTACCTGCTGTATATGTTGCCGGATCAAGTTCACGAATCAGATAAGTATATACCAGAGGACTTAGGAAAGAAGCAATGCCAAACATGAACTGTGCCAGTTCGGCGATAAATGCATAGTTTTCTTCTCCTCCTACGGTACGTTGGAGTGGATTCAATACCGTTTGTAACATGGCCATTCCCAGTCCGATGATGAAAGAAGAAGCCAATAACATCGGATACGTGTGCATGCAGGCAAATAGGATGGTGCCGATGAACGGCATCAGAAATCCACCGAATAATACCGGCTTTTCACCGAAACGGTCGATGAGCAATCCGGCAGGGATAGACATGATGGCATAGGCCAGGAAGAAAGAAGTCGGGATAAATCCCGCCATTGCCAGGTCACTTAGATTGAAGTTGTGGATAATATCCGGAATGAGTGGGCCTAGAATATTGGTGATAAACGAGATGGTAAACCAGAACGCCATAATCAGCGCCAGCATCCCTAAATTTTTTCTCATAATCTTAAATAGTTGATAGTTGATAAATGATAACTGATAGATGGAAGTTGATAATTAATTGATGATTGAGTATTTGTATGTTGAGATAACTTTCATTTACTAACTATCATTTATCAGCTATCAACTATCATTTATTTTTGTTTTCATTTGAAAAAGAGTGAAGCGGCTCCAATACTTCCGGCCTTGTTTCCAAGAGCGGCAGCTATGATTTGAGTATTCACGGCACAGTCGGGGATGGCGTAACTGCGGGCTTTTTCGCTTACTTTCTGAATATAAAAGTCTCCGGCTTCGGAAAGTCCTCCACCGATCACAATCTTTTGAGGGCTGAAGATATTAATGAATCCTGCAATTCCATGTCCCAGAAAATCACAGTGTTCTTCCAGCGATAGTTGTGCAATCTTATCTCCTTGTTTGTAAAGGCGGACGATCAGTTCTCCATTAATCTCCTCATTCGGGTAGGAGATACCTGCGTCTATTATCCGTTGACTGAAACGGTGTACCAAGGCAGAAGTGGAAGCATAATGTTCCAGACAGCCGACGGAACCACAGGCACAAGGTTCGCCATTGGCAATGAGAGGCACGTGCCCCAGTTCTGTCCCCCGGTTGGCATAACCGTTGAACAATTTGCCATCGATGACTACTGCACCGCCAATGCCTGTTCCTACTGTTAGGAAAACAACATGAGTGGCTCCCTGTCCGGCTCCATACATTGTTTCTCCTAATCCCATCAGATTGGCATCATTTCCTAATAAAGCCGGGAGTCCGGTTTCCTTTTCAATGCGGTCCGCCAGATGTATGTTTTCCCAACCGTTGATGTTTTCCGCACCTCCCAGAACTATGCGGTTTGTAGAATCTACGATGCCCGGTGTACCGATTCCTATACCATTGATTTTGTAGCCTTGTTCCTGTGCAAAGGCTTTCACTTCATTGATAGCAGTAACCAACTGTCCGATGACAG
>ERZ772854.2785-NODE-2785-length-11891-cov-4.525600_pt1 | contig 11891 bp, 8 predicted proteins | sample MGYA00580844_ERZ772854 | MGnify/ENA primary metagenome ERZ772854 (study PRJEB29015, sample SAMEA2737727) | human gut metagenome | biome: human gut; feature: human-associated habitat; material: faeces | place: China | collected 2012 ...
GGAAATTGGAGGCTTTTTCCCCTATCAACCTGTTGGCTCTGAGCCAAACAACTATGTGGAGCATACCTGCCCTGATCCCGGGGACACCGCTCATCTAATGTCCGGCCGTTGTGCCATTTATTACTGTCTGAGGGATCTGATGTTAACAGATCAAAAGCGTGTGGCATATCTGCCTTCCTATGACTGCGAAACAGTTCTGGGCTGCTTTGTAAAAGCAGGATATGAAATTCATTATTATGATTTTGACAAAAATCTTTCCCCTGTGTTTGAGGAAGAGATGATCCCGCAGATCAGTGTTCTCCTTGTCTGTGGATACTATGGTTATCCTACCTATGATGAGAACTTTGTCAAAAAATGTAAAGCCAGTGGCGTTTCTGTAATAGTGGATACTACCCATACAGCATTTTCTCCATTGCCGGCCTGTCCGGATGCTGACTATATTGCCGTCAGTCTCCGAAAATGGATGGGTGTTGCCTCCGGTGGTCTTGCCATCAAGCGAAAGGGCACCTTTGGCGTAAAACCTATTCCTATCAATAAAGAACAGTTTTCCCTTAGAGATCAGGCTCTTCAATCCCGAGAGACCTACGAGCATACAGGAAATGAGGACTATAATAAAGAAGGCAATGATGTTTTCTGGAAAGCGGAATTTATGCTTCGTGAAATTTTCGATATCCAGGAAGGGGATGAAGCTTCCCTTAAAACGATTCTTCATTATACATTCCGGGATGCGATCCGTAAACGCCAGGAAAATTACCGTTACCTTCTGGAACACCTGCCGGAACGCTCCGATATCCGCCCGGTATTTCCTTATCTTTCAGATGATATCTGTCCTATGTTTTTCCCTTTCTTTGTGGAAAACCGGGACGCTCTTATCAAGCATCTGGCAGACAGGCACATTCCGCCTAAAGTATACTGGCCTGTACCACCTTTTGTAAAGGTTGAAGACTATCCAGGAGCTCAATATATTTATTCCCATATCATGTCTGTCAGCTGTGATGAGCGCTTTAACACGGATGATATGCAGAAAATTGTAGAAGCCTTTGAAAACTATTAAAGATCTTAAAGCATTTTGAGAATATCCGTTTGATAAATCTAATCAGGCCACAGACTGGAAATCACCAGTCTATGGCTTCTTCATCTTCTCAGGTTGACATCCCATCTGTCGTTTGCTACACTAAAATCACATATCTGACAAAGGAATGGGAAGTATGAAGAAGAAAAAAATTATAATCTATAAACCTGTTACTAATAATGGTAATCTTATGGAGAAAAAAGTTGTTTGTCAATACTATCATAGCCGCATATAATGCACAGGCGGTTAATCCGGAATTGATGTTTGTAAAGCAGTCAGACAGAAATGCTGCACAGGAAATTGATGGAGCAGTGCAGGATTCTTGGAGAATATGCGCAATATGTAGAAAAAGTACGTGAAAATGCGGAGATTATTGCCATGAGTATATTTGAGTATGACAAAGAGGAAGAAGAACAGAAACTTCAGGCAACTTATGAAAAGATTGGCGAAAAGCGAGGTGAAAAGCAAGGTGAATTAAAAAAGGCAAAAAGCATAGCCATTTCGCTTGCGCAGGAAGGAGAACCTGTAGAAAGAATAGCAAGAACCCTTGGTGAAACGGAAAAAACGATTAAAGAATGGTTGCCTGAAACGCATTAAAATTGGTTCCGCAGTATCATCAATTGAATGTTACTGTGGAACCTTTTTATATCCGCCTGCTATTTTAGCCGGGTAAGTTGGATTTTACCTGCGTATCCCTGACAGTTCGTCTTCTATCCACTTATCTGTGTTGAAGTTACTGTCAAAGAACCTGACGATCACGCCGTAAGGCTCTGTATCGCTGTTGAATGCGTTGGCTTCATCTGTGTCTACGTGCATTGCCAGGTGATAATTTCTGTGGACTCTGACTACTACATCTGCGTAGATAAGTGCGCGTCCGTAGCTTTTGGTCAGGACGAAGACCTCGTCATTGTCTTTGATATGCAGGGCAAGTGCTTCATCCGGAGTCATGTGGATGTGGCGTTTGGCTACGATGACCCCTCTGGGGATTTCGATATCACCGCATGGACCGGATAAAATACAGCCGGGAGTTCCTTCGATATCACCGGACTGGCGTATCACGCTTGGAATCCCCAGTTTTCTGGTGTCTGTAAGGGACATTTCTACCTGCGTGTCGCTGCGGAAAGGACCGAGAAGTGCCATATTTTCGAAGGTACCTTTCGGTCCTTTGACAGTCACTCGTTCCTGGCACAGATATTGTCCGGGCTGGCTTAATTCTTTGATAAAATGTGGTTTGCTTCCTTCTCCGAATAATTTTTCAAAATCTTCCTGCGAGATATGCAGATGTCTGGCAGAAGTTTCTATAGGTATTTTGATGCTCATTTATTACAATACTCCCTCAATATGTTACTTGTATATGTCTGTCCGACATCCTGTTGTCTGATGGGATACAGAGCAGTTATACTTACTTTTTAGTGTATCTCTTTAATTGGAAATATGCAATGTTTATCTTGTAAGAAGGACAATTTTTATTATAAAATAGTGTTAACTTACTTTTATCGGTTTACAAGGAGAAGTGTTCTGGGCTATAATAAGATACATTAGAATAACAGTTACTGTTTACACACCACTATCCCGCGAAGTGTTTTGGCATGAATATGCCAAAATCCCGAGACATACAAGCCAAAATTCCATTGCCGCAGGCAATTCGGAATGAATTTTGGCTAAGTTACTGTGAACGGAGTGAACAGTAACGAATAACAATTCTAAATGTGACAAAACAGAATGAAATAGTAATGTAATATCAGACTTATAGAATAATAACCAAGAAGGATTATTGAATGAGCAAAAATAGATTTTCCGGGCTGCGTCTGATTCTTATGGTGCCTGTGGTGGTGCTTCTGGCCGGTGGACTGATCATCGGTGGGAGAGCTTTGCAGGAACCGGGGGAAGTAAGGAATCTTAAAAAGCAGGAGGTAGCGCAGACGGATGAAGGACATCAGGAGTATTATTTCGGCCTTCTTAATAAGGATGAACAGAGAGGCTACCGCGAGATCCTAGAGGGGATCAGAAGCTTTGAGGATAAATTTTATCTGTCTCTCTCAGGAGATAATGAGATAGACAGAGTGTATCATGCAGTGCTGAAGGATCATCCGGAGCTGTTCTGGGTACATAACCGGGAGAAAGTTTATAAGACGACCTATTCGGGCAGAGATTACTGTCAGTTTTCTCCGGGATATACTTATACAGAGGAGCAGAGACAGGAGATTACGCAGACTATGGAGAATGCGTATCAGGAGGTGTTATCGCAGATTCCGGATGGTGCTGATGATTATACGAAGGTAATGACTGTTTATACTTATGTCATAGACAATACAGAATATGTGATCTCTGATGATGACCAGAGTATAGCAGGAGCTTTCTGGAAGAAACAGGCGGTATGTGCGGGCTATGCGGGAGCAGTGCAGTATCTGCTGGAGCGTCTGGATATCCCCTGTATTTATGTGGAGGGTGATGCTGCAAACAGTACCCAGGGACATGCCTGGAATATTGTAGAGCTGAACGGACAGTATTATTATGTGGATGCCACCAATGGGGACCAGCCGGACTTTCTGGAGGGTGATGCCACGCTGCTGGCAGAGCATAAGACAACAATCTATGATTATCTGTGTCCGTTCCCACAGGAGTACGAGGAGAATTATACGGCCTCTGATGAGTTTCCTGTTCCTGCGTGTACAGCGACTGACATGAATTTCTATGTGAGAAACGGCGCCTGTTTTGATACCTATGACTGGAGCAGTGTATATGACCTGTGCAGACTGCGCATTGACAGTGATGCTGCGGTGGTACGCTTTAAGTTTGGCAGCCAGGGGGCTTATGATGAGGCATATATGGATCTGATCGACAGTAATCATATCCAGGATATCGCAAAATATTATATGGAAGTCCATGGGCTGTCACAGATTTCCTATCATTACGGCGTGATCGACAATATGAAGACCTTATACTTCATGTTCTGACGGGTTTAGTTCAGTTGAGAAGACTCCCGCTTCTATCAGTGAGTTGATTATAAACTTATCTCCGTGGCAGTCTGATCTCCGACTGAAATAAACGCTCTGCGAGGATGTGCGGCGGTTCTAAGAGAAATGTGTCAGTTGATGATAAGGAACGCTATAAATATATAACTAAAAGGAGTGACTGAAAATTATGGTTAATATGACAGATATATTTGGAAATGCGCTGAGTATTGCCGGGAGTTTTATGGATTCAGATCTGGTGAACCGTTTTATGATGGTAATATTTGCAGTGATCCTTGTGTTTGGAGTGCTGAACTGTATTCTGGGATACAGGCTTCTGCGTTTCTGGATGATGCTGGGAGGTTTTCTGGTAGGCGGCGGTCTTGCGCTGGTGGTTGTACATACAATGGGAATACAGGAGAAATCAACAATGCTGATCGCAGCACTGGCGGCAGGAGTTGTGTTCGCAGTGATTGCATTTCTGATCTATAAGGCAGGTGTGTTTATCCTGGCAGCAGGTATCGGCTGGGCGGCCAGTATTTATTTCCTGCATCCTACCAGCTCCGCAGTATTTTTTGCATGTATTCTGATCGGCGTAGCTCTTGGTTCCATGGCGGTGAAATACTGCAGGGAAGTGCTGATCGTGGCTACAAGTCTGATCGGTGGTATTATGGCAGGGGTTTCCCTTGCACAGCTTGGAAATCTGGCAGATATTCCCTATGGACTGGGAATGAGTGTGGGATTTGCAGTTCTGGGTATGCTGATTCAGTTTGCTATCAACAAACCGGTTTCTGATGAAGAGGATGAAGAAACGGTTGATGAAGAAAGCACTGAGCAGATTTACAGGCGAAATCAGAACTTGAGACAAGACCAGAGTTTTGAGCAGTCTCAGGACAGAGACATGGAGGAATCAATATATGCCAGAGGACAGAAAGGACAGGCGAGAAAAAATGGCAAAAGAAGCTAAGACAAATGCAATGAGAATGCTGGACAGACAGAAGGTTAAATATGAGGCGTTCTCCTATGAATGTGATGAATTTATTGACGGGATCCACAGTGCGGATAAGATCGGTGCACCCTATGACCAGTCTTTTAAGACTCTGGTAATGGAGGGAAAGAGCGGCGGTTATTTCGTTTTTGTAGTTCCGATTGAAAAGGAAGTTGACCGTAAGGCGGCTGCAAAGGCTGTCGGTGAGAAGACAGTGGACATGATCCATGTGAAGGATATCACAAAGATTACCGGATATGTGAGAGGCGGCTGCAGTCCGCTGGGAATGAAGAAACCTTATCCTGTTGTGTTTGATGCATCTGCAGGAGAATTTGAGGAGATTTATGTGAGTGGCGGCCGTATCGGACTGACACTGAAGGTTCCCCTTGCTGATCTGCTTAAGGTGACAGGCGGAAAGCTGGCGGATATTATCATGAAGACAGAATAAAATAACAGGGTACGGCTAAGCCGTACCCTGTATTTTATTCTTTAGTTATCGGAAGCGTCCTCTTCGTTGATCTCGAATACGTGACGTTTCTTAGCCATCTCATCACTTGCCAGATATTCATCGTAAGTAGTGATCTTGTCGATCATGGTTCCGTTTGGAAGGATTTCCATGATACGGTTGGCTGTTGTCTGTACGAACTGATGGTCATGTGAGGTGAAAAGGATAACACCCGGGAATTTGATCAGACCGTTGTTCAGTGCTGTGATGCTCTCCATATCGAGGTGGTTGGTTGGCTCATCAAGGATGAGAATGTTTGCACCGGAGATCATCATCTTGGAAAGAAGACAGCGAACCTTCTCACCACCGGAAAGAACACGTACACGTTTGATGCCGTCTTCACCGGGGAAGAGCATACGTCCGAGGAATCCACGAACATAAGTAGCATCCTTGATCTCGGAATACTGTGTCAGCCAGTCTGTAATAGTAAGGTCATTATCGAACTCTGCAGTGTTGTCTTTAGGGAAATATGCCTGGGAAGTGGTAACACCCCATTTATAATTTCCTTCATCCGGTTCCATTTCACCGACCAGGATCTTAAACAGAGTAGTGATTGCCTGTTCGTTAGCACCAACAAAAGCTACTTTGTCATCATGACCGAGTGTGAAAGAAATGTTATCCAGAACTTTTACACCGTCGATGGTCTTGGAAAGGTTCTCCACCATAAGGACTTCGTTACCGATCTCGCGGTTTGGACGGAAGTCGATGTATGGGTATTTACGGCTGGACGGACGCATATCGTCAAGCTGGATCTTTTCCAGGGCACGTTTACGGGAAGTCGCCTGTTTGGACTTGGAAGCGTTGGCACTGAATCGGGAAATAAACTCCTGAAGTTCTTTAATCTTTTCTTCTTTCTTCTTGTTGGCTTCCTTCATCTGTTTAATGAGGAGCTGGCTGGACTCAAACCAGAAGTCATAGTTTCCGGCATAGAGCTGAATCTTGCCGTAGTCGATGTCTGCTGTATGAGTACATACTTTATTTAAGAAGTAACGGTCATGGGATACAACGATGACAGTGTTGTCAAAGTTGATCAGGAATTCTTCGAGCCATTCAATAGCAGGCAGGTCAAGGTGGTTGGTAGGCTCATCCAGAAGAAGAATGTCCGGATTACCAAACAGTGCCTGCGCCAGAAGAACTTTGACCTTCTGGCTTCCTGTAAGGTCAGCCATCTGGGAATAGTGGAGATCGGTTTCAATTCCAAGACCATTCAGAAGAGTAGCAGCATCAGATTCTGCTTCCCATCCGTTCATCTCTGCAAATTCACCTTCCAGTTCACTGGCACGGATACCGTCTTCATCAGTGAAGTCCGCTTTTGCATAGATAGCATCTTTTTCTTTCATGATCTCATACAGTCTCTTGTTACCCATGATAACAGTATCCAGAACTGTATATGAATCATATTTGAAGTGATCCTGCTGCAGGAAAGAGAGACGCTGGCCAGGAGTGATAACAACGTCACCGTTGGTAGGCTCTAACTGTCCGGAAAGGATTTTAAGGAATGTGGACTTACCGGCACCGTTTGCACCGATGAGACCGTAGCAGTTGCCCTCAGTAAATTTGATATTTACATCTTCGAAGAGGGCCTTTTTACCTACGCGCAATGTAATATTGTTTGCTGAAATCATATCATACCTCTTTTTCGTGAAATTATTGTTTTGCAGTAACTGTCCGGCAGATTGTTTATGGAAAACGTATCTTTCGCAGGAAACAGTTACATTATTTCCTATTATATAAGTTACAACCGTTTATCATTGTACCGTAAATTGGGAAATTTGCAACTGTTTTTTGCTTTTTTGGGTTCTTTTATTTACAAAAAAAAGAAGCACTGTTATAATATAGAATAAATATAGCCTCTTGACGGACAGAAATATGAGGCATTGATATGACAGAAATAACGATTACTGTTTCCATTGTTTTATGCAAAACAGCGATGTGGACAGTAAAGGATAATTAATTTTAGAGAGGTTGCAAAGACTATGTTTATTACAAGAGAGTGCGATTATGCAGTTCGAGTGGTACGTGCGCTTTGGGGAGAGAGCAGACTGAGCGTATCCGATATCTGTGAGAAAGAAGCAATCACAGCTCCTTTTGCTTATAAGATCCTGAAGAAACTTCAGAAGGCAGAGATCGTGAAGGGATACAGAGGCGTACATGGTGGTTATTCTCTGAACAGGGGACTGGATGAGCTGACTTTATATGAGGTTTATTCGGCGATTGATCCGGATATGTTTATCATCGAATGTCTGGATCCGAAATATAACTGTGTCAGAGACGGCCAGGATGGATTGCCATGTCTGGTACATAAGGAACTGTTATCTGTACAGGATGAGCTGATAAGTCTCCTTAAGAAAAAAACAATACAGCAGATCATGGAGGAGGCGTAGAGCCTCCTTTTTTGACTGAATAAACTGCAAAGCAGTTGTCCGGTGCAGAACCGCACAGCGGAGAAGCGGATGATTTTATCTGCCTGATTCGTCCCAAATTTAGCATATCTGCATAATGTTAGTTATAAACAACTTGAAAAATGCACATATTTGCTACTGAAATAACAGAAAATCTCTGCTTTGTACCTCAGAAGATACAAAATATGTCAAAACAAATTGGACACAGGCAGAAGATTATGTTATAATCTACAATGAAATTTGAGGTATATTTTACTTATGCCTTGAAATAAATAATTAATTTTCATCAACCTTTAAGGAGGAAAAACAAACTATGGCAAGAAAGATGAAAACCATGGATGGTAACCATGCAGCTGCTCATGCTTCATATGCATACTCAGATGTAGCCGCTATTTACCCGATCACTCCTTCATCTGTTATGGCGGAAGCAACAGATGAATGGGCAACCCAGGGAAGAAAGAACATTTTCGGACAGGAAGTTCAGGTAACTGAAATGCAGTCTGAGGCTGGTGCAGCAGGTGCTGTACACGGATCTCTGGCAGCAGGTGCTTTAACCACCACCTACACCGCTTCCCAGGGTCTGTTACTGATGATCCCTAACCTTTATAAGATCGCTGGTGAGCAGCTGCCAGGCGTATTTAACGTATCTGCCCGTGCACTTGCCAGCCATGCATTATCTATTTTCGGTGACCACTCCGACGTTTATGCCTGTCGTCAGACTGGATGCGCAATGCTGTGCGAGTCCAGTGTACAGGAAGTTATGGACTTAACCCCAGTTGCTCATCTGGCAGCTATCAAGGGCAAAGTTCCTTTCATCAACTTCTTCGACGGTTTCCGTACATCTCATGAGATCCAGAAGATCGAGACCTGGGATTACGAAGATCTGAAGGATATGGCTGATATGGATGCGATTGCTGAATTCCGTAAGCATGCATTAAATCCAAATCATCCATGCCAGAGAGGTTCTGCTCAGAACCCAGATATCTTCTTCCAGGCAAGAGAAGCTTGCAACCCATACTATGATGCTCTTCCAGCAATCGTTCAGGAGTACATGGACAAGGTTAACGCTAAGCTTGGTACAGATTATAAGCTGTTCAACTACTATGGAGCAGCAGACGCAGAGCATGTTATCATCGCTATGGGTTCTGTAAATGATACCATTGAAGAGACCATCGACTACTTAACAAAGCAGGGCAAGAAGGTCGGCGTTGTTAAGGTTCGTCTGTACAGACCATTCTGTGCACAGGCTCTGATCGATGCTATTCCAGAAACTGTTAAGACTATCTCCGTATTAGACAGAACAAAAGAGCCAGGCGCTATTGGCGAGCCTCTGTACCTGGATGTTGTTGCTGCTCTTAAGGGAAGCAAGTTTGATCAGGTTAAGATTTTAACCGGACGTTACGGTTTAGGTTCCAAGGATACCACACCTGCTCAGATCGTAGCAGTATATGAGAATGAAGCTAAGACTCCATTCACCATCGGTATCGTTGATGATGTTACCAACCTGTCTCTTGAGATCGGTGCTCCATTAGTTACTACTCCAGAAGGAACTACTAACTGTAAGTTCTGGGGTCTGGGTGCTGACGGTACCGTAGGTGCTAACAAGAACTCCATCAAGATCATCGGTGACAATACAGACATGTACGCTCAGGCTTACTTCGCTTATGACTCTAAGAAGTCTGGTGGTATCACAAATTCTCATTTAAGATTTGGTAAGAGCCCTATCCGTTCACCATATCTTATTAACACAGCTGACTTCGTTGCTTGTCATCAGCAGGCATACCTTAAAAAGTATGATATGACATCTAACTTAAAGGATGGCGGTAGCTTCTTACTTAACACAGTTTGGTCTGATGAAGAATTAGATAAGCATCTTCCAGCTAATGTTAAGAGAGATTTAGCTAACAAGAACATCAACTTCTACACAATCAACGCTGTTAAGATTGGTAAGGAGCTTGGTTTAGGTAGCAAGTTCAACATGGTTCTTCAGTCAGCATTCTTCATGATTACAGAAATCATTCCTAAGGATGATGCTATTAAGTACATGAAGGAATTCATCGTTAAGTCTTATGGCAAGAAGGGTGAAAAGATTGTAAACATGAACTACAACGCTGTTGATGCTGGTTCTACTGGTTTCCACAAGGTTGAAATTCCTGCATCTTGGAAGGATGCTCAGGACGAAGCTGCTGTTGTAGATTCTAACAGACCTGAATTCGTTAAGAACATCGTTGATGTTATGAACGCTCAGAAGGGTGATACTCTTCCAGTTTCTGCATTCAAGAACATCGAAGATGGTACTTTCGAAAACGGTACTGCTGCTTACGAAAAGCGTGGTATTGCTATTAATGTTCCTACTTGGGAACCTACAACTTGTCTTCAGTGTAACCAGTGTGCATTTGTATGTCCACACGCTTGTATTAGACCATTCTTATTAACTGAAGAAGAAGCTAACAACGCTCCTGCAACAGTTAAGATGGCTGACGGTAAGGGTAAGGAAGCTGGTTACAAGTATGTAATGCAGGTTTCTGTTATGGACTGTACTGGTTGTGGTAACTGTGTAGCATCTTGTCCAATGGCTGCTAAGGAAAATGCACCAATCAAGATGATTGCATTCGATGATGAAGCTGCTAAGCAGGCTGAAGCTTGGGATTACACTATTGCTCTTCCAGCTAAGGCTAACCCAGAAGATAAGTTCACAGTTAAGGGTTCTCAGTTCGAACAGCCTTTACTTGAATTCTCAGGTTCTTGTGGTGGTTGTGCTGAAACTGCTTACGCTAGACTTATTACTCAGTTATTCGGTGATAGAATGTACATTGCAAACGCAACAGGTTGTTCTTCAATCTGGGGTGGTTCTGCTCCTACAACTCCTTACACTACTAACTCTGAAGGTCATGGTCCAGCTTGGTGTAACTCACTCTTCGAAGATAACGCTGAATTTGGTTTAGGTATGTTCAAGGGTGTTCAGCACCAGAGAGAAATCTTAAAGGGTCATGTTGAAGCAATCGCTGAATCAGACCATGCTGAAGCTGCTGCAGCTGCAAAGGCTTGGTTAGATACTTACAACGACGGTGAAGCTTCTAAGGCAACTTCTGCTGCATTATTAGCTGCTGTTCAGGGTGCTGGTTGCGAACATTGTCAGTATGTTGTAGACCACAAGGATATGTTAGTTAAGAAGAGCCAGTGGATCTTCGGTGGTGACGGTTGGTCTTACGATATCGGTTTCGGTGGTGTTGACCACGTATTAGCATCTGACAACGATGTAAACGTTTTCGTATTCGATACAGAAGTTTACTCTAACACTGGTGGTCAGGCTTCTAAGGCTACTCCAGCTGCTGCAATCGCTAAGTTCGCTGCTGCAGGTAAGAGAGTTCGTAAGAAGGACCTCGGTATGATTGCTAAGAGCTACGGTTATGTATACGTTGCTCAGGTTTGTATGGGTGCTGATAAGGCACAGTTAATTAAGGCACTTAAAGAAGCTGAAGCTTACAATGGTCCTTCATTAATTATGGCTTACTCTCCATGTATCAACCATGGTTTCAGAGGTAACTTCCATACTGAAGCTCAGAAGGCTGTAGATTGTGGTTACTGGCAGTTATACAGATATAACCCAACAGACGAGAAGTTCACATTAGATTCTAAGGAAGCTAAGACAGACTTCAAGGAATTCATCTCTGCTGAAGTTCGTTACTCTTCATTAAAGAGAGCATTCCCAGACATCGCTGAAGAGTTATTCGACAAGTGTGCTGCTGATGCTAAGAGAAGATACGAAGGTTACAAGAAACTCGCTGAAGAATGCAAGTAATCTTTGATTAGATTTTAGTTTGATTGTGAAATGAGAGAGGACAAGTTCTCTTGCCCTCTTCTCTTTAAAAATATAGAATTAATATAAAGTATGGTCGTTTATATACTTTATCGATTTTATAATATATATTTCATATTACTAAGATAATGATTTTATACTTTAAGAATT
>ERZ772854.2813-NODE-2813-length-11716-cov-2.689392_pt1 | contig 11716 bp, 10 predicted proteins | sample MGYA00580844_ERZ772854 | MGnify/ENA primary metagenome ERZ772854 (study PRJEB29015, sample SAMEA2737727) | human gut metagenome | biome: human gut; feature: human-associated habitat; material: faeces | place: China | collected 2012 ...
AGCTTCTCATACCAGTCCTTGGACTCCTCGGGCTTACAGACTACGATCATCTCCTGCTTTTCAAACTGGTGGATGCGGTAGATGCCACGCTCCTCGATGCCGTGGGCACCTTTCTCCTTGCGGAAACAGGGGGAGTAGGAGGTAAGGGTCTGGGGCAGGCTCTCAGCCGGCAGGATCTGGTCAATGAACCGGCCGATCATGGAGTGCTCGCTGGTGCCGATCAGGTACAGGTCCTCCCCTTCGATCTTGTACATCATGCCGTCCATGTCTGTCTGGCTCATGACGCCCTCCACCACGTTGCCGTGGATCATGAAGGGGGGGATGCAGTAGGTGAAGCCCTTGTCGATCATGAAGTCCCGGCCGTAGGCCAGCACCGCCTCATGGAGCCGGGCAATGTCGCCCAGCAGGTAGTAAAAGCCGCTGCCGGAGACCCGCCCGGCGGCATCCAGGTCGATGCCGTTGAAGGACTCCATGATATCCACGTGGTAGGGAATGGGGAAGTCGGGGACTTCACATGCTCCGAACCGCTGGACCTCTACATTTTCGCTGTCATCCTTGCCGATGGGCACGGAGGAATCGATCATCTGGGGGATCAGCAGCATATTGTGATGGAGCTTTTCCTCCAGCTCCGTCTCCTGTTTCTCCAGCTCTGCCAAGCGGTCCGCCTGTTCCTTCACCTGCTGCTTGACAGCCTCGGCCTCCGCCAGCTTGGCGGGGTCCTTTTTGGCCTGGCCCATCAGCATGCCGATCTGCTTGCTGAGTGTGTTTCGGTTGGAGCGGAGCTGATCCGCCTCCGCAATGGCGGCCCGGCGCTTGGAGTCCAGGTCCAGGACTTCGTCTACCAGGGGAAGCTTGGCATCCTGAAACTTCTTTTTGATATTTTCACGGACGGCATCCGGATTCTCCCGGATAAATTTGATATCCAGCATGATGATTCTCTCCTCAATTTATTGATGTTGCATGTTTCACGTGAAACAATGGCCAGCCGTTGACTGCTCAACGGGCCTCTGCTGCTTCCTTCAGCTGCGCATACCGCTGGGAGGGAGGGGTGACACCCTCCTCAGCAGTCTCAGGCAGTGCGTCCCGGTATTCAGACGCCTCGAAGGCGTCGATGCTGGCTTGACAGCCCGCCAGATCTCCCGCAGAATACTGCTGCTGAATGGTGTACAGAGCCAGCAGTGCCTGGTTCTCCCGCTGGGCCTCCGCCAAGGCGGCGTCAGTTTCCTCTGCGGAGGACTCCAGCGCGTCGATGGTGGTCTGGGCTTCATCCAGCTGGTTTTGCAGGTCCAGCAGGGCGTCCTGCGTGGCCTGTACCTCCTGCATGGCAGTGACGGAGTCCTGAAGCTCCCCAATCACCTCGGAGTTGCTCCGCTGGTGCATTAGAAAGGACAGCGCCATCAGCAGAAAGGCCACGATGAACAGGATCATGATATAGATGACAACGGGCTTTTTCCCGGTGGAGGGCGTTTCCTCCGGAGCAGAGGAGGGTGTCTCCGCTTCGTCTCCGCTGCGTTTTTCAAATTTCATGGCAGATCATCCTTTCCCAATCAGGGGGTTTTCGTTTGCTTTGCCCGGAGCATCGCCAGGGCCTCCAGCAGGTCGTTGAGGTCGTCAATGCCGTAGTATTCCAGCTCAATCCGGCCCTTTTTGCGGCCGGTGACGATCCGCACCCCCCGGCCCAGCTTGGAGCTCAACTCCTTCTGCGCCTCCGCGGCATAGTCGATTCCCTTCGGCGCGGGGGCTTTTTCCGGCTTTTCCAGACTCAGCCGCTTGGCCAGGGCCTCCGTCTGGCGGACAGAGAGGCCGCCGGAGATCACGGCGCCAGCGGCGTTTTCCTGCAGGGCGGGGGAGAGGGGCAGCAGCGCCCGAGCGTGACCGGCGGAGAGCTTTCCCTCCTCCACCAGCTTGGCCACCGGCGGCGTCAGGGACAGCAGCCGCAGCGCGTTGGCCACGGCGCTGCGGGATTTGCCCACTCGGGACGCGGCCTCCTCCTGGGTCATGTGATACGTTTCCATCAGGGACTGGAAGCCAGCGGCTTCCTCTATGGGGTTCAGATCCTCCCGCTGGAGGTTTTCGATCATGGCCAGCTCGGCGGCCTTGCGGTCATCGGCCTCCATGACAATGACGGGCACTTCCTGAAGGCCCGCCAGCCGCGCAGCCCGCCAGCGCCGTTCTCCGGCGATGATCTGATAGTAGCCGGAGGCCAGCTTCCGGACGGTAAGAGGCTGGATGATACCGTGCTCTCGGATGGAGTCGGCCAGTTCTGCCAGGGATGCCTCGTCAAAGTGCTTGCGGGGCTGGGAGGAACAGCTTTCCACCTGGGAAATGGGCAGGTACAGGCTGCCGGTGCTCTCCGCCTTCAATACGTCGTCGCCCAGCAGGGCGCCGAGACCCCGGCCGAGGCCGGAGGGTTTCTTGGATGCCATGGGAACGCTCCTTTCCAGAGAATCAGGCGCTTTGCTTTTTCAGAAACTCCGCCGCAAAGGCGGTGTAGGCCTCCGCGCCCCGGGAGGTCCGATCATAGGCGGTGATGGGCTTGCCGTGGCTGGGGGCCTCGCTGAGGCGCACGTTCCGGGGGATCACAGTGGCATAGACCTTGCCGGGGAAGTAGTGCTTCACTTCCTCCGCCACCTGCAAGGCCAAATTGGTCCGCCCGTCAAACATGGTCAGCAGCACGCCGTCCAGTTCCAGCCGGGGATTCAGGGACCTGCGGACGATCCGCACCGTGTTCATCAGGTCACTGAGGCCCTCCAGAGCGTAGTATTCGCCCTGCACCGGCACCAGGATGGCGTCCGCGGCGCAGAGGGCGTTCAGCGTCAGCAGTTCCAGAGAGGGGGGGCAGTCGATGAACAGGAAGTCGTAGCGATCTTTTACCTTGTCCAGCGCGTCCCGCAGAAGGAATTCCCGGCGCTCCATGCCGATCAGTTCGATCCCGGCGCCGGCCAGCGCCTTGTTGGAGGGGAGAACATCGCCGTATTTGGTGTGCACCAGGGCGTCCTCCACCGGCACTTCGCCGATCAGGGCATCGTAGATTCCCTTGGAGACCGTCTTGTCCACGCCCATTCCAGAAGTGGAATTGGCCTGAGGATCAAAATCACACAGGAGGATGCGCTGCCCGGCCTCCGTCAAGGCCGCGGCGAGATTCACACAGGTGGTTGTTTTCCCCACGCCGCCTTTTTGATTCACAATCGCAATGGTTTTTGCCACGTGGGCACCTACTTTCTGAAAATACCCAATAAGGTAGAAATGCTTATGCTCATTTATTATAGCAAGCGTGGACGGCCGTTGCAAGGAGAAAAGCGGAAAAGCAGAGAAAAGGAAGAGAAAATGTTTCACGTGAAACAAACGGCAGAAAAAGAGCCGCGGATGTTTCACGTGAAACATCCGCAGCCGGTCACAGCAAAAGACGGCAGCCCCAGGGCGGCAGCTGCAAGTGCAGAACACCGCCGGAACAGGGAAGAGTATCTCCGGTGAGGAGATCAGTGGGGCCAGCGCCTTCCCACAGCAGTGTGACAGTGTGGGAGTCCGGTGAGGCGTTGACGGCTGTGGTCAGCCGCTGGTCACCGTTCTGCCGGGCAAAAATCAACAAAGGACCTGCGGTGTAGAGCCAGGAGATGGTGCCGGACTGCAGGGCTGGATACGCATTCCGCAGGGCACCCAGCCGGGTGAACCACGCCAGCAGGTCCCGGTCTTCCCGGCCCCAGGGGTAGGTTCCCCGATTCAGAGGGTCCTCAAAGCCCTCCATCCCGGCCTCATCCCCGTAATAGATCATGGGAGAGCCGGGGAAGGTGAACAGCACCAGCGCCGCCAGCCGCAGCTTGGCGATGCCCGCTGCCCGCTCCCGGGGCAAAAGCCGGTAGGAGGCCCGCTCCGCCTTGGTGTCCGGCGTTCGGTCCGCACCCAGCAGCGTCAGGATGCGGGGGGTATCGTGGGTGCCCAAAAAGTTCATGGCGGAGTAAAAGGCCGCCGGAGGATAGTTCTCCCGCAGGGTCTCCATGGCCTCCCGAAAGCCATCGGCATCCCCGCCGGAGACATAGGCCAGCAGCGCCGTGCGGAAGGGGTAGTTCATCAGCCCGTGGGTCTCACTGCCCAGCAGATACCGCCGCCGCTGGGAGTAGGCGATCTTATTGGAGCCGTCCTCCCACACCTCGCCGATCAGGACGCTGTCAGGGGCCGTCTCCTCCATGGCGGCGCGGATCTTCTCCAGAAACCAGTCCGGCAGCTCATCCGCCACATCCAGTCGCCAGCCGGAAGCTCCGGCACGCAGCCACCGGCGGATAATGGAGTCCTTGCCGTCAATGATGAAATCCACATAAGAGGGAGAGGACTCCTCCACCGCTGGCAGAGTGCGGATGCCCCACCAAGAGTCGTAGGAATCCGGCCAGTGGTGGAACCGGTACCAGCTGTACCAGGGAGAATCCTGGCTCTGGGCTGCGCCCAAAGTGGGGTAATAGCCATCGGCATTGAAGTACATGCTCTGGGATCCGGTGTGGTTGAACACGCCGTCCAAAATCACCCGCATCCCCCGCTGTCGGGCCTGGGCGCAGAGAGCGCGGAAATCGGCCTCCGTGCCCAGCATGGGGTCGATGCGGGTATAGTCCGCTGTGTTATAACGGTGGTTGGAGGCGGACTCGAAAATGGGGCAGAGGTACAGCGTGGTGACACCAAGGGCCTTCAAATCGTCCAGTTTCGACGTGATCCCCGCCAGAGTGCCACCAAAGAAGTCCCGGTTGCGGATCTCCCCATCCGGATCCGGCCGCCACTCCGGCGTGTCATCCCAGTCCTCGTGGACCCAGCGCCGGCCAACCAGACCCGCAGGGTCCACGGGTACCAGACGGCAGAAACGATCTGGAAAAATTTGGTATGTCACACCTGCCCCAAACCAGCCGGGCGTACGGCTTTCCTGGTAGACCGTCAGCTGCCAGGACACGGCCTGTCCGTCACTGCGGTAGCCGGTCTTGTCCAGCAGACAGCCGGTGCCGTCCTCCCGCCAGAAGCGGAAGTGATACCAGAGAAGATCGGGCAGCTCCGGCGCGGTCAGTGTGCCGGAAAAGCAAAGCCGCTCGCCTGCGAAGCCCTCCAGGGGTAGTTCCTGCTCCCGCTGCGTCCCGGAAAACTCACAGGAGAGGACCAGTGCGCAGTGGGAAAAGCCCTCCGTGGCCAGGGGGCGGCAGTGAAAGGTGACCGCCGTTCCGCAGGGGACGGCGCCGAAGGGCTCCTTGCACAGGTCGCAGCGGGGATCAAAGACAAAGGGTTCGCTCATGGGGATGCGTCTCCTTACGGAAGCAGTTGGTTTTCGCCGGTGACGGCACTGCCGGTCTCGTCGGCGGTAAAGTAAGCGTTGAGAATATCCACGCCCGTGGTGGCCAGATTGGAGCCCCAGGTGGCGTGCTCAATGACGATGGCCACGGCGATCTCCGGATCGTCATAAGGGGCGAAGCAGACGAAGACGCCGTTTTCGGTCTGGTTGCCGCCCAGCTCGGAGGTGCCGGTCTTGGCGCCGGCAGTGACCACGCAGTTCCGGAAGGCATTGTAAACAGAGCCGCCGGGCTGGGTGTAGCCCAGCATGCCCTTTTTCACCGCCTCTAGCGTGGAATCCTGCATGGAGACCACGTTGGTGGGCGCCGTGTCGCCCACAGCCAGGACCTCCGTATTGTCATAGGATTTCACGGCCTTCAGCAGGTGGGCCTTGCAGTGCTGTCCGCCGGAGGCCAGTGTGGCGATGTAGTTGGCAAGCTGGAGGGGTGAGTAGAGCTGGTTGGCCTGGCCGAAGGTGGCCCAGGGGGTCTGGTCGTGGCCCGCCTCATTGCTGGGCAAGGTACCGTAATCACCAATCTCAATGCCGGTGTGCTCTCCCAGGCCGAAGGCCTGCAGATACTCCCGGAAGGTGTCCATGCCCATTCGGTATCCCATCTCCGCGAAGAAGTAGTTGCAGGACTTGGTGATGGCCTCCGTCACATTGATGAGACCGTGGTTGCCGCCGGCGCAGTTGGCGCCGCTGTGGGTGGGGTCGTTGGGATAGACCCACCGGCTGGGAGAGTAGATCTCCTGGGTGGGAGTAATGATCCCCTTCTCCAGCGCGGCCACGGCCGTCAGGGGCTTGATGGTGGAGCCGGGGACGTACGTCCCGTTGGTGGCGCGGTTTGTGAAGGGGCGGGCAGGGTCATTGTAGAGAGCCGCGTAGATGCTGCTCTGTCGGAATGTGGAGAGATCATAGGTGGGATAAGAGGCCAGGGCCAGAACTTCCCCCGTGCCCACCTGTACCACCGCCACGGCGCCGCCCCGGGTCTCATCCCCATCCTCCCCGGTCATCCGGGTGATGGTGGCGGCCAGGGCGTCCTCCGCCGCCTGCTGGAGGTCCAGGTCGATGGTCAGCTCCACGGTGTTGCCGGGCACCGGCTCCTTGGAGTAATACTCGCCGGTGATCTTGCCGTCCTCGTTCAGGGAGACCACCCGGGTGCCGTCGGTGCCCTTGAGATGGGATTCAAAGGCCGCCTCCACGCCGTCCTTGCCCACATAGTCGTTCCAGTTATATCCCTCGCCCAGGGCCTCCTTTTCCGCACTGTCGTTGATTTTTCCGAGATACCCCAGGATATGCGCCCCGTAGGTCGTCTCGTACTCCCGCACGGAGGAGGGGGTGATCTTGGCTCCGGCGTAGTCGCCGTCGTTCAGCAGGGAGATCAGCTCCGCGTCGATATCCTCCGCCAGCACATAGGCGTCCGTTCTGGCGAGATTTCGGCTGCGGATCTCGTACTGGACGCCCAGCACCAGCCGGGCCTCCTCCACGGAAAAAGAGGCGGAGAGGCCGAAATCCTTCCGCATCAGGGCGATCAGCCGCGTGGCGGAGAGACCGGACCCTTCCAGCATGGCGCCGGTCAGCTGACTGGAGGTCAGCTCCTCCAGCAGGGCCTGGGCCTTGCCGGCCTGATCCAGCTCCTCATCCGCCAGGATGTCGTCGGCGGGGTTTTCCCTGTTGCCCTCCTCGTCCGTGGTCTCCAGCAGGGCAGGATGCTCCAGCAGATAGGCGGCCAGGGCGTTCGCGGCCTCGTCCAGATCCTTCAGATAGGTGAGAAAGCGGCTCCTGGCCGCGCTGTCCAGGGAGTCGATGGTGTAGGCGAAGGGGGCGGAGCGGGAGATGGGCAGAGAATCCACCCAGTTGATCCCCCGGCTCTGACACAGCTGCAGCAGCCGCAGGAGGGACTCGTTGGCATCTTCGTCCTTCTCCAGCAGGGAGGCGTCAAAGGTCAGGTTGTAGGAGGAGCGGCTGGACACCAGCACCTTGCCGTTTCGGTCGGTAATGTTGCCCCGGGCGGCCTCCACGGTCTCCGACCGGGCGATGCTGCGGACGGAGCTGGCGTAGTAATAGTCGTAATTGTTCACCTGCGTGTCGTACAGGACCCCGATGTAGACCGCAGCCACAATGAAAAACAGGGCTGCTAGAACATACAGGCGCAGATGATGGGCTTCCTTATGGTCCATAGACAGCCTCCTTCTCAGTCATCCAGGTGGGTGCGGCGGAACACGGCAGAGAACAGCAACACCACCGGGACCACCAGCAGGATGGAGACGCAGACCTCCCGCAGGAAGACCTGGGCCCCCGCAGCCCAGGCGGCTTTCCCCCCGGCCCACAGCACGACACAGTGAAAGGCGTCTGTGAGGAGGAAGGAGAGCACGGAGGTGACCACCCCACAGAGAAAGCCCGCCGGCAGCAGGCTCTGGGAGATCAGCGCCGCGCATAGCCCCGCCGCGGGAAAGATCAGGGTGTAAAAGCAGGGGATGGACGCCGGCAGCAGCAGGTCGCACAGCACTCCCACCGTCAGGGCGTAGACGGAGGCGGGGAGGGGACCCTCATACATACCCAGGACCGCCACCAGGATGGGGAACACAAAGGGAATGACGCCCCAGAGGGTGATCCGCTGGAGCACCGCCCCCTGGAGCAGGAAGAACACTGCCGTGGCCCCGGCATACAGGGCCCATTTGAAAATGGTCTCATTCCGCGCCAGCAATGCCGGAGCCTCCTTTCCGAACAGGTGGGGACATCCGTCCCATCAGGTCTGGATGTCAAAGGATTTGATGACGAAGACCTCCACCAGACTGTCAAAGTCGGCGGCGGGTTCCAGCACCGCGTAGGAGGCGGCGCCGGAGTCGCTGAGCTGCACCTCCTCCACTGTGCCGACAGAGAGGCCGGAGGGATAATACCCGCCCAGGCCGGAGGTGACCACCAGATCGCCGCCCAGCAGCTGACAGTCCGCGGGCAGATAGTCCAGCCGCAGGCGGTTCTCCCGCATCAGGGAGAAGTCGCCCACCGCCAGCCCCAGGTCCTTGGTGCGGAACACCTGGGCGCCCAGGGAGGTGTCCGTGTCCACGATGGTGAGGACCGTGCACCAGTTGAGTCCCACTTCGCTGACCACACCCACCAGGGCATACGTCTCGTCGATGACGCAGTCGTTCACTTCGACACCGTGATCCGTGCCGATGTTCAGTGTCAGGGAGGAGGTCCAGTTGGTGACCGTGCGCTCCGTGACGGAGGCCGTCTCCAGCTCCAGGTCATAGTTCTGGGGCCGCAGGTTCAGCAGATCCCGCAGGCGGGCGTTTTCCTCATTGTTGGTCTGAGCCAGGCGGTTCTGGGCCTTGAGGATGGCGTTTTCCCGCCGCAGGGCGGCGTTCTCCTCCTCCAGGGCGGTGACGTCCTGGTAGTAGTTCTGCTTGTCTGTGATCCAGCCTGTCACAGCGGTGTAGGCCGACCGGAAGGGGGAGGCGATGATCCCCGCCAGATTGGACAGGGGAGAGGAGGTGTTGGAGAAAAAGGACATGAGGGACAGGCTCACGGCGATCACCGCCGTGGCGAACAGGACCCAGATGCCGTGTTCCCGAAAAAATTTCTTCAAAGGAAACCCTCCTGATCGTTGGTCAGCAGAAGAAATGGACGCCGAACCGCTCCAGCATCCGGCTCAAGCGCAGGACCGGCAGGCCCATCACGTTGAAAAAGTCACCATCCAGCCGCTCCACCAGAAGGGCACCCAGCCCCTGGACGCCGTAGGCCCCGGCCTTGTCCATGGGCTCGCCGGTGCGGATGTAGCCCCAGAGCTCCGCCTCCGCGGCAGGGCGGAAATACACGTCGGTGGACGCGCTCTCCGTCAGGATCTCGCCGCCCCGGCGGACGGTGACGCCGGTGCATACCGTGTGGCGGCGGCCCTGAAGGGCCGTCAGCATCCGCAGGGCGTCCGCCTCATCCTTGGGCTTTCCCAGCCGCTGCTGGTCCAGAAACACCATGGTGTCGGCAGTGATGATGATTTCCTCTGGTGTGCAGAGAGCGGCGGCCGCGTCGGACTTCTCCCGGGAGATGTACTCCACCGTCTGCCGGGGGGAGAGGCCGGCGGGATAGGTCTCCTCTGTCTGAGGCACCCGGATGTCAAAGTCCGTGATGCCGATGCGCTGGAGCAGCTCCTGCCGCCGGGGAGAGCCGGAGGCCAGTACGATCTTTGCCATGGCCGCGCCCTCACTTTCCGGTGGAGCCGAAGCCGCCCCGGTCGGGGCCGTCCAGATGCTCCACTTTGGTGAAGGTCAGCCGGGGCTGGTTTTTCATGATGCGGAACTGGCAGATCCGGGCGTTTTTCTCAATGGTCACATCCCGGGTGGCGTAGGCGGGCATCCGCCACTGGTCACCGTCGCCCCGGTAGGTGTAGTCTACCACGCCCATGGAGTTGGTCTGCAGAATGCCGTAATTCTTAAAGGTGGAGCTGCGGGGGACGATGTGGGCTTCATACCCCTCCGGCAGGGCGATGGCCACCCCCAAGGGGATCAGCCGGAACTCCCCGGCCTTCATAGTCACGGTTTCCGCCGCATGTAGGTCGATCCAGTCGGACTTGCCCTCCACGTAGCACAGCTCGTCGATGTCATCTGTGAAATATTTTACCTTGATCTCTTCCATGTCAAACTCCAAAATAAATACGGTTTGTATAATATAGAATAAAATTTATGAATTGTATAGGAAATATGATGCTTTCAGGCGGTTAACCCCATTGGATGCAGGAGACAAGTCCCGCTGATGGGCGGACAGATGCATCCCTGCTTTTATCAGTGTAAGGTTCCGTGCGGAGGGCTGTACAGCTCAGGGGGCGGAAATCAGGTGGACGATTGCATCCAGCAACAAGGGAACATACATGGCCGCCAGGCAGAGCTGTTCCCAAAGACCCTCACGGGCCACAGCCGTGCCCTGGAAGCGGTCTTTGTCCGAGAGGACAAACAGCGTGAAGAATACCAGCGCCAGCCCCAGGGCGGCAAAGCAGGCCCACGCCATAACCGGGGAGTCTGTCTCCAGCGCCAGCAGCGCCCGCCAGAGGGGTAGGAACAGCAGGGCGAAAAAGCCCAGGGCAGAGGCAATGCCGTGGATCAGGGCAGAGCGATCCGACAGATCTTTGGTGAGCCCGGTGGGAAACAGGGCGGCCAGGATACCGGCGCCCAGGGCGAAGCCGCCCAGGGACACGGCCAATCCCGCCGCCAGCCACCGGGAGGCCGGCGCCGCGCCGACGGCGTAGACGGCGGCAGTGGTCAAAAGCCATATCCCCAGCCACGCCAGCCACAGGCGGTAGACCCGGGCCACGGGACCGCCCCTTCTGCCCAGAACGCTGACCGCCATGGTTCCAGGCCGATAGGCTGGATCCTTCCGGGCCAGCAGGCAGGGAAGCAGAAACTCTCCGCAGAGGGTAAGGATCAAAAGGGTCCAAAACCAGCGGGCATCTATCCAGGCTGCCATTTGATTATTCAACTCCCCGTTCGTAAAGCCCCCGGGTGAAATCCCCCGCGGCGGGCGCGGCATCCAGATAGTTTTGCACGACGGACACGCATTCCTCCGCTGTCTCCGTGGTGAAGCGGAGACGGGCATAGGCCAGTCCCAGCCTGCGGTGCTCCGGCCGGTCCGCCAGATACAGCGGCTTGCTGTTCTGGATTTCCGTCCGGTGGCCGTAGGCGGGCAGCAGGGGAAAAGCGGCGCCGGTGCGGTCGACCAGAACATTGGGCTGGCCGCAGCGGCAGGGGCCGTCCTCCGGGACACAAGGGCCCTGCCGGTCCAGGCGGCAGCCGGTCTCGTTCTGCACCAGGCAGTTCTCCGTAATCATCAGGGGCAGGCGGCCGTAGACAATGGCCTCCGCCCGCAGCACCTTTTTCAGATCCCGGATCTGGGCGAACCGCAGCTCAAAGGACACGCAGGCGCTCTCCAGCTCCTTGTCCTTCAGATAGGCCAGGGACCGGGAATTGAACACATTCAGGCCGTAATCGCCGTAGAGATGGAAGTTCAGGCCCCGCACCAGGGGCAGATGGCCCAGATTTCCGATCAGAACACCGGTAAAGCCCAGAGCTCGGGCCCGCTCCAGCAAGGTGCGGAGCGCAGGCTCGTCCCGGTCCCGCCAGACCCGGGGCAGAACGGCGCACCACTCCGGGCCTTCTCCCGGGAGAGATTCCAGCCGGGAGACCTCTTCCAGCGGGATATAGACCCGGGCCGGGCAGCCCAGCTCCAGCAGGGCGGGGGAGAGCTGCTCCAGCCGGGCCACGGAAATGGTGAGCCGGGGCGCCTCCGCTGTGCAGTCGGCCTCCGGCAGGGGCGGCACCGGCAGCTCCCGGCGCTTGGGCGGCGCAGTGCGGGCGGCGGTGAGAGCCGCCAGCGCATCCCGCCGCAGGGCATTGACGGCACTGGCGGAGAGGGACAGCCCCTCATCTA
>ERZ772854.2819-NODE-2819-length-11679-cov-4.060994_pt1 | contig 11679 bp, 11 predicted proteins | sample MGYA00580844_ERZ772854 | MGnify/ENA primary metagenome ERZ772854 (study PRJEB29015, sample SAMEA2737727) | human gut metagenome | biome: human gut; feature: human-associated habitat; material: faeces | place: China | collected 2012 ...
ATAAGATTATATCTTATTAGGCAGAGGTGTTACAACTATATTTTATCACAACATATTGTAGGGGACTATACGATATGCCGGTTCGTAAGATTGGTCCGGGGCATATCAGGGATGCAATGGAGCAGGGCTATGTTATTCCTACGACTGGAAAAGATAAAGGGCAGAAAAGATATGCTTCAATAAATACGCAGGAGAGAATTAAGTCTATGTGCAATCTGATGTTTGATTATGCATTGGAGAGAAGAATCGTGCTTACCAATCCGGCTAGGGCATTTAAGATTGGAAATCTGCTGAATGAAATCCAGAAGAAGTCAAAGGGCAAGATACCATTTACTCAGGAGCAGGTAAATGAGCTTTGGAAGTATGTGGATGATATACCTTGGGTGGATATGGTGCTGATTGCTATGTATACCGGCTTCCGTCCACAGGAAGTGGCTATTTTAGAAACAAAGAATATTTTTTTGGACGAGAATAAGATTATCGGTGGTATTAAGACTGATAACGGAAGAGACAGAGTTGTACCTATTCATCCGGCTATTAAGTCCTTGGTAGAGAAGAGATTCATACAGGCAACGGAGCGTTACCATAGTGACCGACTTTTCAATGATCCGAAAGGTCAGCAGAGTACCAAGATGACTTATGATATGTACAGGGGCAGATTTATGAATGTGATGAAAGAGATGGGATTTAAGGGACTTACGCCTCATTGTACAAGACATACATTTTCTACACAGGCAAAGCGTTGTGGTATGGATGCCGGAATTAGAAAGCGAATTATGGGGCACAGTTTAGATAAGGATGTGACAGAGTCAGTGTATACACATCCTACCTTTGGAGACTTGGTGCATGAGATGAATAAATTGGATTTCTCGGTTATGGAATATGTATAAGTGAATATGGTTTAGCACTTTGGAGAGTAGTGAAATATCTATTCTCTATTTTTTTGCCTAAAAGCTGTAAGCGGTGCAATTTACAGAATGAAGCACAAAGAAAGAGAGGAGCGTTATCTATGAAACAAAGTACAAAAACAAGTAATCGTGCTTTTATGCACAACAATATTCCTTACAGATATTGCTATGAAGAGGGTGGGATGATTGAGATTGAAAAGGACATTTATACAAGTTCTTATGAAATTATGCCTCCTAATAAGGAAATGAAGGGCAGCTATAATTCCAAAATGACAAAGATGATTATGGAGGAGATTTTACAGAAGCTTGCTGAAAAGTTTTCCTTTCAGTTTACCATTCGTAACCGCTACAAGGATAAGGAAGAATACCTTGCAAGTGTAATGATTGAGGAAAAAGGAGCAGGGGATGACTATAGTCACTTGAAAAACCTTTATAATAACGTGCTTCAGGAGAACTGTGATATTGGGCATAACAATTTTGCACGAACAGTCTATTTGACAATTACCACAGAAGCGCATACACCGGAGCAGGCATTAGAGATTTTTTCGGAAGCAGACACTTGGATTAAGGAGATTTTCTATTCGTTGTACGGCTTTCAAGCAAGGGCAATGACATTAGAGGAACGTTTGGAGCTTCTTCATGACATCTACCATCCGGGGGCACACAATGAAGAATTTGGTGCCAAGGTGGATTATGATGGCAAGGGATTTTCCATTAAGTCTATGCAGAGGATGAATATGGATACAAAGGATGTTATTGCTCCGGAGTATTACGATTGTAAGCCAAGAGATTATATGAGAGTGGGTAATTTCTATGTAAGGACATACTTCATCAACAGCATACCGGAGAACATATCCGATAGTGTTCTGCTTGACTTGGCTTCTGTGTCATCAAATTCCGTATTATCCATTCATTATGAGCAGGTGGATGAGGAGCTTGGATTTCAGGTAGCAGCAAAGCATGTAAAGGACAATACGGAAGTGAAAAACATTCCTGTCAGAGATACTGTGCAGGACCGTAAGGAGCACAGAGTACGCAGACAGGAAAGGGCTGTTAGACATAATGAAGAAGAGTATTTTTATCAGTCAGCCTTAAATATGTTTAAACGTGCTAAATCTCAAAGTCATACATTGTTGCAGGCATCTTTTGTCATAACGTTATTTGCAGAGTCCATGGAGGAATTAGAGAGGGATTCCAAGTTGTTGAAGGTATCAGCGTCAAAATATGTCTGTCAGATCCGTTGTCTTGATTTACAGCAGAATGAAGGCTTTCAGTCCATGCTTCCGCTTAATAATCTGAAGGTCAATGTGAAGCGTATGTTTCAGGTGGAGCAGATGGCGGTAATGCAGCCCCTTTGTAGTCAGAGCATTTATGAGAAGGAGCTTATGTTTTACGGACTTAATTCTATCAATGACAATTTTGTGCTTATGGACAGAAGTAATTTCCCTACAGCTATGATTGCAGGGGTGGAGAATTCCGGTAAGACATTTTCTGTAAAAAGAGAAGCTGCAAACACACTTCTTGGAACAGATGATGAGGTGGTTATTCTTACAAAGAATCCGAGAGAATATCATTCCTTTGCTCGAAATTTTCATGGACATATCATTGGTGAGTTTCATCCGGATATTTTCAGTAAGGATGATAATTACAATCTGGACAAAGACAAGCGCATTTTGCAGAGAAGATTTATGGCAGCCTATCTGATAGCTAAGTTAGGTTTTCACAGAACCTGTCCAAGTAATGAACTGTTGCAGTCCTATTATGAACAGGCTGAAAAAGAAGCTGAAATACTGGCAGAGTTTTCATCTTTGAATGAAGCATTGCTCTATGCCAAGGATCATCCGGTGGAATTGCAGCTGTTTGTAAAATCCATTGAGAATTTTTCTTTTCACGAGGATGTGTTAAATGGCAGAGATAGATTAACCATTATGGGATATGAGAAAGAGGATGAGCTTCTGGCACAGCTGGATTATCTTTGGAATTATGCAGTGCAGAGAAAAAAGAAAAACAGTACTGTATGGATTTTTGTAGATTCCGTGGATGAGCTTATTTATTCCACTACAGGCAGTGACTATCTTATCAGCTTATTGGAGCGTGCAGATGTGTTAAAGACACCGATTACGCTTGTGGTTGAGGATGCGGTGCATATTGTAACCAATCAGAGGGCAGTTATCGAGTTCGAATATCTGTTAGATAAAATCCGTTGCTTTCGTTTGTTTTCCTTAAATCCTGTAGAGAGAAAGAAGTTTGTGGAGAAATTAAATATTTCCAGACAGCTGATTCCTTATTTTGTTGACCGCAGTGCCGGGGAAGGTGTGCTTATTACACCGTCATTCAGTGTGGCCTTCAATGATAGATTTGCAGATAAGGAAGATGAGTTCTACAGATTATTTGTTTAGTAATAAGCGGCGGGAGTGTTGCTCTCGCCACTTTTGCAAGGAGGAATTGCATGAGTGAGAATGAAAAAGCAGTAAAACAGCCAAAACCTCATCGATTTAAGCAGGGAATAAATGTGGTACAGCCCATAAGCAGTGTTGGAGATATTGCTTATCAGTCGGCTAAAAGGGAAATAGAGGATTCGGATGAGGATTTCAGAGGTGGATTACAGGAAGTAAAGAAATATGGAATGCCTGCTATGGATGCACTTGCAATAGCAGGAGCCAAAGAATTATCAAAGAGCATCAAGGCTGAGTTTAATGAGACGACTATTGCCTGTATTAAGGCAAAACAGCTCTTATCTGACGGCAGTCTGTCGATGGTTGAACTTGCGGATAAAAATCTCCTAAAAGAGCGTTTAAGAGGCTTAAAGGGGCTGTCTGCATTTAAGAAGAAGCAGCTACGAAAGCACAGGATGGCAATATACGACCTTATGCAGGTAAAGAGCGCCATAGAAAAGGATTTGAAGCTGGAGGAGCAATTGGAAAAACCATTGTTAAAGCATTTGAAATCAGATGATTTCTTTGATTTGGGACAGCAGAAAACCAATGAACTTCTAAAGTATTATTTCAAGACCAATAAGAATGATGTTTTGAAGAATGTAAATCCGGCATCCATGCAGGAGAAACAGTTGAAAAAGCTTTTAAAGTCTGCTGATAGGAATGGATTTACAGAGGTGGATATGTCTGCAATCCGTATTGCAGGTAGACAGATGAAGTACCGGGAGTCGAGGATAAAGATAGGGCGGCTTCTTAACATCAAGAGAAGAATAGAAATGCTTAGTGCCTATTCCTATCAGGTAGATGGAACTGTAGGAGCAGGACTTCAGAACATGGCTTACGCATCTCAGGTTGTTCATGCAGTTTATAGCGTAGGCAAGTTTGGATTAAAGGCAGGTATTGTATCGGTTTCCTTTGTGGCAAAGTACACAGGTGCTTCTTATCTGCTCCATCGGTTAAATCTGATTCGTAAGGAAAAGAGCGACCAGATTATGCAAAAGGCGAAAGAAGCCATAGAGAATACAAAAGCCTATCAGGAAGCTCACAGACGGTATGATGAGGTAAGGGATAAGGTAAATGCCACAAAGGAAAGTGTGGGAAAGAAGCTTAATCAGAATGAAACAGTACAGAAATATAAGGAAATTCAAAAGCAGACCAGAGAGAAGGACAAGGCTGTTGCTAAAAAGGCTAATCAGACGAAAGCAGCAGCTAAATCCGCCAAGAGGACAGCACAGCAAGGAGCAAACATTGTCTTAAAACCTGTAAGACTTATTGGTAAGGGAATCAATGCGTTCAGAGTATTTACGAATAAGGTTAAGATTGTCATACTTGCGGCAGTTGGAATTGTCATAGCAGTATTTCTGATTCTGATATTGTTGTTAAACTCGGTATTATCCGTGTCGCAGACTGAAACAAGTGTGGCTTTATCTACAATACTGACAACGGATGAAGATTTTGTGTCAGGTATGACGGCTGAATTAAAGCCAAAGGTGGAAGTAAAAAGGCAGGAGGCAGAAGATATTGCAAAGGGAAGTCCAATCAATCCAGAGGTACTGGAAGGGCATACAATTACAAAGTATGGATATCCAAGCGGGGCAGGAAGCTGGGCGGATGGAGCAAAGATAATCTGTGTAGATGGGAATGGCAATCTGCTTTCAGGAAAACAGAATAATATCAAGGACTGTCTGGCAATGGCCTATGTCATTATGGATGGGGATTTTGACAGCAATACAACAGCAAGAGATGATTTGATTAAGGATTTGTGGGAGCTGATGAATCCGGAGATTACTTATAAGGAGTCTGATATTTATACATGCCCTTATGGATGTGACAGCTTTTCGTATAGCTGTGACAGTTCAGAGGATTATTTCACTATGGAGGGCTATTCATCAAACGGTGTAGGATTCTATGGAAGTATAGAAGGATATAGCGAGTATGGAGATGGTTATGAAGTGACCTGTAAAGGTTGCAAGAATGATAAAAATAAGACCATATATCACGATAAGCAGTCAGGAACCGGGGAAGCTGAACCGGCGCAGGGATGTACTAATTATTCTGTGAATTATAGCTGTGATGGACATTCGGTGAGTGTCTGCTATGGACACAAAAACATTGAGGTATATATGACTGTGTATCAGTTGGAAGAAATGTTTGAAAATAATCTGTTGCCAGAGGCAGAAGGAAAATCCTATAAGGATTATCTGTCACAATTTGAGGGTTGGACAGCTGATAACGTGGAGTGGGCAAGACTTATTGTAGATAGTATTTGGAAAGACCTTTATGGAATTGATCCTGATGAAATATAGAAAATTTGGAGGTGCGATATGAAAGTAAAAATGATTTTAGGATTTGTAATGGTGTGCAGTATGTTAATGGGAGTACAGCCTTTGGCTGTTAGGGCAGAAGAACAGACTACAGCCCAGATAGCACAGATGGAGTCAGAGACACAGGAAGAAACGGTGTTTTCTGATACACACTTATTTGAAACAGGGCTTAAAGGTGTGACTATGCAGGGAGGCAGCCTGCTGTATTATGAAGTGAAACATAAGGGTGTTGGTGCAGGAACCATGGAAGTAAGTGGTTATGCCACAGGTGATTATGATGTAGTGGTTAAGATTGTAAAATCCGGTGTCATAGGCGAAGCTATATTTCAGATTTCTTTGGATGGTGGAAATACCTATATCGGACAGGATATTGTGGCTGATTCCAGTAAAATAGGAGATGCAGGTATTACATTGTATTTTAAGACAGAAGAGGATATTGTGGAATTTATCGAAGGGGATGAATACTTTGTGTCAGTACCGGAGTCTTTTCAAGCAATACCTTCAAAGGTCAATACAGCAAACTTAATTGTAACAGGACATCCTATGGAAGAACATGATTTTGTGGTAAATATCCTTTCTTCTGGTGGTCTTGGCTCGTCCAGATTTACAGTAAACAGTACCAAGGGTAGTAGAATTTCTGTTACGGATGTTATACCAAAGGATGGCATCTATGAATTGGAGGACGATATTACTCTGATTTTCTCTGATTCCACAGCTTACGAAAAAGGCTTGAATTATACAGTGAGCATAAAAAGCAATGATGAGACGGTGGATTATACCATGCTGTATGTACTTTGTGGTGTTGTGGTTGTGGGTATAATTGTAGCTCTGTCATTTCTTACATCAAAGAAAGAAACGGATTCTGAATACCGTATTTGTAAGTATAAGTGGCAGAAAGAGGATGGGGATTATGAAGGATAGGTTGAAAAAAGGATTTTGGAACGTGCTCATGGTCATAGCGATTATTGTACTGGCAAGTATGATTATCAGTAAAGCTGTGACCGGATGGAGCAGCGTATTTTCCTATCGTATGTTTTATATTATGAGTGAGTCTATGGAGCCTGTCATAGCTGAAAATAGCCTTGCAATAGGCAAGGTGTTATCGGATGGTGAAATGCTACAGGTGGGGAATATATACGCTTATAAAAGGGATGGCATATTAGGGCAGGAGATAGTGATACATAGGCTGATTGCAATTACAGAGGATGGCAGGTATCAGTTTAAAGGGGATAATAACGAATTGCCGGATGAGGCATTGGTGGAAAGACAAGATATTGGGTATGAGATTATAGGGGATTAATAAGTAGCGGCTGCCAATTCCACAGCCGCTTAAATGTGTAGACTTTAGTGGATTATGAGAAATCTTTTCTAATCTGATTCTTCATTTTGCCTAATCCGTAGCGAGTGTAGTTGTATTCTACCAACAATTCGTGATTTGTGAATACAGCTCCATTAGGTTCGGTAAGATGGCGAAATACAAGCTGTTCATTCTGATGAGGGAAGGTCTGGGTGGCATACAGATTAAGTTCCGCTTCTTCATAGCCATTTTCAATGGATGCTCCGGTGTTGTCGATAATCATATCGTTTGCGTCGTCATATGTAGTGTCACTGATGATGCCTAAGCTCTCAATGGTATAAAGCTTATAGTAATCATATGCTTTACGTAAGGTGATTTTGCAGCCGTACTTCAAATCCTGTTCATCAAATGTAAAATAAGTTGCCATTTCAGGATTGTTAATTTCAAAAAGAAACAACTCCAGATTATCAGGTGTTAAGCCGTGCTTATCAATGAAAAATGCCAATTTCAAATAATTCACATAATCGTTGCGTGACAAACCAAAGGTATGGAGTTCTCCACCTAACTGGGTTATAGCGGAAAACAGTTCCAAATCAAGATACTCAAATGAAAAGGGGCTACCAGAGGTGTAACGTTCAAGAGCCTTGAAGAGAGCGATCATCATTACTTCATCAACATCTTCCGCATCAATATTCTTGATGTATGCAACTCTGGTTCTTTTAAAACTGTTGAGTTTGCGGGTAAAGAAACAGATAATATACGGAAAGGTAATCTCCGGGTTCTCTTTGTAGCAGGATAATAATGTCTGAATTCCTTCAAAACCATAAAAAAGATTTCTCTCGTCTATGAAGTCTGAAAAGTTATCGACACAAAAAACAGGGTTGCTGCTCAACTGGTTGTGGATGAGATTGCACACACGATTGTATACAATGTCATAATCCATAGCGTATAATCCGGATAAGGAATGCTTTGCATAAGCTGAAGCTAAATGGGTGGCTTTGCCTTCAAATTCCACAGGAATAGGCTTTGGAGCGCACTGTAAACGGGTTGCGATTGATAAATTGTTTTCTTTGAACATAAGCGTTCTCCTTTCTTGGTGGAAATGGAGAACACAAAAACAGACCAAAAGGGCATAGATATCCCAGTCATTTATGGATGTCTCCATTTTAGACTGGAACAAGCCTCCGATTGGTCTGTTCCGTAGTTAATATGTAATTGTCCTTACTTAATGCTCGGATGTCTGCAGTACCATTAAATAAGGGGAAGAATATATAAAAAAACGCCGTGGCAAGATGATAAAATTATCATCCTACCACGGCGTTACTCTTGTAGGTAAAAGCTCATTGTAGAATTGGCGAATAGAGCTGACCTGCTATGTGCTAAGCAGAGATGCAGGTCTAGATATTCTTTGATGTTATTTTTATGTTTGTAGTTCGGTGGGCAAGTCTTTAGTCAGCTCGTCTAATAAGAAACGAAGGGGGAAAGTGTAAATATCTTTCTTGCCTTTGACTGATACATAAAGTTCTTTGCCCTTGTAGTACAGTTCGCATATCTTGATATGACCGTGGTCAGAAGGTGTGCGAACATCTCTTAAGAATTTAAGATGTACATTTGACATAAGCGCTACCTCCTTGGAAGTGAATAGGTGGACGAGTTACAATAGGTTATTTGTATCTACATTCAACAAAGATGATTCTGGTAAATCAACAGAGTTGTTTGTAGAAAAAATATCTAACGGAGTATTAGCTACAGAATTAGGAATGAGATGTTCGCTGGTAATCTTTTTGGTAACAGGATCGATTAACAGTAATGATATCCAAGAATCAATGGTTAAGCGGTTGGTTCTTCGGATTATTTCCTCATAAAGCTCAGTATTGGTAAAAGCAAAGGTCAATTTATCAAAAGAAGCATAGTTCAGATGAATGACAGCAATCATCATAAGCAACTGACGTGAAAATCGTTCGGCTTCTGTAGTAATATCAGCAAGTTCTTTCCAAAAGATAAATGACCATACTTTTTGTGTGGCTTCCATAACTGCGTCTGTAAGAATAGACCATGAAGGGCTAAAGTGTAATCCTATAATATCTGTAGATGTGATATTATCCGGATATTGGCATTTGTAATGCTTGTGAAGAAGAGTGCCGGCAATTATACCGATATATTCATTTGGTAAAAGTTCGGCCTTGCTCCCAAAAGCGTATACTTCACATTCTCCATTAGCGGCAATTAACTTTTCATATGTAACATTGGAATCGGGATCAGCGTGTGCAGCCACTTTTTTTAATATTTCTATAGGACAAGGTCTTTTGTTTTTTCCATTGATATATCTGGAGAACGTAGGAGTACTGATATCACATTCTTTACAAAAATCAGCACTTGTCCTGTGAGGGCCTTTTGCTGCAAGTAAAAGGCTTGAAATTAATTTTGAATCAAAGTCCTTTTTTTTATCCATAAAAAATCTCCTTTGTGCATGTGATTCTTGTTACTGACACAAATATAGCATAAAAGAAAAAATATGTCAAGAATAAATGAAATAATATTTCAAAATGTGAAACAGTGTTTGAAACCGGAGTGTGTAATAAGAAATGAAATAATGAAAAATATAAGATATTTACGTGTTCTTTTATATTTTAATATCGAACTTGACAATGTCAAGTTTGATATAATGACAAAATCAAAAATAATATTGACAAAATCAAATATTGGAAGTATAATCTGCTTAAAAGGTGATGGTATTTATATTACCGAAGTAACTTATTAACCATGTTTTTACTATGAAAGGAGGAATTTTATGAGCTTGACCGAAAGCAAGATTATGAGCAATCCGGTCAGCTGTGATGATTCTGTTTTATTACCGGTTCGTTCACTGGTCATGAATGCTATTGGTAATAGAACGATTGCTGGGTTTTGCGAGGATGCAGGATTATCTGTAGGTTATATGTCTCGACTGTTAAATGGCAAAATGAAGTCAACGCCAAGTGTAAGAACTCTGGCAAAGATATCATGTTCCAGCATGGGTGATGATAAGCAGGAAGTATTCAAACGCTTGTTGGATATTTATGGGCACGACATTGGAGTAGAAGAGATACAACAGGAGATTCGAATCGCAGAGCGCACATCTGAAATAATCGAAGAAGAACGCGAAGGTGCCAAGGCAGGAAAGAAGAGTGCATTAGAATTAAAGGCATCTGTCATGGGATTAATGATTTCTAATCTTATGATTAAGGGCGTACCTCTTAAAAGCTTAAATAATTTTGGACCAAATGAGACTATTGATATAGGAACGGAAGGTTATCCATTTGAACGATTGGTTATAATCTCAGGCTTCTGTGGAAATAGTACACAAGCGACTATGGCTGAAAGAGACATTATGAAGCAGTTACTTAAATGTGTTTCGAGCCAAAAAGATTTACCATTGTATCTGATACTTACAGAACATAAGGAAGTCTTCGATTTTGTTTCAGATGTTGTAGAAAATTCGTTGGAAGCGAGTGCGTATGTATTACTTACAAACAGCGATGTTACAGGCTTTGTAGAACAGAAATTTTTTGCGGCTGAAAATGTGAAAGCACCTTTTGAGTTTGTTGATGATGCGAATAATTTTTAAAGGAGAGAATGACTGGAGATATGGTAGAAAAAAATAATTGCCAAAACTCACAGCATTCTTTGATTAATCCACAGTCAGTTGAAAGTGTAGAACCTATTGTAGATTTCCTGGTTGAAATTGAAGATTGGGAATCAGAAGGGCATGATATGCTTACTAAAACATTGGAAAGTAATGCTGATTTTAGACGGCAAAAAGTCGAAGAACAATATTACAAGTTTCTAGTGATAGAAAGTATTATCAAAAACCTTAGTGAAAAACAACTCATTTTACTTAAGGAGTACATAAGACGAGTTGATGAAAATTACGAAACTGCTGTCAGTATGGGTGATATGTTACTGTACGAACAGATGGCAAGTCAAAATTTAAACGATAAGGAAAAATAACTGTGATGGATAAATTGAAGAATAATGTGAGTGCCGAAATCTGCAGCCAATGGCTGCAGAGGTCGGGGCTTATGATAGACTACCAGAAACAGTTTTACCCACACATTGTAAGAGTAGGAAGGAGGAACTAGGAAATGGAATTACGATTATACTTTTCTAAAAAGATTGAAGAAATAACATACACTAGAAGAGTTATAAATTCTATCGAACCACTTGAAAAAGCAATTCTTTTATTTAGTTTTGAGATTAGGGATAGACAAGCCCAGCTGGAAAGAAAGTTTTTGGAAGATATGCAAAGGCGTTATACTTATAGAAGGCTATTGCAAATTGGAATGGACAAGTTCTTTGTAGAATTGGGAATTAATCGAAGGATACTGAAATGTGAAAAAGAAAGAAATTTTTCTGTTGGATTATTAAGTGATGTTCGAGAAAAGAAATATAGCATTGTTGAACGAATAGAATTATTACTTCAATTTATTTTAGAGGATATAGTACAGGAGAAACTACGCCTACGTTCTTCTCAAGAGAGATTTTGGGAAAGAGATTTTAATATTTTGCAAATTTTTATGAATGGACAAGTCGTTGGAAACGATAATAAAGTAAGGACAAGCCGGGAGCGAAAAAACAGTTTTGGGAATTACATATGTCAAAAAATAAGTTTTGGAATAGGGATAATTAAGCGATATATGCAAAATTGGACAGGCTTTACGTCAAAAGATAATCTA
>ERZ772854.2828-NODE-2828-length-11651-cov-5.350379_pt1 | contig 11651 bp, 8 predicted proteins | sample MGYA00580844_ERZ772854 | MGnify/ENA primary metagenome ERZ772854 (study PRJEB29015, sample SAMEA2737727) | human gut metagenome | biome: human gut; feature: human-associated habitat; material: faeces | place: China | collected 2012 ...
GCATCAGAATTAACAGCGGAAAGCAAACCAGCCACCCAGTATACCATTGATGCAAATCAGGAAGTTTATGCATTGTTGGATTTCGAGGATACTGAGGAGTTTGAAAATGCTACAAAAGGTCTGATTGCGTCTCCGGATACTCTGGATATTTATGATGAGAACGGGAAGCTTGTATGGAGTCAGACAGCGTATGCTTTTCTGGATCAGGATGCTCCGGATACAGCGAATCCAAGTCTTTGGAGAGATACACAGCTGAATCATATTTATGGTCTTTTTGAAGTAACCGATGGAATCTATCAGGTGCGTGGCTATGATATGTCAAATATCACCTTCATAAAAGGTGATACGGGATGGATTGTAGTAGATCCACTGATGAGCATGGAATGTGCGGCAGCGGCTTTTTCCCTAGTAGAAGAGAACCTTGGTACTTTTCCTGTAAAGGCAGTAATTTACAGTCATTCCCATATTGATCATTTCGGTGGAGTCAGGGGAATTATTTCGGAAGAAGATGTACAATCTGGTGATGTGCAGGTAATTGCACCGGAGGGCTTTGAGAAGCATGCTGTCAGCGAGAATATTTATGCAGGTACTGCCATGGGGCGCAGAGCAAGCTATCAGTATGGAACCATGCTTGAGGCTAGTGAAACAGGAGCTCTTGCCATTGGTATTGGCATGGGGCAGTCCAGGGGCAGTACAAGTTATATTTCTCCTACACTTGAAATCACAGAAACCGGTGAGAAGCATACTATTGATGGAGTGGAAATTGAATTTCAGCTTACTCCGGGTACCGAAGCACCGGCAGAGATGAACTTCTGGATTGGATCGAAAAATGCTTTGTGGATGGCCGAAAACTGTACAGGAACGCTCCATAATCTGTATACACTCCGCGGAGCCCAGGTACGTGACGGAAACGCATGGGCAGAGTACATTATGGAATCTCTGGCACTTTATGGTGATCAGGCAGATGTAGTATTCCAGTCTCATAACTGGCCACATTGGGGAAAGGATATTATTCAGGAATATATGACCAATACTGCAGCTGTGTATAAGTTTATTAACGACCAGACATTGCTTTACATTAATGAAGGTTATACGGAGACAGAGATTGCTAATATGATCCAGCTTCCCAAGGAGTTGGAGAAAGTCTGGTATACCCGTCAGTATTATGGCACAGTTTCTCATAATTCGAAGGCAGTATATGAGAAATACATGGGATGGTATGACGGTAATCCTGTCCATCTTGCTGAACTTACACCATCGGATTATGCACAAAAGCTGGTAGAATATTTCGGTGACACAGATGCGGTTCTTGAAAAAGCAAAAGAAGATTTTGCAAAGGGAGAATATCAGTGGGTTGCCCAGATCACCAATACGCTGGTTTTTGCTGATCCGGAAAATATGGATGCACGTTATCTTTGTGCAGATGCATTAGAACAATTGGGGTATCAGGCAGAATCCGGTCCATGGCGCAGTGCTTACCTTTGTGCGGCACAGGAGCTGCGAAATGGTACAAATACCGATGATGCAACGCGAGGCAATGGTAACGGTGATGTTATTTTACATATGACACCTGAAATGATTTTGGATTATCTGGGAATTCTTGTAGATACAACGAAGGTTCCGGATCTGACGTTTACAGCAAATCTTATATTGCCGGAAGGTAATTATGTACTCCGCGTGAAAAATGGTGTACTTCTTTATCAGAAAGATACACAGGATGCGGATGCGGATGTGACATGGACTACCAAACGTGCCGGACTGCTGTCTATTATTCAGAAAAACACGGAAAATATTGCAGCTTTGATCCAGCAGGAGGGTGATGAGACCTGCCTGACACGATTGATGGATGCTGTTACTGTTACCTCAGAGTATAAATATTTTAATATTATCGAGCCATAAAGCGACTGAGACCTCGGCAACGAACACAGAGGAAGCTATTACTGGAAAAGCACCTGTAAATCAGTTTATACATGGTGTTGCACTGGCAGATGCGCAATTCAGGAATGTGGTAACTCCTAATGTGGATACGATCTTTTCACAGGTCTGGTATGATCTGCGCGAAGAACCAATGATCTATGAGCTTCCGGAAACAGATCGTTTTTGTAAGGTTCAGGTACTGGATGCCTGGACAAACACTGCCGCAGTTCTTAATCCGGCAAACGTGAATTAATATTTCCACAGGATACATTTATCAAGTAAAAAAGGATCCCTCGCAAGGTAGAAGGCTAACAAGCCTCGACCTTGCCGGGATCCTTTCATTTACATTCCTTTCATTTTAAAATCAGCTTTCCCATTCTGTTTCACCTTATACAAAGCCATATCTGCGCTTTTACAAAGAGACATAACGTCTTCTCCCTGCTCCGGGAATGCAGCTCCGCCTGCGCTGGCTGAAAGCTCTACAACCTCTCCTGTAGGCAGTGTAAGCTGGGAAATCATCCTCTGAAACGTTTCCATATAAGTCCGCGCCATTTCCCCTGTAAGATTCTTCAGGTAAACCACAAATTCATCACCGCCATACCGGCCGATTATGCTATCCTCCGGGAAACAGCTTTTCATAGTTTTCGCAAAATGCTTCAGGCAGAAGTCTCCATTGTTATGACCGTAAGTATCATTATAAATTTTAAAATTATCTACATCAATAAAGATGAAGATGCCTGGCGTTTTTTTACGCAATTCTTCTTCCACGGCAATCTGAAAAGCTCTACGGTTCAGAATTCCGGTAAGAGGATCTGTAGTAGACAATCCCATGTACATTTTCTTATCTTTTTTCTCCAACAGCACAAGGGTCAGCATGTACAGCATCGTGAAGCCTACCAGAATACTTCCATATACTCCGCCCCAGGCGGAAAACTGCTGAGTAATATCAGAAATATTCTTATTTGTCAATTCAACGATCACATACCAGCCTGGCATAACAGAAATACTCCTATAGGAAATTGTAGATTCCTCTCCTCTGATAATAGCGGAAAATCTCCCATCCTTCTTTCCGGAACGCATGTCCTTTATCCACTGGTTGTAGGAATAACCTGCATCATACTGGAAATACTTCTGCTGAAGTAAAAGATTGTTCCAACTGCCAGACGGGCCGGAATTGTCACTGACACAGGTAATAAAATTTTCTGAATCGGCCTTTAACAGGTGAATACTGATCTTGCCCTGAAGCAGCTCATACTCACCCAACTGTCTGAGATTTTCAATCATAATCGACACATAAAGTGTATGAACCAGTGAAGTATCCCCTACTGGCACAAAAACGGTCATGGTCATATTTCCAGTTCTGCTGGACTGGTAAGGATCCGAGTTAAAAGACGTATCCGAAGCCAGCGCCGCCTCATCCAGCTTCTTCTTTTTGATATCGGAAACAGCGCAGCTGCTGCTGCCATAAATTTCGCCATCATTCATAATAAAACCAATATCACCGAAAACAGTCTTGTCAAGATTTTTCTCCAGCTGTTCCAGGATTTCCTCCGGTTGGGCATTTTCCATAGACCGGATCATCTTTATATCTTCCTGTACATAGTTCTGAAGATATTCCATAGAATCATTCATCTTTTCCGCGTACAGGCCTGTGATCAGCTCCAGATGCTCTGTATTGAAATTCCGCGCAATTCTGCTCAGGTGAAAGTATGCCGCCACGATAATGACGAGGCAGACTGCCAGATACAAAGTCAGCAGGACTTTTCTTTTTCTTTTATTTTTTCTTCGATCTTTCATGAGACAGCATTCTCCATAAGGTAATCAGAATCAACCATAATGACTCCGGTATCAAAATACTTCTGCTCTGATTTTTCTCCCTTTATAAGAGAATTCAGGGAAAGCATTCCCAGATATCCCATCTGATCCTGTTTCTGCAGCACAGTCACTGCATGATACTCCGGATTCTGAAGCATCTGTTTCGTTTCGTCCGCCAGGTCAAAACCAACCAGCACCACATCTGTTCTTTCTTCCTTCAAAAGAGTATTTACAATGCCAACAGTAGATGTGTTGTTACACCCGAAAAAGCCCTTTATATCTGCATTTTCTCTCAATAATGCAGAGGCATCCGATTGTGCCTTTTTCGTATCACCGCCATTAACTCTTATATCCTGAACGATTTCCCACTGCTCCGGTGCATTGCCCGCCCAGAAATTCAGGAATCCGGAAACACGATTTACCATTGCCTGTGAACTATCCGATGACAACTGGATTCCCACTTCCAGTGGGTCTGTGGGTGAATTTCCTGCATCATACAGCAACTCCAGCATTTCTTTCGCTGCCATTTCTCCGGCATCTATATTATCTGTCATGTAACAGGCATCAAATTCGCTGCTGTTAATAGAAGAATCAATAAGTACTACCGGAATATCCTTTTCCCGTACCTTCTGACAGCTGTCTGCCAGTGAATTGGAATCTGCCGGAGCCAGCAGGATTCCGTCAGCGCCTTGCTCCATAGCCTGGTTCATCAGGTCAATCTGACCGGAAATGTCAGTTTCGTTATCAATTCCGCCAAGATAAACCGCTTCATCCAGTTTTTTTGCAGCTTCTGTTATACCATCTATTACCTTCTCCCAGTAAGCACCATGATAATTTTTCAGAATAACATATATTTGCTTATCGCTTTCCGGATTAGAAATACAGGTATAGTCCACCACAGCGGGCTGCTCTGCTGCCTCCTCCATGTTTGCCTTCGAACTCCCCGAGCAGCCTCCCAGCAGAACAGATGCCACTCCCACAAAAATCAACCGATATGCTTTCGTTCGTCTCATTTTTTCCCCAGTACTTATACTCCAAATTGTAACGCTTGCAGCGCAGATATTGAATAGTTACCAGATATTTTACATTTTTGCATATATTTTTTGTGTATATCTGATATATTATATGCCTGATGTATAAGGGCTATCAATGTCTATTCTTCACGATTCCCAGTCTGCATCCTCCGTTTCTGATTTCTGTTATCTATTTTTCATACTCCTTAACCTTCTTTTCATACTCTTCCTGGTTTTCTATTACATGTTTTACAATATGTCCATGGCTTTTCTTCTTGGCAGCCAGATTCCGGCCAGGACGTTCGGCATATTGATCTTCGGGAATCTCCAATGCATTTGCCACAGCATGAATAATTCCGTTGCTGCTGTATGTGGCTCCGCTGACAGCATCAATGTTCAGACTTTGTTCCTCTTTCATCTCTTCAATTACAACTGGCGCAGCTTTAAAAAAATATTCTTCTGTGTCACAGTATGAGAAGATGGAAATATCCGTTACCTGCTGATTTTCCACAGTAACCTGAACTTCTACATCACCACGAAAAGCATCGGCAGATCCTGTATATACGCCATCGACAAGGTTCCGGAAGCGGCCTGCAGAAATAAATTCAGCCTTGTCCGCAGCTTTATCATCAGAACCATTCTCCGCAGTCTCTGAAGTTCCTGCCTCCTTCAAAGCATTCTGTACAGCCTGAATCAGCCCCTTACTACTATATGTAGCACCGGATACGGTATCTGCATTCGTATTCTGCTGTCCGATTATTGCAGAAAAGATTTCAGCTTTCGCTTTTTCCATATAAGACTTGTCATCCTCATAACTATCCAGTGTAAGACTGGTTATTTTTCCGTCCGCCACACTTACAGTGACACGTATCGCTCCACGATAGCCCTCACCTGTTCCAGTATAAGTACCGTCTTTATATCTGAAACCTTCAACAACACCGCCTGCTATATTTCTATCCTTCGTATAGCTTCTCGCCGTAAGGAGCTGGGAAGCCCCAATCATCACACACGTGAGCAATACTCCGATCACCATTCCATATTTAATTCCAAAATGCACATTTCCTTTCGGGCACCAGCTAATGCACTGCTGGCACGCAATGCACTCTCCACCTGTAACTTGTTCCTTTTTCGTAAAATCAATTCCCATGCTGCATTTCGCAGTACACAAAGAACAGGCACTGCATTCTCGTCCGAGCTTTTCGATTTTCAAAAATGCACCTCTGGAAATCAGTGCATACACCGCTCCCATTGGACAGAAATATCTGCAAAAGAATCTCTTTACCAACACTGATCCTGTCAAAATCACCAAGAGTAAAATTCCCCCCACCGAGCACAAAGGCTTCACTCCCGGCCAATGTCCAGGCACAATATACTGGCCAAATATTTCCCACGGACCTTGCTTTTTCCAGGTCAAAACACCACTCCATATAAATATTACAAAATAAACAAGTACTCCATATTTTGCCAGTTTCAGAACTCTGTCAGCTTTCTTGTATATTTCTGGATTTCTGTTCCGCCTCCAGCTGCCTTTTCCCAGCTTCCGCGCTGCAAACCACAAGAAATCCTGCACAGCTCCAAAGCTGCAGAAAAATCCGCAAAAAAATCTCCCCACCAGTACACTTCCTGGCACTGTCGCGATTAGTACATACACCGAATACCCGACACTCTCCCAGGAAATACTTCCAGCATAGATCTGGGAAAAGATATCTCCAATAGCTGTAAATCCTGTTACGAACAGTTCTGGGATTAAGATAAACGACAGTAGTTGGATAACTATTTTTATCCAGTTGTTCTTTCTATTTTTCATTTTTTAGCTGCTTCTTTTTGTGGGTTATCTTTTTTCAACTGCTTCCAAAATTTCCATTTCACAAACACCGAAAGTCTATCAATAATCATAAAAAAGCACTCCTTTCCAAGTAATAGTATACTCAAAAAAGAATGCCTTTTCTATCATTTTCACATTATTTCTTCACTTTACCGAAAGCTATACATCATCCCAACAACGCCTTCATAATCCCCGCATAGCACACCGACACATTTGTCAGATCTTCCACCTCCGCATATTCATCAATGGTATGCGCCAGATTTTCCCTTGCAGGTCCCATTCCAATAGTACGGATGCCAGCTTCTCCTGCATAATGACTTCCATTTGTACAGAAATTGTAGGTAGTTACCTCTGGAGAAAAACCCTCTTTTTCCAGTTCGGATTTTATTTTTGCCACCCACTCCTCTTCTGCGCCAAACAGCCAGCCTGGGAAAAAACGTTCTCCCTGGATTTTTTCTCCGGTGTAGCATTCCTCTTTTCCCACTGCATAAGAAACCTTATAGGAAAACTGCGGATCCTTTTTCTTCAGCTCTTCCATTTTTTCAATGATTGGCTGAAGCACGCTTTCCTTGGTTTCACCTACCAGAAGTCTGCGGTCATAGGTTGCACGGCAGTATTCCGGAACAACGGAGGCTCCTGGATATGGGGAAGATTTTACGTCTGTCAGCTCCAGGATTCCTTTTCCCAGTTTATCCTGGACAGGCGGCTCGATCTCGCGGATAGCCTGAATGGCCTCACACATTTTATATACTGCATTTACGCCCTTTTCCGGGTTTGCTGAATGTGCCGGAACGCCAAAGGTCTCAACCACAATTTCCGCACGGCCACGCTGTCCTACTTTTAAATTCATTTCAGAAGCTTCACCAATTACCACATAATCCGGTTTCACTTTCTCACTTATTTTTCGCGCAGCAACACCTTCGAAGCATTCTTCATGCACAACACCGGCCACATATACATCTCCGGCAAAATTTTTCCCATTTTCCACCGCATATCTATGCGCAGCAACTGTAAATGCGGCTACCGCACCTTTCATATCAGCAGCTCCTCTGCCATAAAGCTTTCCATCTTCAACAACTGCATGAAATGGATCATGTTTCCAATCCTTTAAATTTCCAACTGGAACCGTGTCTATATGTCCATCAAACAGGACTTTCGAACCATGATTTTTTCCTTTAATATGACCGATCACATTTCCGTAGCAGTCAGTTTCTATCTCATCGAAAACACCGGTCTCTTTCATATACGCCTTTAAAGCTTCCGCCGCTTTATCCTCGTGTCCTGAATAGCTCTGACAGTTTATCAGACTTTTTGCCAGCTCAATTACTTTTTCGTCCCATTTTTCACTTATCATCTACAAATACCTGTGTTGCACCAAGATTAGTTCTCAGTCCCATTAAAATTGTTTTCAATTTTTTCATAGTTAATTTCCGCCTCGTAAAAAAATTGTTTTTAAGTCTGAAAAAGGCGCAGACACATTGAAGTGTTCTACGCCTTTGTAGTTTCGTTTGCTTTTTGATGATTCTGCATTATAGGAGCTTTTTTCGAAGTTGTCAAGAGCTTTTTTATTAACTTTGAGATTGTGTTTTATAACTTAAATTAAATTAGTCTATGAATACGAATCTAAAGGTTCGTCTAAAAATGCAGCTGCCCCTGCAGCCAAATCAGCCCCTTAAATCTGCGTCCCACAGCCGGTTCTCCTAGCAGATCCGCACAGTTTATACACACATCGAACTGGATATCATTGCACTCGATAGTCATCTGGCACAGTTTCTCACCAGTGAGAATGTTCTTAAAATTCACAAAATCCACGATTTCGCCCATCACACTATACTGGTCACATTCAATTCCATGAGGCATAAAACAGGTATCCACAATTGTCAACACATCATCTGTAACAATACGCTCAGAAATCATGGAATACATATCCATATCTTCCATTGTAAGGTCTTCCATGGCTTCTTCATCACCATTTCTGGCAGCCGCGATCAGATTATTGCGGTTTTTTGTCAGCTCTCGCTCTACTTTTACAGCTTCTTTATCTTTCTGAACCGGAAAAAGGATCTTCCCTTCTCTTGCCAGTCCTGTAATCGTCAGTGGCTGTCCTTCACGCACATTCCCCTTATACTTCTCCAGCATATATTCTGCAGGATTCTGAAGATAAAAGATCAAAGTCACGCCAAGGCGCATGTCATCACACGCCCCTGCATAAGACTCTTTTTCTGCGTGTCTCTCCACGACTACACTCTCCTGAGAGGTGATTCCTGTGCCGCGAAAGAACGGAAATGAATATTCTACGTGAAACTCATTGTCTTCATCATACTGTCCACAGACTGTTATTCCACAGTCACAGCCATAATTCTTGGAATATTGTACAAAAATTCCATCCGGATGATTCTCCACTGCAATTTTCTCATCGTAAGTATTTATCACATCCTGAATGATTTCCTGCATTTCTTTACGTGACTTTACCTTTGAAAAGCCAACAGTTCTTAAATAACTATGCACATTATCACCTCCCTGTTAAGCAGTCTTATTGCAAATCAAACAACTTTTCAGATATTCTGATATTCTCCGGACCATCTGATATTTTACTTTTGATCTATTACTATTTTCAGCTCAAAGTCCAATTTTTGGTATTTTTATGCTATTTCATTTTTAAGTCCAATTATTTGGACTTTTTCTCGATTTTTGTCATTCCACCCATGTATGGCTGAAGGGCAACTGGAATATTTACGCTTCCATCTGCATTCAGGTTGTTCTCAAGGAACGCGATCAGCATTCTTGGCGGAGCAACAACTGTGTTATTAAGAGTATGAGCAAGATATTTCTTGCCATCTTTTCCGTTTACACGGATTTTCAGACGACGTGCCTGTGCATCACCAAGGTTGGAGCAGCTTCCTACCTCAAAGTATTTCTTCTGTCTTGGAGACCATGCTTCAACATCCAGGGATTTCACTTTCAGGTCTGCCAGGTCACCAGAGCAGCATTCCAGTGTACGAACCGGAATATCCAGGGAACGAAACAGATCAACAGTGTTCTGCCACAGTTTGTCAAACCACATCTTGCTGTCCTCTGGATTGCAAACTACGATCATCTCTTGCTTCTCAAACTGGTGGATACGGTAAACGCCTCTCTCTTCAAGTCCATGAGCACCTTTCTCTTTACGGAAGCATGGAGAATAACTTGTAAGAGTTTTTGGAAGCTCTTCTTCCGGAATGATCTGGTCAATAAATTTACCAATCATAGAATGCTCACTGGTTCCGATCAGGTACAGATCCTCACCTTCGATCTTGTACATCATGGCATCCATCTCAGCGAAGCTCATAACACCTGTAACAACGTTACTTCTGATCATGAACGGCGGTACACAGTATGTGAATCCTCTGTTAATCATGAAATCACGTGCATATGCAATAACTGCAGAATGAAGTCTTGCGATATCCCCCATCAGATAATAGAAACCATTACCAGCAACACGTCTTGCGCTATCAAGGTCGATTCCGTCAAAAGCTTCCATGATTTCTGTATGATACGGAACTTCGAAATCCGGAACAACAGGCTCACCAAATTTCTCAATCTCAACGTTCTCGCTGTCATCTTTACCAATCGGTACAGATGGGTCAATGATATTCGGGATTACCATCATATCCTTCAGAAGCTCTTCCTCAACTTCTTTCTCTCTCTTGGAAAGTTCCTCAATACGCTCACCGGAAGCTGCAACCTGTTTCTTAACTTCCTCTGCTTCATCCTTCTTTCCCTGGCCCATAAGAGCACCAATCTGTTTGGAAATTTTATTTCTCTCTGCACGAAGAGCTTCTACTTCCTGTTTAATTTCTCGGTTCTCTCTGTCCAGCTCCAGAACTTTATCCACTAATTCCAGTTTATTATCCTGAAATTTGTTGCGGATATTCTGTTTTACAACTTCCGGATTTTCTCTCACAAATTTAATATCTAACATCTTGTTCCTCCTGAAATATTCTATTACATTATGTAATGATGTCAGGGTAAAATCTGGCAACAACTTTCCCCCTGATATCAATTTATCATATCATGTGCATTCCTGCACAAAACAGATTCTCTTTTAGTATGCTCTTGTTTTCAACTTTTAAACATTACTGTTCACTCCGTTCACAGTAACTTTTAAAAAACTTTATTCTTCAATATTATCCAGTCCAAAATTCACTGCCTTACGAAGTGCCTCTACTTCTTCCTGGCTGAGCATAACGTATGATTCGCCTTTTACAATTTCTTTCATATACAAAAAACAATTGTCCCGGCTGTGTACTGCATTTAAGATAAGGCCTGTATTCTCTTTGTCCAGCAAAGCCAGCGCAAAACTTAACTTTCCACCTACATCATCAAATGCGTCATACTTTTCTACACCATATTTATTAAACATTTTATCAAGATTCTTTTTGATAAAAAGAAGATCATGATCATGTTCTTCCTTCGCATCATAGAGCTTATCTATCTGAGCGAATTTTCTAACGAATACTTTTTCCAGAGACTGTGCATCTGAACCTTTCATGAACGTCTTATATTTACGTTCCAGACGGCTCAGGCGCATATTCATACTGATATTCCTTACCAGCAGGAAGATAGTAAGAATCAGCAGTATAATAATGATGATCCCGGAATCAATTCCAAGGCTTTCAAAAATGCCACTCATATTACTGTCACTCCTAACCAATGGATTCGAAAAGATCTATGATTCTTTCCAGTTCATCCTTGGAATAATATTCAATTTCAATTTTACCTTTGTCATTTTTCTTTCTGTGAATCTGGACTCTGGTACCCATGATACTTTTCATTTTTTCTTCCAGACTCTCATATATTGCATCCTCAGCAGAACTGAATTTGCTCTTCTTTGCTGTTTTTGGCGGTTCCAGCATACGTTTTACAAGTGCTTCTGTTTCACGAACACTTAATTTCTCGTCAAAAATTTTCATTGCAATTGATTCCTGCTTTTCCTTATCTGCTATCGAAAGGATTGCCCTGGCATGACCGGCAGTGATCATCTCATCAATCAGCATCTGCTGCACTTTTTCACTGAGTTTGAGAAGTCTCATTGCATTTGT
>ERZ772854.2829-NODE-2829-length-11638-cov-3.542088_pt1 | contig 11638 bp, 11 predicted proteins | sample MGYA00580844_ERZ772854 | MGnify/ENA primary metagenome ERZ772854 (study PRJEB29015, sample SAMEA2737727) | human gut metagenome | biome: human gut; feature: human-associated habitat; material: faeces | place: China | collected 2012 ...
AGGAGAATATGAAAAAGATTATAACAGAATATCTATTGAACTTAGAAGAGTCAGTTGCTTAACTACTCTTCTTTTTTATTGGAATAAAAGGAGGTGGCTGTTAATTGGCTACAAGAAAAAGCACTACGCAACCAGTTAAATTGACGGCTGCTGAAGCTAGAGAAAAAGTTGAAGAGTTACAGTATAAGCTTGATAAATATTCAGGTACTGCTCACTGTCCTATGTGTAATAAGCATAAGGATATAGAAACAAAATTTTATTATGATACAGATCCTTTACTTGGTGGAAAAAGTTTTTCAAGAATTTGCCGTGATTGTGCTCGTAAAATTGCTTTACGAGTTGACGAACGAGGCGAGGAACATGAGCCAACAAAAGAGAGTATACAGAAAACATTATATTATCTTAACAAACCTTTTCTCGAAACTGTATGGAATGCAAGTATTCAAGAATCTGAAAACATGGTTACAGGCAAGGGTAAGGAGAACGTCTGGACTTCATACATTAAAAACATTAGTATGAAAAATTATGTTGGTATGGGATACATGGATTCTGACATGTTCAAAGAGAAAATAATTTATAAAGATGAAGAAGGTACACAAGAGAATAAAGAAGATGAATTATCTGAAGATGTCATTGAAATGTACAAAAAGAACAAACGAACAGTTCTGAGATTTTTAGGTTATGATCCTTTTGAAAATGAACCAATTTCAGAACAGCCTATTCTCTATTCTAAGCTTGTTGGATATTTCGATGAATCTGTAAAAGATGATGGATTAAAACTTGAAGCTGTAATCGAAATTGTACAGAGTTTCAAGGATGTAAAAACAATCAATGATACTATTTCACAATACAAGAAACAGCTTGGTAGTAATCCAGGTGTCATATCAACTATTAAGTCTCTAGCCGAGACAAAACAAAAGATGATATCCTCTGCCCTTGCATTAGCAAAGGATAACGGAATATCTGAAAATAACAACAATAGAAAAAGCAAAGGTGCTGGCACTCTTACTGGTATCATAAAAGAATTGCAAGAAATGGATTTAGATGGTTCTGAGGTAAATACATTCGATTATGAAACTAATATGGCAATCGAAGATATTATGACAAGAAATCATCAGAATCAATTAAAGCAGTTGAATCCTGATGAGAATGACTGGGAAAAGGAAGTTATTCACCAAAAAGGATTATTATTTAATCTTCAAAAAGAAAGAGATAATGCTGTTGAATTTAGTAGGTTATTGAAAAAGGAAAATAAAGATCTTAAAGATTTCTTATTTGAAAAAGGTCTTATAGATGAGAAAGGGCAAGTAATCGAAGATGGCTGATGATAAAATTGTCCTGATGGGTGATTCTATAAATGAATTTACTCCAAAGAATTTTACTTTTTTCAAAAAACCTACTTATTATGATATGTCTGAATTAAAATTAGAGGGTTTGAAAAAATTCTCTGAAATAATTCAGTGGGGACGCAGAAACCCAGTAAAATTCTGCGAAAGATTTTTTGGCATCGAATTTCTTGATTATCAGAAATATGTATTTATGATGTCATGGATTACACCAAATGTTGTTTGGTGTATGAGCCGTAACGCAGGTAAAACTACATTGGGTAGCCCATTCCTGATGGCTAAAACAATGTTACTGCCCAAATTTGAAGGCTACATTTTATCAAGCACAGGTTCTCAAAGTATAGGTATGATGAAGAAGATCGAATCTATCGCTAAGAAAGAAATCGCTTCTTTTACTGGCTTGACAGATGTGTTTCTAAACGAACTTGTTAAAAGTTCAAACAGTGAGGGCTTTCGGCACGATCCAGCATCTTACTCCTTTAAACTTTATTCAGGATCGAGCTTGGCTACGGTCAACTCAAATTTTGATGGATCTCGTGGTCGAAGAAGCCGACTTAATTTCTATGATGAGGCATCGTATGTATCTGAAGATATGTTCGCTGCTACTCTTCCATTCGTCACTCAGAACAGTGACTTCGCTCTTGGTGGTGATGTTGATGTAACATTGCTTCCACCAAATTTCCCAAACCAAGTTGTATGTGCAAGTTCAGCAGGTTCTATGGATGATGTTTTCTATAAAAGATATAAAGAAGCTGCAATGCACTCTATGGCAGGTGACAAGAATTATTTTTGTGCAGATATAGATTGCGAAGTAATTCTTCATGCTACTTATAACGGAAAGGTTTACCCAGTTCCATTACTTACACAAGCGAAGATTGATTCAGAAATGAAAATGAATCCTACTAAAGCTACTCGTGAGTATATGAATAAATTTGACTCAGACCTTGGTGATGATATTGCGGTTAAAAAATCACAGGTACTTAGAAATAGTGTAGTCAGACCGCCAATGCTCGTCAATGATGATAATTCTCTTATGGTCATCTGCTTTGATCCAGCCAAAAAAAGAGATAATAGCTTTGTATTAGTTGGCAAATTACATAGAGATGATAAACGTGGTTGGTTATTAGATGTTGTAAATGGTATCAACTTGATTGATAAAGAAACGCAAAAACCACTTACTACTCCTGAACAGGTGACAATGCTCCAAGATATTATAGTTAGATATAACGGATATGGCGTTCCTGATTATAAAAACATTCATGGTATATACATTGATGCTGGTTCTGGTGGTGGAGCTACGCAGATATGCGATTTACTTTTTGATAATTTCTATGAAGCAAAGCATAAAGGTGAAAAAGATTATGAACATCATGGACTGATTGATGCAAATTATGATTATGCTGTTCCGTATGTAAAAAGATATCCAGATGCTATTGATATTATTCGTATGCGTGAACCAGCTAAATATAAGGCAATTATGTATTCGCAATTATGTGAAATGATTGATCAGGATTTGATTAGTTTTACTGCTGAGTATGATTATCACGGAAATCTTACTATGCTCGAAGAAGAAAATGGCGAGGTTGTTGAAAAGAACTATAAGTTATCTCTTGAAGAAGAAATTGGTCTTAAACAGCTTGATGCTATGAAGGAAGAATTAACCCACATGTACAAGTACAAATCTTCTAATGGAAATATTAGATACGACCTTGCTCCTGGTTTTGAAAACATTCTTCATGACGACCGCAGCTACTGTCTCGCCTTAATGGGACACGCTTTGTTTACATTAAGAAGTCAAGATCAAGTAAGACAAAGAAGACCAAGGGAGAAAGGTCAAACAATTGTCAACAAACTTCCAATCCGTCAATCAAAACGATTTAGCCTATACAATTAAAAAGGAGGTGTGCTATCAAATATGGCGCAAACAAAAAACAAGGTGTCAAGCACACCTACTCGTACTGCCGCAGAAATTAAAGAGTGGTATGAGAAAAATGAAAAAAATATATCAAATTTTGCAAAGGCACAAAATGCCCTAAAGCAGTTAGTAGATCCAACAAAATCTACAACAAGAACATATTCGACTTTTGATAAAACAAAACTTCGTACATATATGAAGAATCCACCAGCTCAGTATAAAAACTTACGAAATCTGAGTAGGTATCTTTATTATAGAAGTAGTGTTTACAGAAGATTAGTTTGGTTTAATGCCACAATGATTGATACAAATGCTCGTGCAGTAATTCCAATCATTGATATTAATAAAGGTGGAGATAAATCAAAGGTACTTAAAAGTTATTATGATACACTCTCTGTTTTGAATAATATGAATTTAGCACTTGAATTTCTCAAAGCATATATAATTGCTTGGCGAGAAGATGTATTCTTCGGTATGGCTTTCTATGATGATACAGGATATTTCATTCTTCCTGTTGATCCAGATTACGCAAAAGTGAATGGTGCTTATATGACAGGCGATTTATCCTATGTAATGGATATGTCATATTATTCAAGACATGAAGATATGGTCGAGTGGATTGGTGAACCATTAACATCTATGTATCGTCAATATCAGAGTAATACAACTGAAAATCGTTGGCAACAGATGCCAGATGAATACTGTGTATGTTTCAAGGTAAACATAGATGATTATGAAATTCCACTTCCACCATATATGAATTTATTCAATTCTCTTATTAACCTTGCAGACCTTGAAGATATTCAGGCTGTAGCTGATGAGGCAAATATCTATAAACTGGTTACTGCTACTATTCCACTTTCAAACGACCAAGAAGGTGTAGACCAGTTTTTAGTAGATCCAGATACCGCTATAGAATATTATAATAAGTTTGTTGATTCGTTACCTGATTATATAGCCGCTGCTATTACACCTATCCCATTAGATGTGCTTACATTTGGTGATGACCAGGCAACAGATGTTAATAAGATTGAAAATGCTACAAAGACTGTATTTAATACTTCTGGTGGCGCACAGTTACTTAACTCAAGTTCTATCTCAGGAACTACGGCTTGGCAAGGGGCGATTAAATTCGATGAGAAATATGCAACATCTTCTCTTCTACCTCAGACGCAAGCTTATCTAAATAGATTTTTATCTTATCAAGTTTCTAATCCAGCAAAAGTCAAAATGTTGGAAACATCCCCATATACAAAGAGTACATTGAAGAAAGAATTGCTTGAGGAAGCACAATATGGCATTCCAAATGCTTTAGTTATTAATAACTTAAATGGATTCAATGAACTGGAAACATTGAGTATGAATTTCCTGTTGCATGATACATTGAATATTACTTCTTCCTTCGTTCCACTTCAATCGAGCCACACGCAGTCTTCTTCTGATAATCAGGGTGGCGGTCAGACCAAGGATATTGGTGGAGCTGATTCTATTACAGATGCTGGGGAGGCTTCGCAGGATAAGAGAGATCAGAGCAATGGATAAGGAGTAAAAGGATGAATGATAAAAAGTTAATTTGCACAGCAGATGAAAATACTGCTTCTGCTCTACGCAAATCTGGTTTCAAAGAGATGAAAACAGGCAATAAAAACATCTACACATTTCTGAATAACACAACATTAAAATTTTCAGAAGGTGTTGATATAAACAAAATCAAGTATAGCAATATGCTTACATTCTAGTTGTCCTCTTGGGCAACTTTTATTTTGCAAAAATTCAGAAAGGAGGAAACATGGATAAGAAGCATACTTCGCTAAAATTTAAGGCAAAAGTTACGCCTATCGAAAAGATAAATGATGAATTCACTTTATGTAAGTGTTATGTACAGGGCGTTGGAAAGAATAGAAATTTTTCTTATATGAGTAAGGAAAATATTCAGAGATGCTTACCTACTCTATCATATGCGCCTGTAGTTGGACATTTAATTGATAAATTAGATGAAAATGGAAATCCAACTGGTGAGAAGTACATGGGTGGTCATGATTACTATATTGATGATGACTGGAATCTAAAAAGTGCTTGTGTTCCTTATGGTGTAGTAAAAGCAGATTCGTTTAATTTTGAGACTGTAAAGGAATACGAAGATGAAATCGAAACAGAATATCTTACTGCTGAAGTTGTTCTTTGGACAGGTAGATATCCTGAATTAATGGAAGCTATTTATTCTGATGATTTCTATTTTAATGAATCAATGGAAATTTCTGTGTCAGAATACAGACCTTATGAGGAAGATAGTAATTATACAGAATTAACAGACTTTACATATTCTGCTCTTTGTCTTTTAGGTAAGGCAGATGACAAAACAAGTCCAGAGCATACAGAACCATGTTTTGTAGAGTCAAAAGTAATTCCTGTTCAGTATTCACTTGAAAAGGAAGAATTTTCAAAAGTAATGGGTGAACTCAAAAATGAATTAGCCTTTTATTTTAATAAAGATAACACTGACGGAAAGGAGGACGAAGTTGTGGAAAACGAAAAAGAAGAAGTAATTGAAACTGTTGAGGAAGTAAATGAAGAGTCCACAGAGGAAGTTGTTGAGAATACAACTGAGGAAACTCCTGACGCAGAAGTAAATGAAGACACAAATACTGAATCTGAAAATGAAGAAGTTCAGGAGGACGAGACAATTGTTGAAGCTTCCGTAGAAGAAACTGTTGAAGAGACTGTAGAGATGTCAGAACTTGATTCTTTAAAAGCTGAGTACGAAGAGTATAAAAATTCACACTCTCATACAAATGAAGAATTTGATGAATTACAGAAATATCATGACGATGCTGAGTTTGAGAAAATTCATGCAGAACGTGAGACTATGTTATCTGATGAAAAATACTCTGCATTAGCAGAAAATGAGGCTTTTGCTGAGTTAAAGAAAAATATGGATAACTACTCTCTTGCTGACCTTGAGAAAGAAGCAAAGGTTATTTTTGCTGACTATGTATCTTCTGTTGGAACATTTTCTATGAATGATTCTAATAAGAAATCTACTTCAAAGATTAGATTTAGTATGAAGAAAGATACTGGCAAGACAAAGGCTTATTCAACATTATTTAAGTAAAAAAGAATATAAACACATTTTTTTGAGAGCGTCATAGGACGTTCTTTTTTATTGCAAAAAATATTAAGGAGGGAATTAAAATGGCAACAAGTTTTATTAATTTTAGTACAAAACATGCCGTAGCTGAGTCTACAAAGCTCAAGGCTACCCAGATTGGTAATATCTGGAATATTGAAGCAAAAGCAGATATTGATAACGGAACTATTGTTAAAAAGGGGGCGTACCTTAGACCAGAGGTTTATGAGGAAGATACTGCTGTTACTTTCGCAGGAAAGATTATTGAAAAAGCAGCCAATGGTGGATTCAGAGTAGAAGTTACTGCTATTGGTGACGGTGAAGGATTAGTTCTTTCTACACCTCTTATTTATGAGGAGTACACAACAAAAATGCAGGAAGAGTCTAACTTCTTCAATGCAAAAGGAGACATTCTCAGAGTGTATGAACTTTATGTGGGTGACGTGTTTACTGTTTCTGCTGAAGCATTTACTGACGATAAAGTTCCTGCTGTAACTGACGCCGTTGCTGTTTCTGCTAAGAAATTAAAGGCTACTGCGGTTTAATCGAAAGGAGGATAAAGAATAATGAAGAAATTAACATTTAGTAATGCTGATACTAGAGAAGTATTTGCTGATAAGGATTATATTGAATTTTCTCAGCTAATGATTGATACTGCTTGCGGAAAGCAGAAAGATGTATCTAAGGAAGATGCAGATGCTAAAATTCGTGAAGTTATGTTTGAGATTCTTGGCGTAGACGAGGGATGTTCTCGTAAGGATTTACATAAGGCAATTCGTAGACATAAGGTTGATGTCTTCGAAGTTGTTGAAGAGACAGTTGAGAATTTACTTGTTTCTGGTTGGGGAGATAACCCATTCTTCAACGAATTCGTAGAAGTTAAGTCTATGAATACAGGTGATACAAATGAGTTCTATGTTCCTGATGAGACTGTATTAACTGTATCTGAATTAAGTGGAAACCACCACAACCTCTTCCGTCAGAGACTTGGTGCTGGTAGCACATTCTCTGTAAAAACAAGTTGGTACGGGGTTAAATCGTAGCTCCCTAGCATTGTGAAATGCTTGAAATAAAATATAACGCATTGAATTGCTGGAATTTCCTAAAGCTAATTACACTACAACGTAATGATGAAATATGCATAAGCGTGAAAGTTGCGAAAGCAGAAAAAAGTAATTAGATAGCACATGGTTAAATCCTAAATGCTCAATATTCTTAAAAAGAGAGAATATTAAAATGGGGAATCAGCCTCTAAGTCTCGAATAGAGAAAAGATCAACGACTATTCCGAAAGGAAGTAGAATTACAAGCGATTGGTAATTCGAAGTGGTGCGCCCTCTTTTTGAGGTGAAGATATAGTCTAATCTTTAGTGAAAACTAAAGGGGTTTTATACCCAACACGGAGTAGCGTCCGAATAATATCATTTTTCAAAATAAATAACAAAGGAAGTATAAATGCAAGATAATTTGAGTGGAATTTACTGTATTGAAAATTTGGTAAATCATAGAAAATATATCGGCATGTCACGAGATATAAAACGTAGATGGATTGAACATAGAACTGAATTAAATCATAACCAACATGATAATCAATATTTACAATCATCATGGAATAAATATGGGAAAGATAATTTTAAGTTTTATATCGTTGAGAAATGCCCAGAAGATATTTTAAGTGAGCGAGAAATTCATTACATAAAACAATACAATTCTTTATCTCATCAAGAAGGATATAATTTGACTCCTGGTGGAGAAAATACTTCAATTGGGAAATTAGTTATCTCTTTAAAAAATGGTAAAATATATACTTTTGTTAAAGATGCAGCTAATCATGAAGGAATTACACCTATAACAATGAGTGAATGGTGTCGCCAAAAACATAATTATATGTATTTAGATGAATATAATTCTTTGTCTGATGAAGAAAAGGAATATTGGAAAAATTATGATTGGAAGAAAGTTATACATGAAAAACTAAGTAAAGCTCATTCTCGTGAAAATATTTCAAAAGAAACATTAAAGAAATTAAGTGAAGCTACATCTGGTAGCAATAATCCAAGAGCAATGAAAGTTTATTGTCCACAGTTAGACGAAACTTTTGATTGTATGACATATGCAACTGAGAAATATGGAATCAATAAAGGTAGTATTTCTTCTTGCATAAAAGGAAAATTAAAAAGTGCTGGTAAACATCCCATTACTGGTGAACGATTAACATGGGAACTAATTGAAAAATGATATTATGTTGTTAAATATAAATGAAAGATTTATGCCGAGTACGAGCTGTTTATGGCTGGTAAGGTTGACTGGGCAGGATTTATCAATAAGATTTATGAAGCTTTCGACAAGAAAGTAAATGATATGGTTTACGCTGCTGTTATGGCTGCTGGTGACAAGGTTCTTCCTACAAGCCAGTTCACAAAGACAGGTACATTAAACAAGGATACTCTTATTACTCTTGTTGAGGACGTACAGACAGCAAATGGTGTTGAAGCTGTAATTATGGGTACTAAGACAGCACTTTCTAAGCTTAATACTCTTGCTGATACACAATGGATTTCAGACTCTATGAAAGAGGAAAGACATACTACTGGTCGTCTTGGTATCTGGGAAGGAATTCGTCTCGTAGAGATTCCTCAGAGCTTTGCTCCAAATGATACTTCCAAGAAGTTAGTAGCAAATGACGTTCTTCTTGTTATGCCTGTTGCAGACAATAAATTCATCAAGATTTATGATGAGGGCGAAGCACAGGTTAAGGAAGTGTCTGATGGTAATACAAATATGGATAAGACAATCGAATATGAGTACCAGCAGAAAATGGGCGTAGCAACTGTACTTCAGAGAAAGTTCGGTTTCTACAAGAACATTGCCTAGTATTCTGTGTAGATTTTCGGAGAGTGTGTTATGCACTCTCCTATTTTAATATAAGGAGATAAAAGGAAATGGCATATACAAAAAAGACCAATACAGAAGAAAAGACTGTAAAGACTGCTACCGAAAAAACAACATCAAAAACTGTTGAGCCAGTAAAGGTAAAGGAATACAAAGCTGATGACTTAATCCCATGTCGTTCTATGACAAAGGGAGAACTTATTTATATAGGAAAAAAAAGTGGCGAAGTTTACACTTGGGAAGATTATGGTGATATCACAGAGATTGAATATCAGGACTTACTTGGATTAAGAGCTAAAAAGTCATCATTTATTTTTGAGACGTTGTTTGTAATTGAAGATGAAGAATTGTTAGAAGATCCTAAGTGGAAAGATGTAAAGGCACTTTACGAAAAGATTTATTCAGAAGACGTAGGAACACTTATAGATATGAATCTTAATGATTTTAAGCGTATATTCCCTACCCTTCCAAGCGGATTACAGAGAGCTGTAAGTGCAGAAGTTGCTACTGAAATGGAAGCAGGAACTTTTGATTCATTACAGAAAATCAAAGTAATTGATGAGGTTTGCGGTACAGACTTATCTTCTATTTTATAGTAAAGGAGGCTCACAATGACGCTTCCATATGAAACAATTTTTTCACGAACAAGAGGACGAATTTCAGATCCAAAAGAACTCTCTCTTGATGAAAATGATTTGCTTGAAATATATACAGAGCGATTAAGCAATGTAATTTCTAATCCAAGAGTGCGTAGATTATTCTCTTCTCTCACACTCGATGATGAAATTCAACAGTTAGATTTTACGCTGAATAATTCAGTAGACGAAACGGCTGATATGAATTTTGTTGTAGGAATTCTTGTACTTGGAATGACGATTGAGTGGTTACAACCACAGGTTGATTCTATTATGCACACGTCAGTAATGATAGGTGGTGACGAATTGTTACAAATAGCATTTGCTAGAAAACAATTGACTGCCACCCATGTTTAGTAATAAGCATGGAAAATCCCTTTAATTGCTGGAAACTCCCAAAGCTATTCAAACTACAACGCAATACCTTAAATGGTATAAACGTGAATGTTACGAAAGTAGAAAAAATTGAATAGATGGTGCAAGGTTAAATCCTAAACACTAAACAATGGACAATCAGCAGCTAAGACCGAAAGGTAAAGTTCAACGACTAGATACTTATTATCGTACACTTTAAATGTTAAGTGGAAATGGGGGACATCCAAATGGATGATGATATAGTCTTCACTTTATGGAAACATGAAGAAGTTCATATAATGAGAACTGCATTGTGTAACGAACAATGTGAAATCGTATAAATAATATAAAATTCATAAAACTTCCTTATCAAAAAGAGAATAAGTATTTAGAAATCTTTTTGAGAAAGGAGGTAAATATTTTGATACAACATATGAAAATCAGATTAAAACCAACAAAAGAGCAAGAAGAACTTTTTATTAAATCTTGTGGTGCAAAGAGATTTGCATATAATTGGGGCTTGGAACGTTTTATTCAGATTAAAAAAGATAATGAGACTTATAATAAGTATCGTTTAAAAAAGGAATTTAATCAATATAAAAAACAGTTTAACTGGATAAAGGAAGTTTCAAGTGATGTTACTGCTATGGCTTTTACGAATTTAGATAATGCGATTAACAATTATTTTAATAAGATTACAAAATTTCCAAAATTTAAATCTAAAAAGCATAGTAAACAGAGTTTTTATGTTCGGTATGATAGACTTTATTTCAAAAATGGTAAGGTTCAAATGTGCAAAATTGGTGAAGTAGTTTATCATTCTGATAGAAAAATACCAAAACTCAATACATATATTAATCCAGTATGCTCTTTTGATGGAAAATATTGGTATTTATCATTTGGATATGAAATCGAGAATCAAGAATTTGAACATTCAAATGTGAGCATCGGTGTAGACGTTGGTGTTAAAGAGTTGGCTGTTATTTCAGACGGTTCTATTTATCATGGTGTTAATAAGACACAAAAAGTAAAAAAGATAAATAAAAGAATCAAAAGGAAGCAAAAACAGCTTGCAAGAAAATACGAAGCCAATAAACTTGGTTTAAATAAATATGTTGATACAAAAAATATATTGAAGCTAAATAAAGAGATCAAACTATTAAATAGAAAATTGACAAATATTAGGTTTAATTATATTCATCATCTAACATCTGACTTGGTTAAAAAATTGCCAAAAAGGATTGTTATAGAAGATTTAATAATAACTGAAATGACGAAGAACAAATACTTGGCTAAACAAATAAAATCACAAAATTTATTTGAGTTTATAAATCAAATTACATACAAATGTGATAAATATGGAATTGAAT
>ERZ772854.2853-NODE-2853-length-11552-cov-5.548056_pt1 | contig 11552 bp, 1 predicted proteins | sample MGYA00580844_ERZ772854 | MGnify/ENA primary metagenome ERZ772854 (study PRJEB29015, sample SAMEA2737727) | human gut metagenome | biome: human gut; feature: human-associated habitat; material: faeces | place: China | collected 2012 ...
TCTTTAAAAAAATTTGGAACAAACGGCGGGGATGCTTCGTCGCCGTTTCCGAAGCCATGACGGCTGCAAGCCAGAACACTGGAAAAGCGGCAGTTATCACAGTCGGTCTAGCACTAGCCCTTGCATCGACGCCTTCATACGCCATTTATAAGCATATTTATGCAGGGGAATCAACAGCCGGACAGAACTTAGACTATGCCGAACAGGATTATTCATTAAATCTGCACGGCAATTACACCGTTGGTGCGGGTTCCAATGTTTCTTGGTCCGTTCGAGGTAGAGCAGCTTTTAACATCGGACCGGACAACACCGTTACTACCGTTAACGGAAATCTGTTACTTCATTCATGGAACGGTGGGGATTTAGGTCACTTTACTTGGGACAGATCAAATTCCATTCTAGTTAATAACACCGGCTCCCTTTATATCGGTGACTACGACGAGATCGGCAATCTTACGCGCGGTGGTACAAACGGAAGTAACAACCTTACAGAATTTCGGTTGAAGGACTCTTCGTCCATAACTATCAACGGAAGAGGCTTCTCTAACACAACCTTTGTCCAAGAAGGCAACAGCGTTCTTTCTGTCAACGGCTCCGGGATGATTTTTGACGGACCCTTCCATATCAATGGAAATTCACGCGTTGACGTCCACAACAATCTTCAAACCCGCAGCAATACTTACATGACCGGAGGAACTATCAATCCATATGGTAATTGGATAAATACCGGTTCATTTAATTTGCAGGGCGGGAATGTCAATGCCGGAAACGGCAGCCTTATTAACAACGGAACTGTGACGCAAACCGGCGGAAACTTTTCCTCTAAGTTAACAGGCAGCGGCACCTATAACTATAACGACGGTTCATTTAATGCCTCCAAAGTTTCGGGAGATATCGTCGTCAATATCGCTTCCGGTCTCGGGGCTTCTACATCGAACTTTGAAGGCGGAAACATCAACAACCGAGGAACTTTAACTGTCAACGGCGGCTGGTACAAGAATCTCAACAATTACGGTACAGCAAACTTCAACGGCAATGCAACAATTGCCAAAACCACTAACTATGGGACTATCAATAGTTATGGTGCAGTTAATTTCACGGATAAGTTAAATACTTCCGGAACGCTCAACACACATGACGGGATGTGGTCTTTCGGGCCTTCCGGCGTTTTGGCAGTAAGCGGCGGAATTGTCCAAACCAACAACTCATTTAACGTCTTCGATTCATTAGGGACGACTGCTCAACAAGAACTTCATTATGTTGGATTGAATTCGGTTTTACCGCAAGAAGTTAAATCCAGTTTGAATGATTTCTTCACTAAGTATGCCCCCGGTTCAATTGCTCAGAAACTAATTAATCATGCCTCGTTCAACGGCGGAAAAGTCATCGTGACCAGCGTCAATTTGACTCAGACCCAAGCTGCGGATTTGGCAAAGGCATTCAAAGAACAGTTTTTTCGTCTTTCCCCGAAGGTTTCCGCCAGTGCTGTCTTAAGACAGTGCTGATGGAAACGTTTGCGTTTCTTTCCTAGGAGAAAACATATGAACAAAATCTTTAAAAAGATTTGGAACCAGTCCCGAGGATGCTTTGTTGCTGTGTCAGAAGCGATAACAGCTGCAAGGCAAAATACGGGGAAAGCCACCGTACTCATCGGTTCCATTGGTCTGTTGCTATCTGGATCTTCACAAGCCGCAGTTGTTATTAACGGGAATGTCCATGATGCCGACTCTCGGTTGCCCAATAAGTACAACCATATCTTCTTTATTAGTGAAGATACAACGATCAATGGCAATTTTGATTACAACCTTAGAACGACCACGACAGATTCACGCGATGATTTGCTAATCGGCTGTGTTTCGGACAACGAACACTTCTCTAACGTCAATTTGGTAGTCAACGGCACAACAAGTTTTGGCCCTGAAACGTGGGTCTCTATCGGTCAAGTAGGAAACGGAAGCGCGAGTAATGTCAATGCTTCTTTAACAACCAGAGACCTAAATGTTTCCGGTTGGCTTTACCTCGGCTCCAGAGCTGTTAACTATCAATACGTTCCGTTAACTTCTCGCTTAGTTGTTAGCGGAACAATGAATTTGTACGGTTCGTTCTTTAATACCGGACACAAAACTGGTAGCGGACTGGGAACGGATGTCCATACCTCAGGTACAGGCAGTTTTAGCATCGGAACTCTTAACAATTGGGGAAACTTCAATCTCGCATCTAAAAACATGAATGTTTCCGGAGAAATTGGCCGTCTTAACATTAACGGAGGTTCATTTAACCAAAATCCCACCAATAATATTTATATCCGTGATGAACTTGTTTTGAACAGCGGCTCGCTAGTAACACAGCAACCAATTACCGTCGGCCAGAGAGCAGGCAATTTTTCAATAGGAAGCTCGTTCGTTTTAGCCGGGGGTTCGCTTAATCAAACGGGGCTCCTGACGCAAAAAGCGGGACAAGTTTCGGTAACCAATGGTTCTTATGCTTTTGGCACCATCAATAAAGAGAACGGTTCTCTAAGTAATTTTGGAACTCTATCTATCACTAATTTCAACCAGTCCGGAGGGTCAACTAAAAATTCCGGCACTTTAACCATCGGCAACTCAAATCTTGGCGGATCTCTTGAAAACATTGCCAGATTAACATTGACTGGAAACGTCAATACTCGAGGCAATCTTACAAGCACCGGAACGCTGACGAATAACGGAAATTGGACGGAAGCGAACCGCTACACAATTACCGGCAACCTGCACAACACCGGCAACATTAATTTCCAGAACGGGTTCCAGATCCAGAGCGGATTCATGACTTCTTCGGGAACCCTTCAGACGAATAATGCTTTTGATATTTTTGATTCTCTCGGCAAAGCAGGACAGCAAAACCTCCATTATGTCGGCCTTGGCTCTTCCATTCCACAGGAAGTTAAGGTTAGCTTGACGGATTTCTTCCAGAAGTATTTGCCCGGCACACTTTCCAAGTCACTCGTTGGTCATATTTCTTTAACGGGCGGAAAAGTCATCGTAACCGGCGTCAATTTGACACAGACACAAGCTGCGGATTTGATAAAGGCATTCAAAGAACAGTTTGGAAGTGCAACGACCCTCGAGTTCCAAGGCACGATAGCGGGCGTTTCACATGATGATAAATTAACCGTCGCAAAAACCAATGAGCTTTATGACAATGTAGAGCACTTGCGCGATGTTATTTTCGTTGATCGCAAACTTGAAGGCGAAAACGGAGCAATTGTTGTCGGCAATTCCGGTCTTCGGAACAACACCGGTTTTACCGGTATCAATGAAGCGACCGGAACAACAATTCAAGACGGGAAAGAGCTTACTCTGATCGGCGGTAAGTCCGACGGAACAGGAAATCGTTTCACTCTAGCTGAAAAAGTTATTTCTGCTGTCGGCAGCGGAGCAAAACTGATCCTGGGCAGTCTCGGTATTAAAGACTCTTCTCTTTATCAGGGTCAGGCCTCGGAAGTCAATCTTTCCAACGGCGGAGAATTGAGAATCGCTGCGGGCGACTATCTTGTCACGAATCACACCTCTTCGGGAGGTACAACAACGGTAGATAAAAATTCTACGTTCCGCAGTGACAACGGCACATTCACCGACAAAGCTGTTCTCGAAAATAACGGCGAAACCGTCCTCGGAGCTTTAAACGGCTGGAACAGCGCAGAGGTCCGCAACAATGGAAAATTGACTGTCAGCGGTAATACTCAGTTCGGCGGCAGATTTATTAATAATGCCAATGCCAAATTAGTTGGAACAGCAGATATCGACGGAACCTTGCAAAACAGCCAAGGCGCTCGGTTAATTGCCAATACGGTTAACGTCAACGGCACACTCAGAAATTTCGGTTACATGGAAGCGCTGGATAATTCAACAGTATTCGGCACTCTTGAAAATCCGGGAGAAATTCGTCTGTTCAATACGGCCATTGGTTCGCGCGGCGAAGGTGACATTGGCACAATCGGCAATACTTACACTCTTAAAGCAACCGGTAAAACTCAAGTTTCCGGTCTGATTGCTAACGCTCAGGGTGCAGTCGCAGAGTTTTCAGGAGATGATGCCGAGCTGTTGATTCTTGATGGCGGTGTAGTTTCCAATAATGGCACGCTCATAGCGGATTCACTAATCGTCAATGACGGCGGCTATTTCATCAATGGAGACAACGCGCAGCAAACGTTCACAGCTTCTCCGTTGCGCCTCAGAGCCGTCGCAAGAGCAGTTGCCAGAGCAACAGAGCAATTAAAGAATCTGACGGTTTCCGAAGGCGGAACAAAGACAAATAACGGATTGGCCTACTACGGTACAGGTACGATTGCGGGTGAATTTATCAATGCTACAGGCGCCGAAGCTTTCGGCGGCGTGTCTGACATTTTCGTTGATGGCAGCGGATTAGGTATTACTAATACCGGCTCGATCAAAAATGCAGGTACATTTACTTTCGGCGGTACTTTGAACAATTCCGGCTCGATTACCGGGGACGGTCTGATAGTGTTCAAACGCGCGGGTCTTGGCAACGATACCTTTACGAATGCCGGACAAATCAAAACCGGAAGCCTTGAGGCTGACACTATTAAATATGTCCAGACGGCAGGCAGTCTTTCGAGTGCTTCGGGTTGGTTCAGCAATTCAACAGTTGATCTGACCGGCGGAACGATTGAGCACACTGTCCTCGGTTCCGGCAACACCTACAATCTTGGCGCGGGCTCCGGTTCCAATGACGCGGCAACATTCACCGTAGGAACACTGGACAGTTCCTCCTATGTTGAAATTCGTCGCGGCGCCACTCTGAGAACCGAGCACATTGCGATGAACGGCAATAAGACAACCAATTTGGTAGGCGGTCGTTTGTCCACAACTTTGGATCAGATCTTTACTGATCTTGATTACAGTACATTAAATCTTGATGCAGTAAATCCTGAAGATAAAGTTGAAGTCAGCAGCAATCCTCAAATCGTCACGGGCATCGGTAACGTTATCGGTTCTGTTGCACAGGGTATCGCTTTTCAATGGGGCACTGTCGCGTTTGACGACGCCTCCTACAGTGCTGCTCTTGCCGGTGATGCAGTTAATAAGCTCGTAGCAATCGGAGATGTTCCTGCGGATCGCCGCGGAGAACTTGAAGTTGCATTTAACGGCAAAGCTGCTGAGAGATTTAATGTAGATCTCGCAAATTCCATTAGAGCCACTGCCGACGGAACTCTAGCCTACGCAACCTTTGCTAATGAAACGCTTTCCAATGAAAGCGCTGCAAATCCGGGCGCAACTTCTTTGGTTATAGGTGTTAATGATCGTACAGCGGTTGTTGTTCCGACTTCCGGTACGCCGAACGTTTTAAACCAGTCAATGGGGTTTATGAACGTAACCGGCGTTTCTGACGGCCTCTATATTAATGGTGGCAGCCACTTCGTTTTGGTTGGTCAGGCCCAGCCCAATCCCAATCTCGCTCCGGTGGAATTAGCAGACGGTGCCGTTTGGGTTGGCGGCAACAAAAACATTGACGGTTCCGTCACTCCTTCCAAACTAACACTTGGTTCTTACGGTTCTGCTTCTGAAACAAAAGGCCATCTTGGTGAGTTAAACATTGGAGTATCCCCTGCGAATCCCGCTCTCGGAGGTGCCGGTGGTCAGGTGATTGTCAAAAATGGCGAGTTCACTGTTGACGTGCTGAACAACGGCTCTGCCGGTTACGGCAATGATAAAGAGGGATTGGTTATCGGCAATGCCGATGACACAGCCACTCTGCTGATTGTCGGCACCTATACGGCTGTTGACGGCAGCGCGATGAGCAATCACGGTATTTTCAAAGCTCAAAATATTGCATCCCGCAACACCAATAATTCGTTTGTTAACTACGGAACCTTTGAGATCGGTACTGCCGACATCAGCGGCTACGTGGAAAACAACGGTCAAGCAGCCTTTAATGAGCTGACACTACGCGAATACGGTTCTGTTAATAAGCAAGGTGCTGAACTGACAGCCGGAAAACTGACTGTTTCCGGTAACGCTCTTGCCGGTGCTTCGGGAACTTACGGCATTCGTGGATCGCTGGAAAATCAGGGCAAACTGTCCGTTACGGATGAGCTAACTGTTGCCGGTGATATGACCAACAGCGGCGAAGTGGACATTGCAAAACTTACCGTTCAAGCCGCAACACCCGTTCAGGATGCAACGGCGGGCAGCTTCATTAATAACGCACTTGCCAAAGTGGATTCAATGCTGACAGAAGCAGGATCTTTTGTCACGAATGCTGCGGATGCTGTCCTGACAATTGCAGGTCTTAAAGGAGCCTCCGAACTTAACGGAACCGTTACCAATGACGGAACTCTCAAAGTTGACGGAACTGCGAGCGTGACGGTTGCTTCCGGTGAACTCAACAACAACGGCACAATGGAAAATACCAATGCGCTGAATGTCACAGGCGGCACGGTTGGCAACAACGGCTCCTTAGCTTTGAACGGTTTGAATATCACCGGCGGTCAGGTACAAAATTCTGCCCAAGCCGATCAGTTCAAAGACTCAGGGACAACTCAGATTGAAATGGCTGACGCCTCCGACGTCGGTATTGCCAATGAAGGGCACCTTGAGCTTTCAAACCTCATGTTACTGAAGGGCATGATTCAGGGCGGTTCCGTCGGTTCTAAGGATGTGACTCTGGCAGATGTCCGGCAGGATGCCTCGATTGAGGCCGAAAAGGTTCAATTAAAAGAACTGAACAATGCCGGTACGGTAAAAGTCATTGAATTTGCCGCTACCAAGACCGAAAATACAGGCACCGTTGAGGCCGGACACCTCGTTTTAGCTGAGAACGACCGCTTCCTTAACCAAGCAGCCGGTTCAGTCAAGGCCGATCAACTGGTTCTTAACGGCGGAGAATTTGTCAATGCCGGTGGAAACACCTCGGATATCGCTCTGACGCAAATCGCGACCGGCGGTCAGTTCACTTCCGATGGAGACAGCAACCTTCAGAAGGTTGTGTCCAACGAGGGAACGATTAACCTTAACAAGGGCAATCTCAATATTGCCGAGCTCGATGCGAAGAACTCCGTCTATAACCAGTTGGGCGGACACTTCAAAGCTGATAAAGGATTCTTTGCAGATTCCACGCTCAACATAAAGGGCGGTATTTTTGATGCTTCCGAAGTTCGCGATTCCGAAGGTAACGTTACCGGTCTCCTCGGCAATAACACCGTTAACATCTCCGGCGGCAATAAGACTCCGGTGATTGATAACGAGGATTCGGCTGAGGATAAATCCCACTATAAAGACAATTTGACGCAGGTTATCGCAGGATTGGTCAACAGCGATACCACCGTCAATATTATGGCGGGCGGCGTCCTCGATGTTGCCAAGATCGAACTTGACGGAAAAGCCGATAGCATCAATCTGAAGGGCGGTGTCCTTCAGACGAGCGCGGATCAGATCTTCGGTTCAGTCACGACTGAGGCCATTCGAATCGACGCGGCAGATGCCGAAACAGGCACCGTACAGCTTCCGACCACCGTGCTTTCTGCTACTACCGTTGGCGCAGTTAAAGATGAGATCAAATCCGGGCTGAATGTCGAAAGCGGCAATCTTGCTCTTGACGACGATTATTTCAGCGCTTCTTTGATTGTTAGCGTCACCGACAAAATTGCGAATGCATTTGAAAACGCAACAAACCTGACGATCAATTTCTTAGGGCAGATGACTGCGCCTTTCACCATCACAACTGCAAACGATTTGGAAAAAGAAGGGCTCGATGTCGTTCTGAACCCCGGCATTGTGCTCAACACGACGACTCTGCACAATGAGTTTGCGGATGAGTACAACAAAGACACTGATGCTTCTCAGACGATCAAAGGTTTGATCATTGGTGCCGAGTCCAATGATCCGAATACCAATTCGATCAATATTAGTATGGGATTCAAAGATGTCTCCCATACCGATAAAGTCACAATCGAAGGCGGTAAAGAATTGGTTCTTGTCGGCAATGCCGTCAATGCAATTCCTGAAGGTTCTTTTGGTGATGATGCCAACAAACTGCTGAAGGATTCTGCCGACGGCGGCTCCATTGACGTGAATAACGGTACGTTTACGTTCGGCTCTCACGGCGGGGTTGCACCGACAGTCGGATGGATTCTTTCCTCCAATATCGGAGAAAACGGAGCTTTGGAAGCCAAGAACGGCGAATTTGCAGATTGGACTATCGCAAACAACGGTAATGTTCACGTTCACTCCAATGCCATTTTGCACACCAACAGCCTGACCGGCAGCGGTTCGACCGTTAATGAAGGAAAAGTCTCTCTGGACGAAAAAGACGGAAGTCTTCCGGTCTTTGATGTCACCGGAAATTTCCTGAATAAGGGCCAGAACTCCGTCTTGGACGCTTCCAAGGTTGACAAGGTAACGGTATCCGGCACACACGCCAATGAAGGCAAAGCCAATTACAACGATATGCTGATTGCCGAGGGTGGCAACTCTAATAACAGCGGTACGGAAAAAGGAAACATCCTCACCGTTGAAGGAACTCATACCAACTCCGGTACGTCTACTTGGAACGGTGTCACCGTTGCCGATAAGGGCAAAGGCGAAAACGCAGGCAAGCTCGATGTCGGCACTGTGTTCGATGTGATCGGTGAGTTTGTCAACAAGGGCAAAGACGCTGTTCTTGATGCTACCAAGACAGCCGTGACAACTGTTGCGGGTCTGCTGCGCAACGAAGGAACGGCAAACTATGACGATATGACCGTCGCTTCGGGCGGTACGTCGAACAACTCCGGTTACGAGAAAGGCGACATCCTGACGGTTGCCAACGGCGGTCAGCACACCAACAGCGGGACGTCGATTTGGAACAATGTCACGGTTCAAACCGGAGCAACTTCAACTGTTGATGTAGGCGGCAAGGAAACAATCAACGATACCTATGACATTGCGGGCAAACGAACCAACAAAGGCGAAGTTGACGCAACGAAGGTTGCCAATACTCAGGTTTCTGGGTCACTCGACAACCAAGGAACCTCGAATTATGACGATATGACCGTCGCTTCAGGCGGTACCTCGAACAACTCCGGTTACGAGAAAGGCGACATCCTCATCATCGAAGACGGCGGTGAGCACATCAATTCAGGAACCTCGATCTGGAACAACCAAACCGTTCAGGTCGGAGGCTCGGCCACTACCGAAGAAGGAGGCAAAGAAACCATTAATGACAAGTATGTCATTGATGGTGAGAAGACGAATAAAGGTGAAATTGACGCCACCAAGGTCACCGATACCCTTATTTCCGGGACACTCGACAATCAAGGCAAATCTGAATACGACGATATGACAATTCAGGGCGGCGGTACGTCGAATAATTCCGGGTACGAAAAAGGAGACATCCTGACGATTGACCCGGACGGCGAACACAATAACTCCGGCACGTCCATCTGGAACAACGTTGTTGTTGCGGGCGGCGACGTGAACAACACGGGAGATATTGAGACCGGCAAACTCACCATTGATGACGGCCTCGTCAAAATCGACGGCGGCAGCTTGAAAGCAGAAGAAACCGACCTTAACGGCGGAGACCTTGTTATTGGAAACGACAGAGAACCGATCGAGGAAAACCACGTCAAGGCTGAAATCAATCCGAAGAACGACGTGATCGACACGAACATTTACGTGAAGAATAACGGCGACTTGAACTTGGGACCCACAGGCGGTCTTGATTGGGCCGATTCCATCGGATCTCCGACCGTGCCGGGCGGCACACCGAGCCGATTGGTTATTACTAATAACGTGACAACCGGTCCGGGAGGAGGCATTGCCGTAGGCCCCAACGTTTGGACAGATAAAGACAATCATGTCCAGATCGGAAACGGTGATTTGTATTTTGCCACAGACTCTCTGACGGTTATTGACAGTTCTATCCTGACTGACGGTAAGAGCGCATTCAATACCACAAGCGATATTGCGAAAGTGACTGTCGAACCGGGTGCAAACCTTGTTTTAGGCAATATTGAAGAAGTCGGCGACTACACGATTGTCAACGGCTACATTACGGGCGGAAACGAGACTAACGGAATGTGGACCGGCGGCTGGACAGGCGACAATCTCTACGCTCTGCCTCAAGACGGCTCCGGCATCAACTGGATTCTGACGCTGCACAACGATCCGAGCAAGATTTGGGTCAATGCAACGCTGGCCGATGTCCGCACTGTCTATCCTGACATCGCCATTCCCAACATTGCTAACGACGATCTGCTGCACTGCAAGAGCGGTGACGCAGGAGCCGAATTTGTTTGCCGCGTTCTGCGCGATAAAGAGCTTGATGTTGCTGGTAAGACCAAAGTCATCAACTCTGTAGCAAATATCGCCTTTGCGGGCGGCGCTATGAGCGTTTCCATAAACGACCTCAACACGGCTGCCGACTCCATCGAGGGCAGAGTTTCCATGCGGAACGAAGCCTTTACCGAGTACGGTGTTATGCGCGAATGGGATCGCGGAAACGATCTTTGGGTCGATGTTATCGGAGGTAAGCAGAAGTACAAGAGCCTGAGTGCCACCGGTATTTCTAAAGCCGGATTCGATACGAACGCCTACGGTCTTGTTATGGGCTATGACCGCAAGTTTGCCGGTAAGTCCGTCATCTTAGGCGGCGCTTTCAGTTACAACCACGGTTCACTTGATTCCACCGGCGACGTGCTGAAGACCAAGAACAAGTATGACAGCTTCGGTCTGCACGCTTACGGCGCTTACGCTCCCGTCGATAGAGTCAATCTGATCGGAACTTTGAGCTGGATGCACAACTCCTCTGATATTACACAGTCGATTAATGCAGCTGGATTCAACAAGGCCGATGCTGATGTCAAGACAAATCTGTTTAGTCTCGGCGCTCGAGCCGAAGCCAATCTGCCGGTCGGCAAGGCAAACGTAATTCCTCACGCAGGACTGCGTTATGTGTGGGCCAAGTCCGGCAGCTACGACACCAAGGTGGACGGTAAGAAGGTTTGGGGCAACACACCGGACGCTACCAATACTTTCCAGCTGCCTATCGGTGTTGCGGTTCGAGGCGACATTATGACCGTTTCCGGTTGGAATGTTCGTCCGCAAGCTGATCTGACGTTCATCCCGCAATTCGGGGATACCGAACAGAAGACGAAGCTCAGCAATTTCAACGGTGTCAGCGACAAGCTGTCGGGAGAATTTGCGGGCAAATTCGGCACCAGCGTCAATCTAGGCGTACAGGCCGATAAAGGTCCGACAACGTTTGGTGTCCGCTACGGATTCACGGCCGGCACCAAAGGCAAAGCAGACCATGCCTTCAAATTTGAGTACAGATACCGCTTCTAAACAAATCTAAAAACACACGCGGACTCCGAAGGGGGTCCGCACAACCCCGATGAATGAAGGATTCATCGGTGAGCGCTCCTAAAGGGCGCTGACCAATGAGTCTCAACCCAAGAGAAACAAATGAAGAGAACTTTAAGCAGTTTTAATTTGCGGAGCGACTATAGGTCTGAGCTCGATTCCCAGCGCAGAAAGAATTTTAGTTACTGTTCCAAATTTGGGATTCCC
>ERZ772854.2854-NODE-2854-length-11552-cov-4.829086_pt1 | contig 11552 bp, 9 predicted proteins | sample MGYA00580844_ERZ772854 | MGnify/ENA primary metagenome ERZ772854 (study PRJEB29015, sample SAMEA2737727) | human gut metagenome | biome: human gut; feature: human-associated habitat; material: faeces | place: China | collected 2012 ...
TTATGGAGATAACGGAACTCCGACTCCCACACCTACCGTGACTATCAGCGGAACACCGACACCATCCCCATCCGTTACCGGAACCGCAGGTGCAGGAACTGGTGGAACAAGCGGAACGATTGGTACAAACGGAACCACAGGAACCGGCACTGATGGAACAGCCGGAACCGGAACAGACAGCAGCAATGGCGGTTCAGCATCCAGTACAATTGGCACAGCTGATAATTCCGGAAATACCAGCACATCTGGAAACACAGGAAATACTTCCGGTGCAAACAGCACTTCCGGAAATAGTGGAAACAGCAGCACAGGAACTGGCGGAACCTCTTCTGCAAACGGAAGCAGTTCCAGCAATGGAAACAGCCAGTCCTCCGACAGCACTGCAAACAATAACGGACAGAGCCAGACATCCAACGCAGTTAAAACCGGTGATGAGACTACAGTCCTTCCATTTGTCCTTCTGCTGATGACAGCAGCTGGAATGGTGGCAGCCGTATTTGGCATCCGCAGAAAAGAAAATGAATAAAAAGAAAATGAATAAGCTTACAGGCGAATAACCACAGCAGCCCTCCCATATATTCCATATAGGAGGGCTGTTTTTATGAAACTGTTTGTAACAGGTGTGGCCGGTCAGCTTGGTCATGATGTAATGAACGAACTTAACAAACGCGGATACGAAGGGGTAGGCTCTGACCTTGCCCCGGAGTATAGCGGAATTCAGGATAGTACTGCTGTCACCACAATGCCTTATATTTCTGTAGACATTACAGATGCTTCCGCTGTGGAAAAAGCCATTACAGAAGCAGGCGTGGACGGCGTGGTACACTGTGCAGCCTGGACAGCTGTAGATGCAGCTGAAGATGAGGACAAACAGGAAATCGTCCGCAAAGTAAATGTTCTTGGTACTGAAAATATTGCAAAAGTCTGCAAAAAGCTGGGCATCAAAATGATGTATCTTTCCACAGACTATGTATTCGACGGTCAGGGCACCACTCCATGGGAGCCAGACTGTAAAGCCTACAAGCCTCTGAATGTTTACGGTCAGACAAAGCTTGACGGAGAGCTTGCAGTTTATAACAATGTTGACAAATTTTTTATTATCCGTATTGCATGGGTATTTGGTAAAAATGGCAAGAACTTTATCAAGACCATGTTAAATGTTGCCAAAACACATGATACCTTAAAGGTTGTCGACGACCAGATCGGTACTCCAACCTACACCTATGACCTTGCCCGCCTAATGATCGACATGATTCTCACTGACAAATACGGTTACTATCACGCAACCAATGAGGGTGGCTATATCAGCTGGTATGATTTCACTAAAGAAATCTTCCGTCAGGCTGTTGAGCTTGGACACACCGAGTATGCTGAAGATAAAGTAACAGTTCTTCCTGTTACCACCGCTGAATATGGAGTTTCCAAGGCAGCACGCCCATTTAACAGCCGTCTGGACAAAAAGAAGCTGGTAGAAAACGGATTCACCCCTCTTCCAACCTGGCAGAATGCTCTGGCAAGATATTTAAAGGAAATTGAATTCTAATTCACAAAACAAAGCGCAGCCAATTTCAAAATCAATTGACTGCGTTTTCTTTATAAGTCAAAAATCCCGGAACATTATTTGCTCCAGGATTTCATAGTTTTTATTTACTTTCCTCTGTCTTCCTCTCTGATATCCCCAAAATGGTTTTCACCTATCTGTTCTTCTGATAAGGGCTGGCGCTGTTTTTTCGCTTGTTCTTGTTTTTACGTCTTTTCTGCGGTGTCCTCTTGTTCTCACCATAATAATCTTCCAGATATTCCTCAATCACATCTTCCTCGTCCACGCCATACTCATCCAGAATCTCATCAATCTCTTTATCATCCGCATCAGACAGATCATCATCTAAATCATCTTCATACTCTTCCGGACACTTTCTGTACTGCTCTCTGGAAGGATTCTTTTTATCATCACGCTCTTTCTTCCTTCTGTGCTTTGTCTCGCTTTCAGCCTCCTCCCAGTCAGCTTCTTCCCGTTTCTGTCGTCTTTCTGGTACTTTCCCCTGATCCTCATCTTCCTCGTCATCGTAATCATCGTCATATTTCGGCTTATTAATGGCAAACTGGATCAACATTCCCACAAGGGCGAACCCAATGGAAAAAATAATTCCAAAAGGAATTTCCTCCATTTTTGCCAGCTTGGCAGCAGAAAAGCCACTTAAGATACCACCCAGAATACTGGTTCCCACAATGATCACTTCTCTTTCATAGCGAAGCGCCAGCATTCCGAGACCTACTCCCGCCAGAAGACAGATGAAAAAGCTGAAAGAAGTAGTCGGATGGATAATATATACAGTAATCGTCAGCCCAATTCCTGCTCCCATAATAAAAATACCGGCCTTAAACACTGCAAAAGAAAGAATGGCAAGTACCAGTCCTACCCCGATCATTCCCACTGCATAATACATCTTTTCCCCGAATCCGATCTGATGAATGGCAAATAATCCGATTCCTGCTCCAATGAGAAATCCAAAGATCATCATCCAGAATCTTAAAAGACGGTATCCGAGTACACAGTTCATAATTCCGAACACAAGCACTACTCCAAATAACGCCATGGACAAAGTACCCGCGATCTGCATATCCCGAACTCTGTATGCAATATTCATAATATTTTTTAAAATATCAACCATATCTGTTTATACCTCTTCCTTTTAAAACATATAATAGATAGTTTTCATGTTTTCCAGAATTCCATAATGATACTCTACCTGACTCATTCCATATATAGTCATATAATATCTTGCAGCCTCCTGAATGGCATCTCCATTGATCCAGTCTGCTCTGGCCTGTTCAAAAGCTTCCTGTGATGAGAATTTAAACCTCACTACTGCAGCCCCGTTATTCAGCCTCATCTGACAGTATGCCAGAATTTCCTGATAGTCATAACTGTCAAAGCAGCCCTGGTTCAGCACATAAAAATTCATATCTGTTGCAGAACACGCCGGAACCGTAAATTCATCAGAGGGTGTATATGTCATCTCATACTCCTCCGGGAATGGACACAAATAATCATATAGGATTGTCTTATGTTCTGCAAGCTGGACTGCATCGCCCTCCAGAAATTCCGGCTGGTCACCGTTGGTCGCATCAAAATAGTAATCATTTCCATTTAAAGTAATAATGTTCCAGGCATGTCCCTCTGTACTTCCGGCAGTACTGCCTTCCACGTAAATACAGGGCACTCCAAGATATTCCAGCAGATACTGGGCAGCCCCTGCATATCCGGCACACACTGCCTGCTTCCTCCAAAAGATTCCTGCCATGCTCTGGTCGTCCTCAGATTCCTGATATTCGGCAGTATCGATCAGATAAGTATAAACTGCTTTCGCCTTTTCATAATCATCAGCCCCCTCTGAGACCAATGCACTTACCTCCTGACAGGCATTATCAGCAGCTGCCTGTATCTCCCGGATTTCCTCATCCGTATAACTGTAGCCGGGAGAAAACATACAATAATTGGCATTTGAGAAGGTCGTTTTATATACCTGCTTCCGGTTATGCACCCAGAACAGCTCAGGATGATCCATAAGCACCGCATGGTAAACTTTATTTACGGTGTCATCATCATAGATCGTAAGATAAAATTCTTTCTCTCTTGACCGGATTCCTTCTATCATTTCCCGATACCCCCGCTGTTCTTCTTCATTCAGCTGACCAAAATAGTATTCTTGGCGCAGTCGCTGTGTGTCGGTGTCTGCCACCTCCTGCGTCCGCAGTTCCCGGACTTCTTTCGGCTCTCCGGAAAAAATCTCCGGAGCGTTATCCAGAATTCCCTCTCCCACCTTTACAAACAAATCGGCTGGCTCATACTGCTGCTGATAAACATAGATTCCCAGGGAAATTGCCACTGCAAACAGAAGAATAAAAATAAATTTCCATGGTTTTCTTTTTCTCATTCAGCCTCCTTATCCAAGCTGCCGGATCCGTTCCAGAATATCTCTGGTGTTTTCCCGGAATAAAAGTTCCTTATTGTAGCGGTAATATCTTTCACAGGAATATTCCTGAAGAAAAGCCACTGCAGGACTGCTGGTATTCAGTTCTGTAATAAACACCACCAGTTCCTGTCCACCCGCAAAAGCACTCTCCATAAAATCAAAAGCATATTCAAGCTGCCTTGCCGCCTTGTCAAAACCATTGTCATATCCTTCTTTTTCCGCATTAAACCAGCCTCTGAGAAAAGAAAAAGCAGACTGGCCATCCTGTACATTCTCTTTCTTCAGATCCATCACATATTTTTCCAGGGTATCCAGAACCTGTTGATCATGATGGATGTCCTCCCTGGACAAAAGCCCTGCTTTCTTCTTTGCCAAAGAGTCTGACTGGAAGCGTTTCTTTACATCCTCCAGATAAACCAAAGGCTGCTCCTTCTGCGCTCCCAAAAGAGGCTCTTTCGCCTCTTTTAGAACACCCAAAATGCTGGCAAGCTTCTCTTCCTCTTCCTGCACTTTTCCAAAGACTTTGTTCAGTCTGGAAAGAAGAAGTCCGGTGACACTCAATTTTTCATCAAAGGAAGCATGTGCGGCTTTTTTTACCAGAATATCATCGATATGACCGCTTAAAACCTCATCAATCTGATAATCCGTACGGTACTTGTAGAAAAGCTCCAGATAGCTGGCGAAATCTCTTGCAATCTGTGGATGCTGGATATACTGGACCACCACGTCCTTATCCACGGTTTTCTCCAATTTTTCATATACCTGTATCAATTTTGACAGGTCTTCCCATCCTCTTGGTGTAGCAAAATTTTTGCCATCCACAGTGCTCTCCATCTTGTAAAAATTAGCCGGTCTTGTATTCAGATAGGAAATCACTGCAGGGTGAACGCCTTTTGCGTAAGCATACTCTCTCCATGCGTCAAAATCCGGCTCCACCTGGATTTTCTTCACACGGTCCATGGTCACCACATCAAATTCACGGACCGATTTATTGTACTCCGGCGGATTCCCGGCAGCTACGATCAGCCAGCCTTCCGGGATTTTGTGGCTTCCAAAGGTTTTACACTGAAGAAACTGCAGCATGGCAGGTGCCAGTGTCTCGGAAACACAATTGATCTCATCAATAAACAAAATCCCCTCTCGAAGGCCGGATTCCTGGATTTTCTCATAGATAGATGCTACGATCTCGCTCATGGTATATTCTGTAACTGCCATCTCTTTTCCGTCAAAATTCTTTCTGGAAATAAAAGGAAGTCCAATTGCACTCTGTCTGGTATGGTGGGTAATGGTGTAAGAAACCAGTCCCACCTTACATTCCCGGGAAATCTGCTCCATGATCTGTGTCTTGCCGATTCCAGGGGCGCCAATAAGAAAAACAGGGCGCTGAGCCATAACCGGGATCTCATACTCCCCGTATTCATTTTTCAAAAGGTAAGCTTCTATTGTATTGCGTATTTCTTCCTTCGCTCGCTTGATGTTCATAATATTATATTCTCCTCGTCTTTACAGATTGGCTCTAATCTACATATCCTGCTTTACAGAAAATTTGACACAGAAAAACTTTTTAAACAGACTCCAGGTCCTCTTCATCAAGGATCAGCTTGATCGCCCATGGCGGCACATCAATGTCCTGGTAATCCTCTTTCATAAATACAAAAGCGGTCTCATAAGGAGGCATTTTGGCAGGATAAATTCCATAACCATCTGTAAAATAAATCAGTCCCCGAAGTTTTGTAAACTTCTTCGCTCTCATAAGCTGTTCCACATAGGCAAAAGCAGGGCGAAAATCTGTGCCGCCCCCTCCTTTCACTGTGAAATGGGACATATATTCCTTCAACTGCATGGCATTTTCAATCACCACATCAGACTGGATTTTCTCGTCACACTGAAGAATGTGTACGTGAATCCGCCTGAAAAAGCTCTCAGATTCACTGAGCACACTGTAGGTTTCCTCCAGAAACTTCCGGACAAGCTCTCCTTTACAGGACATGGAAGTGTCAATAACGATCACAAAATCTTCCACCTTCCGCTCTTCTTTCGTTTCCAAGGGCTCGATCAGCGGCATATTGCCATACAGATTCATTCCATAATTGTAAAATATATAATCGAAAGTGTCCATATCAACTTTCATTTCTTCTTTCAAAACAGAAAATTTCCGCAGAAATTCTTTATAATCATAGCGATTTTGATTCTGGGCACGCAGCTGGTCTACCAGAGTTTCTCCGCCTTCTCCCGCTTCTTTTGAAAAAGTTTCCATCTCTGTCTGCATGCGGTTGCGGATGTCGTCCCAGTTCTTTTTCCGCTGGGACATCTGAGGACTGTTTGGATGGTTTTCATACCACTTACCATGGTCATCCTGAGTAAACTCACGGCGCAGCTCCTGCATTTTATTTTCCGGCAAATGAAGAGTCTGAAGCCTTCGGTAAATTCTCTGAGCCGTCATTACCTTTCCCTCTTCCAGTATCAGCTTCAACGCCTGCCTCTTCACCATAGATGCCGGCTGATGCACACATTTCAGATAAAGCCCGTCAATGATATTTTCCACTGTAATGTCACATGCAAGATTCCAGTACTGGACATCCACAGCAGGATTTCCTTCTTCATCCTTCTCTGGAAAACAGTGGAGAAAAATGCAGTGTAAAAGGCTGTGAAGATAGATTCGATTCACCTTTTCCTGGCTTCTCCTGAACTGTTCCATCAGTTCTTCCGGCTGATAGTACAGGACAGTTCCATCCGTTCCAACAGGATGAACGCCCATATCTCCCTGAAAGAAAAGTGCTGACAATGCGCAGTCCATAAAACGCATATTCAGGTACAACTGGTTTCTGGCACTGGACAAAATATCCTGGCAGATGCTTTCTGCCGCCAACGCACGATCCCAGGCGTCATGTACCGGATTTACCTTGTACAAAGTATTTTGCCCATATGTCGGACTTATCTGGTAAGCAGCTTTTCCCCCCTGCGCTTTATATAACGAATCTTCCTCATGTAATGAATTCAATTTTTTCTCTTCTGAACCACTCATAGTTCAAAATTTCTCCTTTTCGATGGAAAATGTAGCCTCTGGTACTCCATAAGCATACTTAAAATCTCCGGAGATTTCACTGTGTCTGCCAGATTTACCAGACCTGTAAACAGTTCTTTCTGCCCAGGTTCCAGGGGATACGTGTGAAGAAGCCATTCCAGCTCTTCTCCTCTTTTCTGACGGATAAAATCAGAAGCAATCTGTTCTATATGCTCCTTCAGGTACTGCTCGTACTGTATTTTCGCCTGTTCTGTCAGCCCTGTCGGCCAGTTCAGTCTGCCATATACCATTTCTCTCAGGAAATCTGATGATTCCTGGGCTCTCGCCATCTCAAAACGCTTGTCATACTCCAGAAAATGAAATACTTTTCCCTGAAAGCAGTTTCTGTAATACAGACCGCTTCCATGCACCTCAGTCATCAATATCCTGGCAGGAGTATTTTCCACACCTTCCTCATAATATTCCGGAAACCAAAGCATGGCTTCCACTTTTCCATATAAATGTACCCGCAGCTCCTCCCCAACTTCTGAAAGGATCTCTTTCAGCCCGGATTGTTCATCATTCATCAAAACTTCCATTCTTCGGATCCTGTGGCACCCTGTAAAAGCTCCACTTCCAAGATCAGTAAAATCACTGGAAAACCATAGCTCTTCCAGATTCCGACAGTTATAAAAACCGTAACGGCCTATTTTCTGAACTCCCAAGGGAATCCGTATGACCTGACAGCTTTTCCCGGAAAAAAGATATTCAGCCAGTTCTGTGACCGGTACTCCGTCGATCTGTTCCGGAATTTCCACAATCTGGGGATCCCCATCAATTTCCATTACTGCAGCATGATCTTCCTTAATATCAAAGGTAAAACCGCTGTCTGTATGCTTTTTCATTTCATACACTCCTGTATATGTGCCTGTAAAAAAGGCTTGCTATTTTTTCTCATTAATATTAAACTTAATCTATTGCAGTGTTAAAACAGTACTGATGTTCACACTCTATATAATATCGGAGGAATTTCCATGAGCATTAAAATACCGATTGAAACCTCAGCACGGCATATTCATGTTTCCCAGGAGGATTTCCAACTCCTGTTTGGAGAGGATGCCCAGCTTCATTACATAAAGGAATTAAGCCAGCCTGGACAGTATCTCTGCCAGGAACGTCTTACAGTAAAGGGGCCTAAAGGTGAGTATCAGAATATGGCCATTCTAGGTCCTTTTCGTAAAGAAACCCAGATTGAGCTTTCCCTTACAGATACCCGCAAAATCGGTCTTCCCGGTCTTATCCGCCAGTCTGGTGATACTGTCGGCTCCCCTGGCTGCACTCTCATCGGACCCAAGGGCGAACTTATCCTTGATCACGGTGTCATTGTTGCCAAACGTCACATTCACATGACTCCGGCAGATGCTGTTACTTTGAAGGTCAAAGATAATGACGAAGTTTTTGTCCTGACCAAAAGCTTCGGCCGCGCTCTTATTTATGCAGATGTGGTAGTACGTGTAGACTGGAGTTACCGCCTTGCCATGCACGTAGATACCGATGAGGCCAATGCTTTTTCCAATGAAAAAGAGCCTTATGGGGTAATCGTAAAATTCTTTGATGATAACTATAATACGGATAAATGGATTGAAGACGTATTGTCCGGTATTAACCGCTAAATGTCAGGGCATACTCTGTGACTCCATTTTATTATTGTTCACTGGTGACATTCCGCAAGGTGTTTTTTGTGAACAGAGTGAACAGTAATTCCATTTTCTTGCAGCAGCATATGCCAGTCACAGCCTCCCGGAGCCTGTCTGAAAATCAATTCTGTAATCTGTTCACTCAGTCTATACAAATGAAAAGTGCTTCCTGCCCGAATCCGGGTGTGGAAGCACTTTTGCGTCACTGAATTCCAATTGTCGCCGCCAACAGCTCCTGAAGAGAATTGGTAACCATAATTCTGGAAAAATCTACTGTCTGGGCTTTATTAACTCCCGCAGTACCTGCTGCCTCATTACTGCCAGCTTCCATCTCTGCGGCATCTCCGTATGTCACCTGACTAAATACACTTACATGCTGTCCTGCATCAAACAGTTCCTGAAGGCTGTTTGCGACATAGAGGCTTCCCGGTGAAACAGTTCCGTCTCCGGAAGCATCTATGGTAACCGTATCCATATCTCCTGTTGTAACAAGGTTCGCCTTGATCAGATCCTGAAGGTTATTGGATACGTCAATTCCTGTGATATACTGGGTATTGGCTATAGTTTTACCACTCTGTCTCATTTCCTCTACCTGCTGTGCGTTCGGATAGAAGGATGGCTGACGGATGTAACGAAAGCTTGCACTATAAGCCTCTCCTACTGTAACACCATTCTTGCTGGAAGAACAATGTACGACGATCCAGTCTCCTGCGTCAGTTTTTCCACAGATAATACCAACATGGTTGGCACTTCCTGCTTCTGGTCCTCTCTGAAAAACCAGGTCACCTGGCTGGGCATCCGCCTCACTTACCACGTTCGCTCTGCCCCACTGGTCTGAGGTACCGCTTCCTACAGCTGCGATCATAGCCTGATTCTCATAGCCATTGATCACTGCCCAGGTAACAAAACCGCTGCAGTCAAGGCCATAAGCACGTAAAGTACCGGTACTCTGACTTCCCTCTGCGCTTACCTGCTGTACTGCGCCCCAGCTTGGGTCCATTCCGATCACAGTAGATTTGCCGCCCCAGAAATATCCCACCTTACCAACCAGTGAATAAGCAGCTGCAATTACGTTTACACGCTCTTCTGAAACGTCATCGCCAACACTCTGTCTTACAAAGCCCTTGGCTGCTGTAACGGTTGCACAAAGAAGCTTGCAGTCTGTTTCAAGATATTTCTTCAAAATCCCCCTCTCATCCTTGGGGATCTTATTCTCTTTAATGTAATGGTTAATATGGTAATTTCCATATGTAACTCTGTTAGAATTACTTTCGTCCTTCACAACAGGATTCATCCTGGCAAAAATAGCTGCCAGATCATCCTTACAGGAAGAATCCAGCGTAAAAGAAGTGGCACCATCAAGGCTCTTCTCATAGACATATATGGCAAGTATATCCTGCCAGTTGCGTACAAGAAGGGTATCTGCGGATGTGGTAACACCACCTTCGGAATCAGATACATCTGTCAGTTGATTGGCAGCTTTATACTCTGTCTCAATCTGCTCCATAACATCTGCAAAATCATCAGAAAATGACAGCTGATAGTTCTCCTGCAGGCTGTTCAGATAAAATTCCTTGCCTGCATGAAGATTAGATGCATAGTAGACTGGGGTTCCATTAAGTGCCTGCGTTGTGGTGCTGTCAATCTTATCTGCATCTTTATCGTCTGCTGCCCCGGACAGCTGGCTGATCGTCTTCTCCATATCGATAAGAAGCTTGTAATTAGTAACAGCAGCCTTCTCCTGGTCTGAAAAGCTGTTATAGGTCTTTCTCAGGGCTTTGACTTTTTTCTTCTTTTTCTTATCTAATTCCTGCTTGAAGGTTTTATCAATGTCTTTGATCAGGGCACTTACCTTCTGCTGGCTCTCTGCTGAAAGTCCAGGAGTCACAGTGGGGGTCACCTCAGGTGCAGCACTAGGCTCTGGTGTCACTGTGGGGGTATCGTCCGGCGTTGCACTAGGTTCTGGTGTCGCGCTTGGTTCTGGTGTCGCACTTGGTTCTGGTGTCACCTCAGGTGTATGATCTGGCGTCACACTTGGAGCCGGTGTCTCTGTAGATGTATGATCTGGTGTTTCACTTGGAGCCGGTGTCTCTGTAGGTATATGATCTGGTGTAGTAGGCTCTGATGGGATCTGTGTAGGCTCAGCTGGTGTTTCTGTGGGCTCTGATGGCGTCTGTACAGACTCTGCTGGTACCTGTGCCGGCTCTGACGTTGTCTCCGGAGGTGCGGAAGGCGTCTCTGCCGATGCCTGCTCTGATGAAATCGGCTCTGCTGCCGCTTCCCGGGCAGCTGTTTCTGTTTCTGACAAGGCTGTCTCTTCTGAGGCAAAAACACTGGCCGTTCCTGTAAAGGATATCGCAGCTGCCATAGTAATACATAAACATTTTGTCAGATATTTATTTTTCATATTCAAAAGATGCTCCCTTCTATTCATGAACATCCCTTTACTCCCCTATATAAAGGTATGCATTCTTACCTTAAAGACAGTTCGCATTAAGTATTAACATGCATTATTGTAGCATACTAACCCTTCTAAATCAACTATCCTCAAAATATACAGACGTATTTTCGTGATTTTTCATTTTTTCTTCACAATTTCTGTACAGATTTAAGTGAAAGCGTTTCCCACTTGCTAAATACCGTTTTTATCGCAGCAGCGAATAATTCATTTTTTCTGCTGTACAAAAAAATACCAGTCCCGGTACTCACAGACAAGCTGCTGTGATCTCCCGGCACTGGCTCTTCCCATTATCAGCATGCAGCCGGAATCAGAATATCCTCTCTGCCAAACTGCTTCGCAGCCAGCTGCAGGATTCCATGAATAACCTGTGAACAGATTCTGAGAATATACTGAACATCCTCTGCAATATTACG
>ERZ772854.2858-NODE-2858-length-11521-cov-47.407902_pt1 | contig 11521 bp, 10 predicted proteins | sample MGYA00580844_ERZ772854 | MGnify/ENA primary metagenome ERZ772854 (study PRJEB29015, sample SAMEA2737727) | human gut metagenome | biome: human gut; feature: human-associated habitat; material: faeces | place: China | collected 2012 ...
AAAACTTGACAAACTGGGATAATGCTGAAAACAAAGCTAATTAATCAGCGTTTCCATAGTAAAATGGATAAATACAGATCAGGGAAAACAATGCAAACACAATATAAGTAATCACGCTGATCAGTTTATCAACCGGACCGGCATTTTCTTTTATTTTTCCATTCTGTTTCATGTTCATATCCTCACTTCCATTTAAATAAATCCATCACCACGCAGTACTTTAGATAGCGTATTGGCACCACATAACAAAATGACGCTGATCAGACTCTTAAGCATACTGAGTGCAGTAGATACAGAATAACTTCCACTTCCCATTGCCAGATTGTATACATACAGATCAAGTACCTGGATAGTATCCATATTAAATGCATTCTGGAATACATAGTACTGTTCCATTCCATTGGAAAGGAAATTTGCGATATTAAGCATTAATAATACAAAGTATGTTGGCAGTAAGCTCGGAATCGTAATATTCCAGATCAGTTGCATTCTTGTTGCCCCGTCCACTTTTGCTGCCTCATATAATTCTGCATCAATCCCTGAGATTGCTGCGATATACATGATTGCTGACCATCCAAGGCTCTTCCAGGTACTCCACAGCCACATTTTCAGCCATATATGATTGGAAGACTGCAAGAAAGCGATCGGTTTTTCAAGTACTCCCATCTGTATCAGTAAGCTGTTTGCCATACCTGTACTGTTGAACATACAGTAGCAGATAGAAAATACCAGTACCCAGCTGATGAAGTTTGGAAGTGTCGTCACGGTCTGGACAAATTTCCGGAATGGCATACACTTAATCTCATTCAGAAATACGGCAAAAATCATCGGCAGCCAGGAAAATAAAATGGTCAATCCACTCATTGCAAAGGTGTTTCTCAAAACCATCAGCGTCTGCTTAATCCTCACCGGATTGTCTACCAGATACCGGAACCACTTCAATCCTACAAAGTCATCCATGCTAAGTGCTTTTGGCGGTTTGTAATCAAAAAACGCGTATGCCCATCCATACAGTGGATAATAAGCAAATATCGCAACCAGAATAATGAAAGGCAGAATATAGAGGAATTCCCGATACCCTCTCATCTTTTTCTTATTTGTAAAAACTTTCATTCAGCTACCCCTCCTATTTTCTCCTCAGTCCAATCTGTTTTCTCTCCGTACATTTCTTATGTTGCTATTATATGCTATTTCGTTTTAGCTGTCAATAGCTTATTCATTAGAAACTATTTTCAAACTGCCATCCGGAAGTCTTCTAAACTGTTTTACATAATTCCATCCAAGCTCAGGATCCTTATCTGCTACCTCATGTCCTTTGTCATGCATCATCGCCAGATTATACAGATTCACTGGATGCTCTTCATCCGAGTAAAACCTCTGAACGTCATAGTAATGTTCCGGATGTCTGGCAGAAGGCCGGATTCTCTGCTGAATCTGCCCCGGCACACCGCATCCACTCGGATCAGGTTTGGAAAGATCCGGTGTCTCTTCGATCCGAATATGATTATACGCCTTCCAGAAATCATACTGATGCTGTTGGGAGCAATGATAATAAATCGGATAAGAAATTTCCCGGGAACCATAGGTATACCATACCGGCATCCGGTAATCGTATTCTTTCTTTTTCTCCATCGCAAGACCAAACAGATACTTATCCTGTTCTGTAAGTTCACTGGCACCATTTCTGATTCCCGGCCAATTTGAGTCAATATGACAGATAGCTGCGATCAGTTCCGGGTGGAGCATTGCCACTGCCTGCGCCTGTCCTGCTCCATTGCTGAAGCCTGACAGGTAGACTCTTTCCGGATCAACTGGATAGTGTTCTTTCATATATTGGATCAATGCAACTGTATACCCGATATCATCTGCTCCATCCGGTGCTAAAAAGCTGTTCCACTGTGTTCTGTCTGTTCCCCACGGATACACAGTAATAAAGCCTTCCTTCTCCCCCAGTTCATGAAAACGGCTCATCTGTGCGGCTTCCTCCGGGTTATCCGATCCTCCATGGAAAAAGAGCATAAGTGGTACCCTTCCTGACGTTCCATCTTTCACACCGGAAGGTACATGCACAAACCAGGTATGCTTTACCTTCACCTTTTCCTCTAACCTGTCATCATCCAGATAAAGTTCAAACCCGGCTTTTTTCATGTCCGGTTTTGGTTCCACATCTCCATACACAGAGGTATTGGTGCGCCTGGTCACGGAAAATAGTTCTTCCCATACCCGGTTCACCAGTTCTTTGGAAAGCTGCATATTCTCTGAATTCATGACACACTGAGATGGATTTCTTTTATTTCTTGTCACTGTAATCTGATCTGCCGTCTCTTTCCATTCTGTTTCATTAACAACATTGAAATAATTCTGTGTTTTCCTGTCACTGTCCACCAGAAAAGCCGGTACTGCAGCATTCACCGCCTGATATCTGGCTTCCTCACATAGCCTTCCACCCACTGCAAAAATTGCTGCTATATTCTCTGCCACACAGGCTGCAAGCGTGCATACCATATGCGCTCCGCTTCCGGTACCGACTAGATACCTGGTGTCATTCATCGGATGCCAGACACTCAACATAGCTTCATAAGTTGGAATCCCGTTCGGCCGTGTTGCAAGAGGCTTATCATCTTCCTTTGTCATTGCATCCTGAAAATCATGAAAAGCTGTCAGATCATCTGTCTCTCCGGAAAAATCATAATTCCAGCGCCCGTTTTCCGGATTCGGGAATGAAAGAATGATTTCCTGTTCCTCCGCGAGTTTTTGCATGCCAAGCTCATCTAAAAAATACCGTACGGATGCTTCGTCTTCTCCATCACGTAATATTGTAATGCTGCAGCGTTTGAATGCTGTCCTTCTTTCCTGTTCCGGAAAATACAGATACATACTTCTTCCGATCTTTTCCAGCTTCTTATATACTAACCCCATCTTTTACCTCCTCTGTCTGTGCAGGTTCGCTAAACTATTTTCCGTTTGTAACTGCTAAAACGTCGTAGCTTAACTATAGTTTCTTTTTTCTATTCTGTCAATCTATTTTTTTTGAATATTCATCTGTTTATTTCATCTTTTGCGACTTTTTTCCTGTTTTTCTTCTTTATTTCCATTTCTCTTTGCGTAAGTTTTTTTGCCATTAGAGCTATTTCGTTTTAGCTTTTTATTGACATACTGTATCCGCAATGTTAAGATTGTTTTATCTTAAACAGAATTTTAGTAATAAAGAGGTGATCATCTATGGCTCAGGGTATGAAAAACACAGTCCTGGACCATCTGCCCGCCGGAACAGATGCTGACCTTGCAAAAGGGAAAATTCCTCATACGCTTCCAGACGGCGTAACCAACCGGGCTGTTTATCAGGATATTTTGCAAATTGCCTTACCAGCGAGTGTGGAGCTGATTCTGTCTTCCTTCACATCTATGGCCGATCTGATTATGGTAGGAAATCTTGGTACATGGGCAATCACGGCAGTAGGCCTCACGACACAGCCAAAGTTTATCCTTATGACAATGGTCATGGCGATGAATGTCGGTTCCACCGCACTTGTTGCCCAGTCAAGAGGTTCTGGCAACCGGGAAGCTGCACAGAAGTATGCCAGACAGGCAATGTTGCTCAACCTTACTTTAAGCATCCTGCTTTCTGTCGTCGGTTTTGTGACTGCCAGACCGCTCGTTCTTTTCATGGGTGCAAAGGATGGGCACATTTTAAGTGCCGGAACTGCTTACTTGCAGATTCAGATGGCAGGATTCGTATTCTTTTCCCTGACCTCGACCATCACAGCGCTTCTTCGCGGAATTGGCGATTCCAAAACAGCCATGTACTATAACACAGTCGCCAATCTGGTAAACCTGATTCTGAACTACTTACTGATTAACGGACATTTAGGCTTTCCACGCCTTGAGGTTGCGGGCGCTTCTCTTGCCACCACAATCAGCCAGATTGTATCCTGTATCCTTGCAGTGATCGCCATATCAAAGAAAAGCTGTTATATTCATATGAATCTGCATGATGACTTCAGACCAAGCAGAAAAGAGCTCGCAGAAATCGCAGCCATCGGTCTTCCGGCTGCCCTGGAGCAATTTATGATGCGAATTGGTTCTATGATCTTTTCCAAAGCGGTTGCTTCCCTTGGAACAGTTGAATTCGCTGCACATCAGGTCTGTATGAATATTCAATCCCTTACTATGATGAACGGACAAGTATTCTCCATTTCATCGACCTCGCTAACCGGACAAAGCCTTGGAAAAAAAAGACCTGACATGGCACAGGCGTATACCACACGCTGCAAGCGGTGCGGTATGGCAATTGCCATTACACTCGGTATACTCTTTGTAATATTCGGAAGGCCGCTTTCTGGTCTGTACACGAACGACGCAACCTGTATTACACTATGTATCCAGATTCTCTGGATTGTTGCTTTTATCCAGCCATTCCAATCTTCACAGTTTATCGTGGCAGGTGCACTCCGTGGTGCCGGTGATACAAAGTTTGTTGCAAAGCTGACATTTTTCACTGTCATGCTGCTCCGTCCGGGACTTGCTCTTCTGGCAATCAACGTATTTTCCCTTGGACTTCCCGGTGCCTGGTTTGCTATCCTGACCGATCAGATCATCCGTTCTGCCCTGATTGCATGGCGCTATCAGTCTGGCAGGTGGAAGGAATCCGTGCTGCGTACAAAAGCTGCTGCCTGACACCGGTCAGAAATCCCGTTGTGTATGCAAAGCACCTTAGAAATTTCAAACATTTTTTTATTATAAATTAACACATTTATGAATGGAGGTATCTTTTATGTCAAATGCAAAACAAATTGACCAGCTTTTAGAAGGGTTCTTAAAACGCGGTCTTCCAGGCTGCGGACTGAAAGTCGTCCAGTACGGCAACACCCTTTATGAGGGCTATTTCGGTGTCACTGACATCGACACCAAAACACCTGTCACGAAAGACACACTGTTCCGTCAGGCATCTATGTCCAAAATTCCGCTCTACACAGTTATGATGATGCTCTATGAACGTGGCAAGTTTCTCCTCACAGACCCAATTGGAGATTATCTTCCGGAATGGAAGACAAGTACCCGCTACGACAGGCATCCGAACGGCTATGTCGATATCGTTCCAACCAGCCGTCCAATCAATATCCGTGATGTCATGTCCATGAAATGCGGTCTTCCCTATTGTAATTCTGCTGCTCCAACCCACGATCTTGTCATGACTGGCATGCAGGAGTGTATGCAGCCACTCTGGGAAAAAGGATCTTACACTTTGAAAGAACATTTATCTGCCATGTCCAAAGCACCTCTTGCCTGTGATCCGGGCACGCACTGGATTTACGGATTTTCCAGTGAGCTCGCCGCCGGAATCATTGAGGCTGTCTGCGACAAACCTGTCAACGATGTTTTCAAAGAGATGCTCTTCGATCCTCTTGGCATGAAAGACACTGCCGCGATTTTTCCAGACGAACAGACGAAGAACCGTCTTGTCACACTCTATGCCAAAGATCCTGATGGAAATCTTGTTCCAGGACCTGACTTTTTTGATAAAAAGCATCTCCCTGGAAAAGAAAATGAAGCCGGATGGGCAAGACTTTATTCTTCCGTGGAAGATTATTCCAGACTTTTACAGATGCTTGCCTGCGGTGGTGTCTATGACGGGACAAGGCTCATGAGCAGTACGACAATTGATCTGATGCGCACAAATGGTCTCACCAGAGAGCAGCTTCTCGACTTTCCTGACAAAGGATATGGTTACGGACTTGGTTTCCGGACAGTCATTGACCCTGCTGCCGGAGATTTGAACGGGTCCATCGGTGCTTTCGGATGGACCGGCGGCTTCGGAAGCTGGTGCGAAGCAGATCCTGCGGAAGGGCTCTCTATTGTCTATATGCACAATCTGATCCCGAATGATGAGCAGTACTATCATCCGAGAGTACGGACCGCTTCCTACGGATTACTTTAATCCCGTATTGTTCCCCGCCTTCCGCACAAGATGCGGTGGCATCCAGTTTTTATAAACGCGCATATGCGCAGAAATGAGGTTTTTACATGTCAGATTTCAAAAACTTAGATCGCCTTTTACAGAAATATGTAGATGATGGACTCCCGAACTGCAGTTGTATGATCGCCAAAAAAGGAGAAATCCTATATGAAAATTACTTTGGCTGGGCAGATAAGGAAAATACCGTTCCTCTTACTGCTGATCATGTATTCCGCCAGGCTTCCCTGACCAAAATTGCAATGTATACAACCGGTATGATGCTTTATGAACAAGGTCGTTTCCTAATGTCAGATCCGCTCTATGAATATTTTCCAGAGTTCCGACATTCTACCAAAATCATCCAGCTGCCGAACGGTACGCTCGAAGAAGTTCCTGTTGAGCATCCGATCACAGTAAAACAAATTTTTAATATGACCTGCGGTCTTCCTTACGAAATGATCATAGGAGGCATCCCGGTTCATCACCCAACTGCAAAAGCAATGGCGGATGAAATGAAAGCTTTGCGTGCCAACGGTTACTTCACTCTGCGCGACCAGATTAAAGCTGCTGCAAGAGTTCCCCTTGCTTTCGAACCTGGAACCCGCTTTCTTTATGGTTTTGCCAGCGAGCTGACCGCCGGTCTCTTAGAAGTACTCTGTGACAAGCCAGCAGAACAGGTCATCAAAGAAATGCTGTTTGAGCCTCTGGATATGGACAGTTCCGCAAATTTCCTGTTCGGAGACCTTGAATCACGGCTTGTAAAAAATTATTACCTGAAACCTGGCAAAACCCTTGCCGATCCTGACTGTCTGACCGTTCCGGATAAAGTACACGAAGCTTCCTTTGTCGGGCCTCTTGGAACGGTTCCCGGCTTTGCCCGCGTCATTACCAACTGTCGTGACTACACAAAGTTGATGCAGATGCTGGCAAACGGTGGCATACACAATGGAGAACATATTCTCGGAAGAAAAACCATAGATCTGATCCGTACGAATACCCTGACTCCAACTATGATAAAGGAAGATTTCTCCAATGACTATCTTGCCGGATACGGTTACGGATATGGTATGCGTACCCTGATGAACCGCTACGAAGGTCAGCACAATGGCATGCTCGGTCAGTTTGGCTGGACCGGTGGCTCCGGAACCTGGGCAGAATGTGATCCGGAAACCGGACTTTCCATTGTATATATGCACAATCTGCAGCCAAACCTCGAACAATATCACCATTTAAGAATGCGTGAAGTTGCTTACGGATGCCTGTAAACTTTACCAATAATTCTTTTTTATAGTTCCCTCCTTACAGAAAAAGAGCTTCCACGCAGTTCTACTACAGAACATGCGTGGAAGCTCTTTTTCTATTTATCTTCTGTACTTATTGCTGAAATTCAAAATACTTCTTCGTATTATTATGGTAAATATATTTTTTCTGTCAATTCCACTATCCTTGATTGCTCTTCCAACTGCACGCTCATTTACATAAGCATTTGCTGTATCAATTAGGGAATATCCCATTTTTAATGCCTCTAATGTACTTGTGTAGGCATCCTCTGGTGATAACATAAAAGTTCCTAGTCCAAGCATTGGACATTCATTGATAACCTAAATCTCATCCTACACTTTAGTTATCTCCATTGTGTGCTTGAATAGATTTAGTTCTCGGTGCCCATTTTGTCTTTTCGGTGCTCGCAAGCCCCATAAAATAAAAAATGCAACAATGAATTTTTACGATCATTGCTGCAAAAAAATCGATGTTCCCTGCGGGAATCGAACCCTCAACTAGTGCTTAGGAGCTCGAATCCACCTTGGAAACATATATAATTCTAAGTTAATCCAAGTCAAGGAAAGCCTTGATTTTTCTAACTATTCTGTAATTCCATGTCAAAATAAGAAAACTTAAAATCGTCTGAGAAAAATGGTTTTCGCTGTCAAACCGCTGACATTGTCACCCTGATGGTTCAGCCATTCCGTTCCAGCGGATTCATATATATGGCTACCATTCCAACTACAGCATAGCCGTAATGATAACACTGTTTTCTTATTAGATTACATATATTATAGCGTGTAAGAGGTCGGATGTCGATGTTTTTTTGACCATAATTTACTTATATTTACTCCGGAATTTCTCGATTGAAAAAGGTGGAAGCTACTACTCCCACCTTTACACTTATACTTATCTCATCCAATCGACTACTGAAATTTTATTTTCTACTCATATAAAATATATCAATGGCTTTACTTGCAAACTCTGCTGTTCCTGCTCCTCCAACATCATCAATATTTTCCGTAAGTTCTCCTCCACCGACATACATTCTTCCAAGACCGCATAAAATTTTATCAGAACATGTATAAAAATGACCTGTAAGTGACATTGATTCAGAACCGTCTTGAGTACACTGTCAAAGTTGATGACAACACATCTGAGAACCTGCAGTCCGCTGAATCCCGTATCCGTGATACTGATATGGCAGATGAGATGACAAGATTCTCGAAAGAGAGCATCTTGCAGCAGGCAGCTACTTCCATGCTTGCTCAGGCAGAGGATGAATAAATTCTTCTTTTTCCCTTTGCAAACCCCCCATTTTCCTGTATGATAGAGATAGATTAACAATAAGGAGGCATACAGTTATGTTGCAGATTAAAAATCCGGTTTTGCCGGGATTTAATGCAGATCCATCCATTATCCGTGTGGATGATACATATTACATTGCGAACTCTACGTTTGAGTGGTTTCCGGGAGTTCGTCTGCACGAGTCAAAAGATTTAGTACATTGGAATCTTCTTCCATCCGCATTGTCCACGACGACATTGCTTGATATGAAAGGAAATCCGTCATCGGGAGGTATCTGGGCGCCGGATCTTTCCTATGCAGATGGAAAATTCTGGCTGATTTATACGGATGTAAAAGTAACCGAAGGACCGTTCAAAGATATGATCAATTATCTGACGACGGCAGAAGATATCCGCGGACCATGGTCGGATCCGATCCGTGTCAATGGTGTGGGATTTGACGCATCGTTGTTCCATGATGATGACGGACGCAAATACCTTGTTCAGCAGACATGGGATCATCGCGAATACCACCATGCTTTTGACGGTATTACAGTGACAGAATTTGACACAGAGACAATGAAATTAAAACCGGAGACAGCACGTACGATCTACGCCGGAACGGACGTTAAACTGGTTGAGGGACCACATTTGTATAAGATCAACGGATATTATTATCTGTTTGCTGCACAGGGTGGAACCGTTTGGACACATCAGGAAGTAGTAGCTCGTTCAAAGACGTTAGATGCGTTGAGTTTTGAGACAGAGCCTGGCGATCCGTTTATTACAAACTTTGATACGCCGGAACTTGAGATCCAGAAGCAGGGACATGGTGCTCTCGTAGAGACTCCCGGCGGTGAGTGGTATTATGCAAGTTTGTGTGGAAGACCATGGAACCACGAAAATGAAAGTTCGATCGACCCACGCGGCTGGTGTCCGCTTGGCCGTGAGACGGCAATTCAGAAAGTATACTGGGATGAAGAAGGCTGGCCTCGTATCGAGGGCGGACATGGCGGAAAAGTGCTTGTGGATGCGCCGAAAGATGCAATCTTGACAGAAGCACCGGCAGATCATTCGATGCATGATGAATTTGACACACCAAAACTTCATGATGAGTGGAATACCCTCCGCGTACCATTTACCGAGGAAATGGGTACGACAGGGGATGGCAGGCTGACATTGGTCGGAAAAGGATCCCTCAGCAATAAGCATGAGCTTTCGTTGGTGGCAAAACGCTGGCAGGCATTTAACTTTGATGCCGAAGTGAAAGTGAAATTTGATCCGTTCAACTATCAGCAGATGGCTGGATTGACAAATTTTTACAATGATAAGCACTGGTCATTCGCTTTCGTTACGTGGAATGAGAAAAATGGCCGCGTGATCGAAGTGGCAGAGTGCAATCGTGGCGGATATCGTTCGTTCCTTCGCGACGATGCGATTCCGGTACCGGATGATGTTGAATTTGTATGGCTTCGCACAAAAGTAAGAAAGCAGTCTTACAGCTACGAGTATTCCTTTGACGGAAAGAACTATACAGAGATTCCGGGCACACTAGATGCCGCTGTATTGTCCGATGATTACGTACTCCAGTCATACGGTGGATTCTTCACCGGAGCATTTGTCGGCATGGCATGCGTGGACTACTCCGGATACGATCAGACAGCAGAATTCCGCAGTTTTGACTATAAAGAACTGGATTAATCAATAGCAAGAGCCTTTTTTAAACCAGGCTCAATCAGATGGCTGGCGATGCCGCAGAGGATTCCGGGAAAAAGGACGAAAAGTCCGGGAACCAGGAAGACGATGAGGCAGGCGCCGGCCATTGTAAATAATAAGATGAAAGTTTCTTTGATGTGACCTGCCATCAGGCGCACGGAGAGCAGAAGAACTGCCGGAAATGAAGCGCGCAGGTGTGAGATCACGGCAAAGATATAATTGGCGAGAACCCAGAGGACGAGACTGCTATTACTTTACACATAATCCTTTTCTCCTTTACGCATCCCAATATTTTTTCATATTTAATTTCAACATTTCCAATATTTCCCACCTCATTTGCTCTGCTGTATAAGTGACTGAGAAAAATCTGTGAAGCTGAACCTGTTTTGGACTGTCCCCACATTCCTCTCCGATCAGCTCAATACTCTTCTTTCCTAAATTATGGTCCACCTGACCACATTTTCTTCTTCCGGCTTTTCGTTTGATTGCTTCGTACTTCATCTTATAAGCAAATGCTTTTTCACTTGGGCTGATCATTTCTCTTTGTAGGTTTGAATCAACCATTAATACAACAGCTTCATCATCTTTAAGGACTCGTATTATCACAGGAACCTTTCTATATCCTATTTTCTCAGCAGCAAATTTTCTTCGGTGCCCGGATATAATCTCATAACATCCATCTTTCTTCGGTCTTACTATTAAAGGATTTAAGATACCATACTTTTTGATACTCTCCTGTAATTCAATCATCTGGCTGTCTGCCCTGACCTTGAATGGATGATTTTCAAATCCTCTCAATCTTTCCAGCTCAATCTCAACTACTTTTTCATCTTCTTCCAATAATTCTGTTTTTTCTGCCATAGGCAACTTCCTTTCCCTGAACGTAAAAAAGCCCGTCCAGAATAGATTGTTATTATCTAATCTGAACGGACTCTTCCGACAGGCCTTATACCAGGCAAGAAAATAGTGTTACTTTTACTCTGATTTACACCCCAATTCTTATCCTACATTGTGCCTTATCTCTCCGGGTGACGATCTGAAAAATAAATCCTGATGACAAGATTTCATTTTCGCTGACAAAATCCATTTTTCAATCACTTTTCGCTGACAAATTTGCCATCAAAATCAAAAAAAGCATGAAAAAAGCGGCAATGATTTTGTCTTCATTACCGCTAAAAATGAACGTCTCCTATAGGAATCGAACCTACAATAGAGTCTTAGGAGTTCAAGTCCCCGTTGGAAACTTATATTATTTTGAGTTAAGATAAGTCAATGAAATCATTGATTTTTCTACCCTTCC
>ERZ772854.2868-NODE-2868-length-11476-cov-3.456878_pt1 | contig 11476 bp, 8 predicted proteins | sample MGYA00580844_ERZ772854 | MGnify/ENA primary metagenome ERZ772854 (study PRJEB29015, sample SAMEA2737727) | human gut metagenome | biome: human gut; feature: human-associated habitat; material: faeces | place: China | collected 2012 ...
GATCAAACAAATCGAGTTTCATTGCTTTAGCGCCATTATGATTCTTTTCGAACGTCTTCAACGCAGAATCAAACCAATCAATGCCTAATACAACTTTAATTCCTGCGTCAATCAACCCTCTTGACAATCCTCCAGCTCCGCAAAACAAATCAATCGCAATTATATCTTTCATTTTTGCTTCACCTCTTCAATCTCGATTTTATTTTCGTCACATATTTGTTTAAGGATATATCTTGCCTTCTTCGTTGGTTCCGTTTTTCCGCATTCCCAACGACATATCGTAACATATGAAACATGCATCATATCTCCAAGCTCTGATTGAGACAAATTCAGTTTTGCACGAACATATAGCAGAGTTTCTTTAAAATCCATAGGAGAAGCCTTCCATTGTTAACAAAATATATCATATTTTAATATTTTTTAGCGTTTTTATCAACAGCAAAATCAATGTATTTTACAATAAATTTCCAGGATTCATCAGCACTTTTCTGTTATACTGTAAATAGATTAATCAACGATATGCTCAAAGGCAAGAACGTGGGAGAAATATATGGATGATAAAATCAAATGGAATATGATCGTTGAGCAATTTAAAGGCAGCATAAATTTAGACTTTTTAGAGAAGAAATTACTTTGGATAAATATATTTAAATTGTTTTTTGGCTACAAAGATATTGAACCTTTAGATTGTAAAACATTATCACCAAATTTTAATGAATCTGAAGCTTCTTACATTATGCATTCTTTATCAGGAGAAACCATCATAATGAGAATGACTGACTCAGAAATTAGATCAGACCTTAAAACTGTGTATTATAAAAATTCACCACATATATGCTTAACAATACATAGCAAAATAATTATTACTATAGTTGGAAGTTCTCATTTCGAAGAAAACAATCATATTGTTTCTATTCCCTTTGAGACAAATTCCCAACGTGGTATAAATTTCACAAACTTGATTTCATACAGTAACTTTAATTTGAATAAATTCGAAGACTTTTTTCGTCATCAATTGATAATAGAAAACAACATAGCGGAAATTAAAGTCCAACTCAGAAATTCTGAAAGAATAAACAGCATCCTTAAATCCTTTTTCAAAAAGCATTATTCAGAAGAAGAAGTTGAAGTTGCCTTCAATGAAAGTTTTGACAATTTTAGTGAAATACAAGGCTGTTTCCATCTCGATGAAAAAATAATGATTAATGGCGGAAACGCATCCGCAAAATACCTAAAAAACAAACTAACAGATATTAATTTAATATCAAGCGCAACTAATTTCACGATTGCAAAAATCAACAAAGATAGTAAACGAGATATAAAAAGATTTTGGGCCAATCCTCCAATCAACTATTTATTAAATGATTGGTGCCTTGCATTAAACGATACTATAAAGAAAAAGATATTTGTCTTCATCATTAAAGCAAACACCATAAAAACGGAGCAAGTCAAAACAAGGATTTTAAATTCGAAAGAATTGATTGATTTAGAAATCACTTTTCAAAGCGACAATTTTATCGATATAGGATCAAAAATTAACTTTTCAAAATGGCTATATTATCAATTATCTTATTGAATTAAAATAGCTGTTAAAAGTTTAAAACTCATAACAGCTATTCTTTTAGAAATACTATAAATTCTCTAAATCTATGCTTTCTTCTTGAACGTATTCTAAGAATTTTAGCAATCTCTTACTCTCAAATGAATTTGGGGGTCTCTTTTGGTACATCGTTATCGCAACTCTTAAATCTGATTGTTGGACCTCGTTAATATTGATTTTTTTCTCAAGGCATTTATTTAATATTTTTTGCCAAAAATCCGGTCCCTTTTTAACGACTGTAATTTGTGCATTAACATCATTTTCAACTTTCTTTTCTCTTTTAGCGGCAACTTCTTGCTGCTTAACTTCAAAGTCAGATGCTAATGTTGTTTCAAACTGAAGTGGCATTTTGACATCACATTTTTTTATTTCATCCCAACATGCTTCTTTTTTAGCCCATTCCGTTACATTTAATAATCCATGGCTTTCGTCCGTCAGTCTTCCAAGAGACACTTTACACAAGTCCATCATAAAAGACGCAAGTTCGGGATACAGGTTTTGTTCATTCCATATGCGATTGAAATCAACATGTTTCCTTCCACCTGTTTTTTCTTCAACAACATCAAACAATTTTGACATCGCATAGGCGACAATATTGGCTTTATAACCAGATCCCTTAGGGAACCAGTCCTGTTTTTGGAGCAAAAGATCCGTTTTCCTGAAAATAAGTGCCAATGCTATACAATCCTTAAAAAACTTTTCATCGATTTTGCTTGCCGTATCAATTTGTCCCATTTTCTTTGGCGCTAAAATTTTTTCATAATATTCTGCAAAGTTCTTCATGTTGTATTGAGCGCCTCTAGAAACAATATGTGGTTTTCTTAGATAGCAGTTATAGTATTTTGCCAAATCCGTCTTTGTGATTAATTGGTCTTTTGGGTATTCGGATTTGAATTTCTCTCTTTGTGCAGGAGTCAGCTTCATCTGTTCTTGCTTATAAGATCCTCTTGCCCTTTCGTAAAACCATCTAGTCGCATGTAGTTGTCCTTGAACGACAGGGGCATAGATTTTCTCCGAATATTGCTTAAACTCGATATGGAATTTACTATTGGAAAAGAAATCAGCATCGCTGACTTTATTTTGTGTATTGCTATATCGTGATATTTTTTCAATAACGGTCGAATACTTATCTTCATTCTTGACTACGGTAAGTTTCATCGGAACAAAGACTTTGCTAAGATCTACGACATTATTCTTATCATTGAACTTCGTGAAGAATATCGAAGCAGTCGTTTGGCCACCGTTAATAATCTGAAGGTTGGTGATTTTAAGGATTTTATCATCTTTCACTTCGACGGTTTTTGCCGTGGTTGCAATACCGTTGTTGTAGGTGAAGAAATAAGTAGGTTGATTCTCGATTGTGTTCCTAATTCCTTTATTAACCTTGCCTGTCATGCTGAGGAATGATCTGACGTTCCCCTCTAAAAGCATAGAACCATACTCGCCATACAATTTAGCAAGCATCGTTCCAGGGATGACAGCCAAATAAGCCGTATATTCATCATTTTCTTCTTCGAAGGCCTGAATACACTTCAATCCACCTGGAACATAGTCTTCAACGTTGATAGAGATGTCCTCTTTTTGTTGATTGTTTGAATCGGATTTAAAAATTCTCTCTAAATCCCATACGCTAATTTGAACCTCTTTATCAAGGATGTTCTCTTTAGAGACGTTTTTAACCGCCTTACTAAGAGGGACATTTGACATAATATAAAACTTAAACTTAGTAACAAGCCCTTGATTGAGATAACGGTGCAAGGTAGCCGCCGTTTGTCTTCCCTCGGAACTGAATTCGCAATTTTGTTCAATGAAGCCGTTTGCAGAATTCTCAACAAACGCTTCCATCTTCCTTAAGAATCCATCGATGTCTGTATTCGTCATCGTTGGAGCAGTATTCAGCCTGTCAAAATAAGAAATGAATAAAATGAAGGTATCGTCGGCTTCATCATATCCCCAACCATCGATTTGGATTTTGCGGTTTCTTGGACCATTCATTTCAAAATAGCATGAGTTGAGTTCCAACGCTTCTTGGTTCTCATTAAAAAGATCAATAACGTAATTGATAAATTCTTCTTCTGGTGTCGTATCGCTTGCCGTAGCCGTAGTGATGCATTCCGTGGTGAGGTACTGCTTATATTGTTCTAAATCCATAAATTACCCCCTTTTTATTTATTTGATTAAGAAAGGCAACAAGTCTTTCTTTAAAATTTCATATTTCACTTCAACAATTGAAGGCTCTAAGTTCTTTGCAGAGATCTTTGGGAATTTCTCATTCACGTTGTAATAGTGCTTTGAAACATTCCTGAAACAGCATTTGTCATATTCCTCATTGACTTCATAACCTGCGGACTTGAGCTTTTCCAATAGTTGATCTTCTTCATCAATATCCACTTGCGAAAGTACGTCATTCACAATGGTGTTGAGCGTCAATCCATTGTATTCTTCGCTCATCTTTTCAAACTCAAAAACCACCAAAGTTCCATCTTTGTCTGAATCAAGTTGTTCTAAAGATGAAATTTTCACGGTTAGTTTGCTTGATTGAGATGACTTGATTTCATACCAATCGTCCCCAATGGAGAAGTCTTTGTGTGTCTTATCGCATCCTGACCAAGCCGATATCGCTTCATGCCCATCAAATCTTTTTAACAAATCATCCTTTAGAAAAAGAAGCTCTCCAATCAGTCCCATCTGTTGATTCTCGGTTAAAGTTGTCTTATTCAACTTGTAGAATAACTTCTTCCAAAGGTTATATCTTTTGCAAACCAACGACATACCGATAGACTTATCGAATATGCTTCTCGTGGATTCAACAAGGTCATCACAGAATTTGAAAAAGATGCCTTCCATTGAATTGTCGTTTAGATGGAAACTGAGTCTGTAGTTGTTATCACTAGTTTTCACACTTTCAACATCGATTGCAGATGTCTTTCTTATATTGTCCGGTTTCGTTGGATTGATAAGAACAACGGTTTTGCGGTTTTTCTCATCAAGGCCAACAAAGAATTTAAGTGGATGAGAAGCGTCGTAATAACGGTATTTCCCCGTCACAATGTTCTCATCGAATTTGTCGCTTGCTTTCATTTATATTCCTCCTCATAGTAAGTATCTTCATTCGTATAGTTTTCTCTCTCACGTCTCTTGCGCTGTTCCACCACATTGATTTTGTAAGTTGTAACGTCAGAAACTTCGTCTGTATATTTCGGAATGCCCAAAGCAATACCAAACGGAACAATATTTGCTTTTTTGAAGTTCTCTATCGCTTGTTTCTCTCTGTCTCCGATTTCATCTTCGGAAAGATCGACCAAGAATATCATTAACAATGGATTCCTATCATCGGTATCCAAATACTGCTTAGCTGGAGTAATAGGATTTTTTGCCTGTTTTTCCTTGCATGGGTGCGTTCGCTTATATAACTCAAGGAACTCTTCATCCAATTTGTTTTTTTCTTGTATGGAGTTAAGACAAGCAGATGTATCCGTGGGGTTGTGAAGTTGTTCCCTTCCACATTGCATACGCAGATAGTTGTAATAGACATCAAACTTCTTTCTTGGCTTATGGATATCTATTCCAAGTTGTTCAACATAGTATAAATTCGAATTGGTCTTCTTGGATCCTTCAACGAAAACAACATCCCATTTATCAAAATAACCGTTTTTATCTTTATTTAAGAAATCAATTACTGCCGATTTGTCATAAACGTCATTAGCCGGGCTAAACTGCGTTTTGTTTACAATACATTCAATGGTCGCCAAAGAGACGTCCTTAATGCATTTATTGCCTGTAATCAGATCGTTTTCGACTTTCAATCCGTTGTGGTAGATATCGCTTTTTAGCAAATCGAATACCGTCGTCATGTTTTCTTTATTGATATTCACATCAACATAAATATCTGGCGTTGGAATGACTTCACCGAATCCAATGACCGTTTCATAATCCGTGATAGCGGTTCGCATCTTTCCAGGATTTGTAATCTTCAGCTTTGTGGAGTCATTCATAACTCTTATTCCAAAATCAATCGGCTTTTTCATTGCTTTTTGCATTTTGATGAGGTCTATCCTCAACTGCTCATTCGATTCCGTGATCGTTTCATACCAATCCATCAGTTCGCTTGGCATAAAGATTCTAAAGAGATCTTCATAGTTCTTCCTATATCCAAACCAACGTCCCATTTGGAAAAGAACATCGTATGTCTTCGAATACCTGTAAAAATAGCTGATACAAAGCCCTTCTAAGGTCAACCCTCTTGATAAAGACATGCCTCCGATGAAAATGGCTCTTGCCCCTTCGTCTGCATAATCTTTATAGTCAATCATGTCATTGTCGCTATTGACGGAAACGAACTGAACATTTTTATTGGAATCGTATAGCTTGCATTTGATTTCGTACCAAGGGTATTTGTTTCTTGCAGAAGCATACTGCTCATCATAGAGCTTATGGGTTCTTTCAAGGTTCTTGTCGTCCTCTGCCGCTTTCCCATAAGTGAAATAGGAATCCAACAGACTAGCGAAGGCACTATGAACATAGTCTTTGATTTCATCATGCATGCAAATGAATCTTGAAATGTTGATCAGCATCGAGCGATGGGCATGCTCATCACCTCTTAAATCACGAATGACATTCGACAACGCAAACAATATCAAGGCGTCTTTTAACGATTCAGGGATACCGTTGAGCCAGTAATCCTTTTTATGGTTCTGAGGGAGCACCTCTTCACAATCATCATTCTTGATCAACGCTTTGTGATATTTGGAATCATCTAGGAAAATGTCCTTTCCTCCAATATATTCTTCGCCGGGGGTTAGATTGAATATGAAATCTCTAGGGAACAAGTCATGCCCCAAGTTCTCATCGTAAACGTCAGGATTGATAAAGATATTCGCATATGGGGTAGCCGTATAACCGACATACGTATATTTTGAGAACAAGAATAGCAACTTTCTGATGCTTGCGTTTGTCCTAGTCGGATTATCATCCTCATCCCTTGTGTTGATGGAAGCGTTGTCTGCCTCATCATCGATAAGAAGCAATGGGTGGTTAATCTTGCCTCCGCTTTTCTTATTATTATCGTTTAGCCAATCGTATATTCTTTGGAGAATCTTGACGTTCTTCTTGGCTACAATAACAACAGGAGTCTTAAGCATATTCATGGAAATTCCCAATGAATTTGCGATTTTTCCATCAAAATCGCTCTCTTTTGTAGTAAAAGAAGCGGCTTGTCTTTCCTTCTTTGTCAAAGAATCTTCACCAACACCGATGATCTTCTCTTCTTTCTTGACCGTGGAGTCGCTATCATAGCCGACAAATCCCTCATCAATTCTGCCTTGTGTTTGTTTTCTAAGAGTTTCGATTGTGCCAGTCAGAACAATAATGATCTTATATCCGGCATCTGCCGCTTTGTTGATCATTCCGATGTAATTCAAAGTCTTTCCGCTTTGAACATCGCCAATAATCAAACCGTATCTTTCAAATGATTCGGTTGCCTTAGGATTACCTAATTGGTTCATGATTGGATTAAGAACATCTTCGCTTAAGCTCTTTAACGCCTTTTCGCCAAAATGTTTTTCTCTTTGAAGATATCTGCCATATCTATCAAAAAAGAGATTCCTTCTATCCTTATCGTCTGTAAACCAAGAACGATTCTCATCATCAACTAGTTGTTCGACTTTTTCAAAAACAATATCTTTGCTTTCTAAAATGACTCCGACAATATATTCCTTTTCCTCTTCGGTGCATTTGTCGACCAATGGTCGGAACCTTCCGTTCATTTCATCTTTTATCTTTTGCTGGAGCTCTCCGTAAACGTAAGTTTTGTTCGGATAGACGGTATCCAAAAACATCGAAATAATCGATGCGCTTTTGCTTAACTCGTTTTTTCTTTCATTGCTAATCATTGGTCAATTCCTCCACAATCTCATCATGCAAATTCATATATAAGCAGTACGGCTCTGCTTGAAAAAGGCTATCCAAAAAAGCAATCTTCTCCGCCTTTCCACAGTTCATCGGAGAAAGCATGTCATAAACATTTTTCTTTATCTCAGTTTCATCTTGCCCCGTTTTACCGGTCTTAGAATCAGCTTCATTAACATAAATTTTCTTCTTTGGAAGATTCGCTTCAATATTCTTAAGAAGAGCATCAAACATGGCGTTTTGCGCCTCATTCAATTCGGATTTGAGCTGAGTGATCAAAGGATTATCCTTGTTAATCGTAATCTCATATGAATCACGTTCTTCAGATATGTTCCACACTACCTGATGCCCGACTTGACTTGAGGTGTTCTCCCCTCTTTTCTTATAGACGTTAGATGAGGAAGCGATAGCTTTCTTAACATGTGAAAACAATGGTTGCATAATAATCCCTGGTATTGTCGCAGAAGCCTTTTTGATATCAACTTCCCAAATATCATCCAATGTATTCGGTATATTGACTTCAATTCTTGCGTTCTTATAAAGCTCATTAACACCTATCATATGAAGCCATGTTCCCCATATAATGAGACGATTGTTTCGATAAACGTAAAAGCCCTGTTGACTCCTCATATTTTCAAAATTTCCCATCATGATTTTGTCTTCTGGAGTGAGATTCTTTGCATAGGGAAGAATATATGGCTTGACCTCAACGATACACGTTTCGTTATGAGAATTGACAACAGGGATTGGCTCGCTTTTTAACGGTTGCGTATCTTTTCTATACGTGAGAAATGGGTCTCTTTTTTCTAGCACATTGCCATTAATATCAATTTTCACCTTATCGGCCGATATATATTTATGGAACACCAAAGCCAAATAATCGCTTGCGCTTCTTAATAACTTATTCAATGCCTCTGTCATATCGCTATTGGAATTCTTGATACGATCAAAGTCTTGCCATTGCACTATCGTTCCGTGTTTGTAGTCTCTAAGACTAGCAACGTAAGGAAGATTATCGATTTTGTCTTGATCATTGACCTCAATGAGCCAATCTCCTTTTTCTGCCACAACCTGTAAATCCCAAGTCATCGAGCGAATTTGCCCATTCTTTAAGGAAGTCACAGTCAAATTTCTACATTGGGAAAAGGAAGCGGATTTCAATCCCATTCCGAATCTGCCAAGATCGTCGGCTCTTCTGACATCGTTTGGGTTTTTACTTCCCAAATCCATTGCAGAATCAAGCTCTTCTTCATCCATTCCCTCTCCATCATCAATAATCGCTATTGCTGGAATAGAGGGTATCAGATTGATATGGATATTTTTCGCTTTAGCACTAATACTGTTATCTACAATATCTGCCAACGCCGAATTAAAGTCGTAACCGATAGAACGAATAGACTCCAATAATGCAACTTTGGGTTTTTTCTGTTTAAGATTCATGATGTTTCACTTCCTTTACAACGTGATTTTATATTTGATAATGAATGATTCGTCTTCCGTCAAAAGATCAAAATAATCAATAAGGCTATTGCTTCTTAATTCATTCAAAGCTTTTTGAAGAATGTAGTTTGCTCTTTCCCAATTCAACTTCTCCCTTTTTAGTAGAATTTGAAGTTGATTTGAAAATTCGAAGCCTTCCGGGATGAGGGTCTGATTTCGAAAATACATTCTCTTTAGAACTTCGCTATCGCTTTTGACAAAGAGGAATTTATAGATCTCTTTTTGAAAAATCAAAAAATTACTCTTGTTATCAATCAATTTTGAGGAATATCTTTGCAAGTCCTTTACATAAGAAAGGTCCTTCTCCATCAAATCGTCAACCGAAACATTAAAAAATTTAGAAAGAACAACTAGATTATCGTAATCAGGAATTGATTCTCCGGTCTCCCATTTACTAATCGTTCTAAAAGAGTAACTGACGATCTTAGACAAATCATCTTGAGACAATCCGTTGATTTTCCTTAAGAATCTAAGGTTGCTACTTATGAAAAAATCCAAGATCTATCTCCCCTTTCATTTCAATCATAACAGAGCCGAGATATTAAAAATTCCCTTATTCGTGGAATTCTAGAAATCAAAGAATTCCTTAAGGGAAACATTGAGCTTTGCGCAGAGAACAAGCAGCTTTTCGATGGTGATATTTTGCTTTCCGCTCTCTACTCTAGATAAATAAGTCTTGTCAAATCCGCATATCAAAGCCAAATCTTTTTGGGAAAGATTTTGTTTTGATCTTAATTCTTTGACTCTGTCCCCAATATCGTTCAACGTCATATTTACCTCTAACAGTTCTGATTATAACAGAAAGTGACTTTTAAATCAATTTTATGTCAAATAAGTCCGATTTATCAGCACTTTTCCTAATATTTTCGTTTGATCAAAGATACGGATTGTATGAAGTAGACATGTTCCTCAAAATCGAGGTCTAGTGACTAGATAGGTTGTCGCAAAATCAGTGCAACCCCCATATTCCCACAAACTAGGTTGACTGAATTTTTGAGCGGTCGATATCTCGTTTTGACCCTTTTCGCCTCTTTTTGGGAAGAAAAAAGAGAGGTCCGTCGCCTCTCCATTATCTAAAATGTGCCGATTTTGGCGTTATTTTAGACCTTTTCAGCCATTTTTCCTCGTCAGTGCAACTATAGTCTCAACATGGAAAGTATGAGGAAACATGTCTACAGGGATAACACGTTTAATTTCATAATTTGTGAAATACCCTAAATCTCTAGCTAGTGTTACAGGGTCACAGGATATATAGACAATTTGTCTTGGAGATATTTTTTCTAAAGCTGCTATAAATTCTTTAGTTGATCCAGCTCTTGGTGGATCCATAACTACAGCGGAATATTTTCCTTCTTCGCAGTTATTCATTAAATATTCTGTACAATCATCTTCGATGAAACTGATATTTTCAATATTGTTTATCTTCTTATTTTTTTCAGCATCGAGAATTGAAGAATGCTCGATTTCAACTCCGACAACTTCTTTAACATATTTAGAAATTGCTAGTCCAATTGTACCTGTTCCACAATAGGCATCTAAAACTGTATCTTCTTTGGTAAGTTGAAGGGCGTTTATCGCTGTATTATATAAAGTTTCTGTTAATTTAGAATTTGTTTGGTAGAAAGATTTTGCGGAAATTAAAAAATCTAATCCGCAGAGACGATCTTTTATCTGCCCTGTTCCATAAAGAACTCGTGTTTTTTCTCCTAGAATAACATTGGTGTCTCTTTTGTTGATATTTTGAACAACTGTTTTAATTCGTGGTTCTTTTTTCAATAATGTTTTAATTATATTTTGAGCACCATAAAGGTCATCTGTAGCAGTAACAAAGCAAAGCATTACAGAATTATAATATTCAGATACTTTTATAAGTACATGGCGGACAGTTCCTTTATTTGTTTTTCTATCATAGGGTTGAATCTTAAAATCATTCAATGTTTTTAAAACTAAATTTCTTATTTCAGTTGATATAGTACTTTCGATAAGACATTCATCATTTGGAATGATTTTATGCGTGTTTTCTTGATAGAATCCAGAGATTATTTTTTTTGTTTTATTATTTAAAGCTAGAGGGACTTGTACTTTATTGCGAAAATGAAGTGGTTCTTTTAATCCGATAGTCGGTTCAACATTTACTTCAATTTTGGCAAATTTTTTTATTAGGTCTTTAACTTTTTGTTGTTTATATTTTAATTGCTCTTCATAGGAAAGATGTTGAAGAGAACATCCTCCACAATTTTGATAGTATTTGCAAAGTGGCTTTACTCTATAGGGGCTATTATTTAATCTTTTTAGAACTCTGATCCTATTTAATTTACCATATTCAAAAATGGTTTCAACATCGGCACTTTCTCCTGGTAAAAGATTGTCGACAAAGACAGTTTTACCATCCATATAGCAAATGCCTTTTCCAAAATCATCTAGTTTTGTACAAGTTAAAATATATTTTTTAGTCGTTGACATTAGGAT
>ERZ772854.2869-NODE-2869-length-11473-cov-5.429935_pt1 | contig 11473 bp, 8 predicted proteins | sample MGYA00580844_ERZ772854 | MGnify/ENA primary metagenome ERZ772854 (study PRJEB29015, sample SAMEA2737727) | human gut metagenome | biome: human gut; feature: human-associated habitat; material: faeces | place: China | collected 2012 ...
AGCGACACGAGGATTTTCAGTCCTCTGCTCTACCAACTGAGCTATCTGGGCATTTATAAGTTCTCTGAACTTACAGTGCATATAATAGCATAGAAACTGCTTTGACGCAACAAAAATTTCAAAAAATCTGTAAATTCCAAAAATTTACCTTGTAAAAACCACGCCTTGCTTTTCATATATAGTAATGTTAGAATGGCAGTGTGATAAAAGTCGGGAGGATTTATTGGTGGAAAAAAAATTAAAAAAATATACTTTGCCGTTTATTGCCGCCATTTTAACAGTGTTTGCTCTTTCCATGACGGGCTTGTATGCTGGTTCGGCAGATAATCCGGGAGAAACATTTCTTTCTTTATGCAAGAAAGAGATGACAGGAATCGGAATCGACAAACTGGTGGTTCTCATTGCAATCATTGCATTGTACATGAAATGCTGGAAGAATTTTTGCAGAAGCTGTAAATGGATCACGCATCTGATCGCCGCCATGTTTTCTGTTTTTATGCTGATCGGAATGTCCTTTTCCGTGCAGGGAAACTGGACCTTCTTTACAGCTGGGAGAAATCAGATTCTGATCGCATTGCTTACATGGGCAGGATTCTTTTTTCTGTTTGATATAGTGATCAGTCTTTTATATGCATATGGAGAGAAGCATCCTTTTCTGCACAGCAGGAATATAAAGAAATTTCCGGAATTTATGGAAAAACACTACCTTCTGGTAGCATTTTTGCTGATTTTGGCAGGATGGCTTCCCTATATCCTGATCTTCTGGCCAGGAAGTGTTCCCTATGATGGCTTCCGGCAGCTGAATATGTTTGCCGGAAATCAGAGATTTACAAACAAGCATCCATGGGAATTAAGCCTTATAATGGGAGCCTTGATGACAATTGGAAATGTGATCAGTGATAACTGGGGCATTTTCATGGTGGTTGGCGTGCTGGCACTGATTTATGCGGTATGTTATGCCACTGTTTGTTATAAACTGAAATCATGGGGAGCACCAAGATGGTTCAATATCTGCTGTATTGCATTTTTCAGTCTTGTGCCTGTATTTGGAGCTTATTCCCAGACGATCATTAAGGATGGAAGTTTCAGCGCTCTGTTTTCCCTTTTCATGGTAATCTATGTGGAATGCTGCATTCCCACCCTTCGGGAAAAAAGTGGCCAGTCTTTAAGACAGCAGCTGACAGTGCTGTTTCTGGTTGGCTTTGGCATGTGCATTACCAGAAATAATGGACTTTACATGGTGCTTCCTGCATTTATCCTGTTATTCTTTTTCCTTGGAAAAAAACGCAGACTGTATGCAGTTGGAATGGTGATCCTTGTGACAGTGGGCTACATGGGGCTTCAGAAAGAAGTGGCACCGAGACTATACATTGGTAATTTCCCATCCAGAGTATTTTTCTCAATTCCAATGCAGCAGACAGCCAGATATCTGAAGGAATATCCGGATGATGTGACAAAGGAAGAAGCTAAAGCAATTGACGGGGTGATGAAGTATGATGAGATTGCGGATTTGTATAATCCGGAACTGTCTGATCCGGTAAAGGCAACTTATCGCGGCGGACATATTACCATGGCGAAGCTGAAACGCTACTTTAATGCCTGGTTCAGCATGTTTCTGAGGCATCCGGGGGTGTATATAGAAGCCACACTTCATAACAGCTATGGATATTATTACCCATTTCATAATTGCACCGCGCAGAGCTCCTACCGCTTCTATACAGTAAATGAGCCGCTGATTGAAGAGTCAGATTATCATCAGATCTTTTCCGCAGAGACAAGGAATCAGTTGAAACGTTATGCCGATCTGTGGAGTCAGATTCCAGGTCTTGCGCAGATCTGCAATGCGGGAACCTACACATGGATCGTGATTCTGCTCCTTGGATATCTGATCTACAGGAAGCGATGGAAAGGAATCCTGGTATTGGCTGCCCCGGCGCTGAATGTGGCAATCTGTATAGCTTCTCCGGTAAACGGTCTTCTGCGTTATGCGTTTCCGTTGATGGCGTGTATGCCAGCTGTGATATTCTGGGGACTGGCTTATGCAGAGAAGGCTATAGACGAAAAAAGAACCGACGAAAAATGAAAAGTCTGAATTTCTTTTATGGAAAGTATATTGTCAGGTAACTATTTAACAGGTACTATTCCGGGAAGGGTATAACTGTGAAGATACTGAACCGTGAAATTGTAAGAAAAATAACAATATATGGGAAAGATTGGAATCATGAGAAAGGCAGGTGATTCTGAAGTATATGGAAAAAATAATCATTATCGGTGCCGGACCGGCAGGAATTTCCGCAGCTTTGTATGCTGCCCGGGCAAATATGAATCCACTGGTGATCAATAACGGCATTGGTGCTTTGGAAAAAGCAGAAAAAATAGAGAATTATTATGGTATGGAACATCCTGTTTCCGGGAAAGAATTATTTGAGACAGGACTTGCACAGGCAAAAGCATTAGGCGTGCGGATCCTGGAGGCACAGGTGCTGGGGATTGGCGGGTTTGATACTTTTACAGTAAAGACAATAGCAGGTGATTTTGACACCATCAGCGTGATCCTTGCCACAGGAAGCAAACGAAAGGCTCCTGCAATTCCGGGGATTAAGGAACTTGAGGGAAGAGGTGTCAGCTACTGTGCTGTGTGCGACGCATTTTTCTACAGGGGAAAGGATGTTGCAGTGCTTGGAAACAGCGACTTCGCTCTTCATGAGGCAGAAGAACTGGCACCTATGGCTGGTTCTGTTACCATTTACACAGATGGGAAAGAACCGGAGTTTTCCAGGAAATCTTCTTTTGCGGTGAATACAATGAAAATTCAGTCTGTAGAGGGAGACGAGAAGGTGTCCGGACTGCGTCTGATCTCTCAGTCTGAGACGGATGCAAAATCAGATACTGACGGAGAGAAGAACTTTCAGCTTTTGCCAGAAGGAAAGGAAGCTGAAATGGAAGCTTCAGAGCTCCATAACCCGGAGAGTCCGGTAAGGGATTCCACGGAGACATTTGTCCCGGCAGACGGCGTTTTTGTAGCTCTTGGAACTGCAGGAAGTGCAGAGATGGCAAGACAGATGGGCGCGGCACTTACTGAGAAAGGTAACATCAAGGTAAACGAAAAGATGGAGAGCACCATTCCGGGGCTTTTTGCAGCAGGTGACTGTACCGGCGGTCTTTTGCAGGTGGCAAAGGCAGTTTACGATGGTGCCCAGGCAGGACTCAGTGCAAACCAGTATGTGAGAAACAGACAAAAAAAGTAGAATTTCGGCATGAAATCAGAGAGAAGAATAGACCGATAGAAAGGATGGATCAATTATGGCAAAAGTAATCACAACACAGAATTTTGAAGAGGAAGTATTAAAATCCGAGAAACCGTTTCTTCTTGATTTCTGGGCAACCTGGTGCGGACCATGCATGCGTCAGGGGCCAATCGTGGAGGAACTGGGAGAGGAAGGTTATGCAGTAGGAAAGCTTGATGTGGACCAGAACATGGAGCTTGCACAGCAGTTCCGGGTTATGAGCATTCCTACCTTGATCATTTTCAAGAACGGAGCAGAAGCACACCGTCTGGTTGGTCTTACGGATAAAGAAGAGTTAAAGAAACTTCTGGACGAGTAAGAACGATGAAGATATTACTTGCAGCATGTAATGCAAAATATATACATTCCAATCTGGCTGTCTTTAACCTGAAAGCCTGCGCAAAAGAATATGACAGCAATGTTGTACTTCGGGAATACACCATCAATCAGCAGAAGGATGACATTCTGAAGGATATTTACAGATGTCACCCGGATGTGATCTGCATATCCTGCTATATCTGGAACATTACGTTTGTGCGGGAACTGATGCAGGATCTGAGAAAGATCCTGCCGGATGTTCCTTTCTGGGCGGGAGGCCCGGAGGTATCGTATGATGCAGAGGAATTTCTGAAAAAGAACCCGGCATTTGATGGTATAATGGTTGGAGAAGGAGAGGAGACCTTCCTGGAACTGGTGAAGCACTATGTGAATGGAAGTCCTTCTCTGGAGGAAACCACCGGACTTGTGTACTGTAAACCAGACGGTACAATTCAGAATAACGGATGGCGGCAGATCATGGATTTAAGCAGGGTACCTTTTGCTTACGAAGATCTGAAGGATTTTGAAAATCGTATTATTTATTATGAGAGCAGCCGGGGCTGTCCTTTTTCATGTAGCTATTGTCTGTCATCTGTGGACAAGAAACTGCGTTTTCGCGACCTGGAACTGGTAAAGAAAGAACTTCAGTTTTTCCTGGATCACAAAGTGCCACAGGTGAAATTTGTGGACAGAACCTTTAATTGTAAGCACGATCATGCAATGACCATCTGGCAGTACATAAAAGATCATGATAATGGAATTACCAATTTCCACTTTGAGATTTCAGCAGATTTGTTGAGGGAAAATGAACTGGAACTGATGAGCACCATGCGTCCGGGGCTGATCCAGCTGGAAATCGGTGTACAGTCCACAAATCCGGACACTATTCGTGCTATCCACAGGACTATGGATTTTCCGAAGCTGGCAGGGATTGTAAAACGCATCCACAGTTTTAAGAATATTCACCAGCATCTGGATCTGATCGCTGGTCTTCCTTATGAGGATTATGACAGCTTTCACCGGTCCTTCAATGATGTTTATGCACTTCGTCCCCAGCAGCTTCAGCTTGGATTTCTGAAGGTTCTGAAGGGCTCTCATATGAAAGAGATGACAGAGGAATATGGCATTGTGCATAAAGAACTGGAGCCATATGAGGTACTGGGAACCAGGTGGCTGCCATATGAAGACATTTTGAAGCTGAAAATGGTGGAAAGTATGGTGGAACTGTACTATAATAGTGGACAGTTTCAGAATACCATCGCCTGTGTGGAGCCTTTGTTTGAGGATGTTTTCACATTGTATGAGAAGCTGGCACAGTTTTATGAGAAAAAAGGTTATTCAGAGATTTCCCATTCCAGAATGCGCAGATATGAGATCCTGCTGGAGTTTGTGAAGGAAGAACTGGAAGAACAATCCGCAGGAAAATCTGGAAATCAGGATTCTGCGATGGAGAATCCTGCGGGAAAAGCTGCGGAAGATTGCAGAGGAATGGAAACTGCGACCTGGGAAAAGGTGGCAGACAGCATGATCTACGACCTGTATCTCCGCGAAAACCTGAAAAGCCATCCATCCTTTGAGTATGACCAGAAGCCCTATGAGAAAGCAGTCTGGGAGTACAGGCGCCAGGAAAAGGTGCCAAGGACAGCACATATTGAGGTGTTCCGGGATGGAAAAATATTGCTGTTTGACTATGAAAACCGGGATCCACTGCTTCATAATGCGGCAGTGAAGGAAATTCAGATATAATAAAGAAAGGGTGTAACTGTTCGGCTGGCCGTATTGACATGGCGTATATTTGTAGTCTGTAAAGTGCCGGATGGTTATGAGAGGTTAAAAAATTATGGGAATGTTTGATCCAAAGAAAAGAAAACTTGTAACTGCGATCATTGCTGTTATTCTTGTTCTGGCAATGGTAGTTCCTACTGTCATTTCTCTTCTTCTGTAGGGAAAAGAGAAAATGAGGCTTGGAAAAGCGGCTATGGAAGCTCTGCAGGCTGAAATCAGCGGGCTTCTTATGCCTGGAAACGAACTGGTGGTGGTTGGAGCCATTGCTCTTTACGGCACAGCGCAGATTGCAAGGGAAAAGCGTGAGATTTTAAGAGAGCATTTTTCAGAAGGCTTTCTGCGGGAGGCAGAGAATCTGAGAACCCTTTACGGGACAGCCGAAGAGATAAATGCAAAAGAAGCTGGCGTTACCGCTCTTTATGCAATGGGTGAGGGTGGTTTTCTGAGTGCTCTGTGGAAGATGGCGGAGGCTTCCCAGGTGGGACTGGAAATGGATTTTTCCAAGGTACCCATACGCCAGGAGACAATTGAAATTTGTGAAATCTTTGACATTAATCCTTATAAGCTGAATTCGGAAGGGGCTGTTCTGATCGGTATTCCGGCAGGAGAAGCATTGGTGCAGGAGCTTCGCAGAATGGGCATGATGGCTGCTGTGATTGGACAGACGAATGCTGGAAATGACAGAATGCTTTACTACAATGGGAATGGCAGGTATCTGGAGCGGCCGGCTAAAGACGAGATATATAAGATATTGCCTTAAAATCGAAATAAAACTGCTGTAATTACAGGAGAGTATAAAAACTATGGGAACATTAAACATTGTACTTCATGAGCCGGAGATTCCGGCGAACACAGGAAATATAGGACGTACCTGTGTGGCTACAGGAACCAGGCTCCATCTGATCGAGCCGTTGGGATTTTCATTAAGTGAGAAAGCACTGAAACGTGCCGGAATGGACTACTGGAAAGATCTGGATGTAACTACTTATCTGGATTATGAAGATTTTCTGGAGAGAAATCCTGGAGCGAAGATTTATTATGCGACTACGAAAGCACCTCAGACTTATGCGGATGTGAAGTATGAGGACGACTGCTTTATCATGTTTGGCAAGGAGAGTGCCGGAATCCCGGAGGAGATTCTCCGTGACAATCAGGAGACCTGCGTAAGGATTCCCATGCTGGGAGAAACAAGATCTCTGAATCTGAGTAATTCGGTTGCCATTATTCTTTATGAAGCCTTTCGTCAGCATGACTTTGCCCATCTGAAACTGGAGGGGCATCTGCGCAAGTATGACTGGAAATAGTAAAAGACCTGGAGCTTTTTTCAAACACGCTCCAGGTCTTCGTTTTTTATAAAAAGAATTGCTGAATAATTTATTTTGCTTTCTTTAAAGTAAAAATGAATTCTGTTCCAACACCTTCCGTGCTGATCACATTAATATTCTGATTATGAGCTTTGATGATCTCTTTCACAATAGAAAGCCCAAGTCCTGTACCTTTCCGGTCTTTTCCGCGGGAGGTATCTGTCTTGTAAAATCTGTCCCACACCTTGGACAGGCTGTCCTTGGGGATTCCTACTCCGTGATCCTTCACAGAAACGAAAACCTTATCATTTTTTACGGATGTTTCAATGTTGATCGAGGAATTGTCATTACTGAATTTGATTGCATTGTCCAATAAATTGTACAGTACCTGCTGGATCTGTTCCATATCTGCCTCTACGAACAGCTCTCTTCCGGAAAGCAGCAGTTCCAGGTCAATATTCTTTTTGGAACAGATTACCTCAAACGTATTGGCAGTATTTTTGATCACATCATTAATATCAAATTTGCGGATATTCATCATCCGTTTCCGTTCATCCAGATCATTCAGCACCAGAAGGCTCCGCGTCAGTTTTTCCAGACGGTCAGCTTCATGGGAAATGATATTTAAATATTTGTCCTGCAATTCCGGGGGGATGGTGCCATCCAGAATTGCCTCCACATATCCTTTGATGGAAGTCAGAGGAGAGCGGAAATCGTGGGAAACATTGGCAATAAAGGTGCGCTGGTATTCTCCGTTCTGGTTGATCCTGTCTGCCATGTAGTTCAGGGTTTTGGCAAGATAGCCCATTTCGTCCTCGGATTTCACTGGAATGCGATAACTCAGATCTCCGTTGGCATATTCGGAAGCCCCCTTGATGATCTGTTGCATTGGAGTATGGATCCATTTCTGATAGCAGAGAAGGAGCAGTCCGCACAAGGCATACACGGCAAAAAAAACCATCTGAAGAATTCCAAGAAGACCGCTTCGTTTCTGATAAAGCTGCTGCATGTCATAATGGTAGGTAACATAGCCTTCTGTTACACTGGAATTTTCCACCGGTATCATCACATTAAGATGGGGACTGGAAAAATAGCCATAAAAATTACTGATCTGATATTGGGTGTTAAGCCAGAAGTCCAGATCAGAATAGGGTATGGAAATTGTGTTTGCAGCAGAGACTTTTTCAGAGGATGCTCCATTCTCTGGGATTTTATCTGTTTCTGAAGTCTGAACTTCAGAATCGGCAGTGGATTTCGCAGAACTGACGTTATATTCCAGATTTGAGGACTGCACGATCACATGGAAATTTTTATCCAGGATTAGTATCCCGGCTTCCTCTCCGGAAGCCAGAATATCCATAATCTTTTCCAGTCCTTTGCTATCATTGTCTGCAATCTGCTGTACAGTGACAGCATCAGAAGCAAATCGTACAGCACTGTCATACAGCCTTGCGCCAACTTCTTCTTCCAGATAGGTTTCCACGAAATGAGAGCCACCTGCTGTAGCGAAAAGGAAGCCTACAATTCCAATGAAAATATAACTGCAGATCAGTTTGCTGTGAACCGTTTTTCTCATTCGCTTTTTACCTCAAACTTGTATCCGATTCCCCAGACTGTAGAAATAGACCAGTTCGGATGATCTTTGATTTTTTCGCGCAGACGTTTAATGTGAACGTCTACAGTTCTGGTATCGCCAATATATTCGTAGCCCCAGATGTGGTCCAGAAGCTGCTCTCTGGTGAATACCTGATTGGGTGAGGAAGCAAGGAAATAGAGAAGCTCCAGCTCCTTAGGCGGCATGTCTACCTGTTTTCCCATATAAGTAACGGAATAGTTGGTAAGGTTGACAATAAGATCCGGATAAGTGGCACATTTCTCATCGCTTACAACTGCAGCCTGTTTGGGCTGGAAACGGCGTAGAACTGCACGGACACGGGCAACCAGTTCTTTTGAATCAAAAGGCTTGATAATGTAGTCGTCGGCGCCAAGCTCCAGGCCAAGTACCTTGTCAAAGGTTTCTCCTTTTGCGGAAAGCATAATGATCGGCACGTCTGAGGTGTGGCGGATCTCACGGCAGACCTGATAGCCGTCAATACCTGGAAGCATCAGATCCAGAAGAATCAGGTTCGGGCGAAAAGTCTGAAATTCTTTTAAAGCCAGCTCGCCATCGTTTACAATTTTTGTTTCGAAACATTCTTTGGTAAGATACAGAGAAATCAGCTCTGCAATATTGTTGTCATCATCGACAATGAGGATTTTCTGTTTAGCAACCATAGTTTCTCCTTATAAAATATAGTTATTTCTTAAATTCTACAATGGTAACACCAGCATCTCCTTCGCCAAATTCAGCCAGGTGGAAATCTGCCACATGCTTCTGGCGGCGGAGATAATTGTGTACTCCTTTTCGAAGGGCACCGGTACCTTTACCATGTACGATACGCACGCTCTTTAAGTGTGCCAGATAAGCGTCATCCAGATATTTATCCAGTTCTGCCACAGCCTCATCTACAGTTTTTCCAAGAAGATTGATTTCAGTGGAAACACTGGTAGACTTGGACATGCGGATCTTGCCTGCTCCTGTTCTGGAAAGTCCAGGAGTGTTGATAACTGGTTCGTCAACAAGCTCCAGGTCAGAAATATGAACCTTGGAACGGATGATACCCATCTGTACAAAAAGGAAGCCTTTGGAATCGGGATGACTGCTGACTGTTCCTTTCAGATTCATACTCAGTACCTGAACGGTATCTCCAAGGGAAAGATCCTTAGGCTTCAGCTCTTTTTTCGGTTTCTTTACGGTGGTGTTCATGGACATGCCCTTTTCGGCTTTGTTCATGCGGTTTCTAAGATTCTGGCGTTCTTTTTCAATGGCAGCAGTGTCCACGTGATCTTTCTGGAATTTGTGGAACATTTTCATGGTCTGATCTGCGTATTCCTTAGCATCTGCAAGAATCTTACGGGCTTCTTCGTTGGCTTCGCGCAAGATCCGCTCTTTACGTTCGTCCAGCTTCTCCTGCTTGGACTCTAACTCCTGTTTCAAGGAAGCAATCTGGGTTTTGTAACGCTCTGCTTCCTGACGCTCATTTTCGATGATCACGCGGCTGTTTTCCAGGGAGGTAAGTACATCCTCGAAGGACTCGTCCTTCTGGCTGATCTGATCTTTGGCGCGCTCAATGATAAAGTCCGGAAGTCCAAGTTTGGAAGAAATCGCAAAGGCATTACTCTTTCCAGGAACACCGATGAGCAGGCGGTAAGTAGGACGCAGGGTTTCCACATTAAACTCACAGCAGGCATTTTCAACGCCGTCAGTGGACAGGGCGTAAACTTTCAGTTCACTGTAATGGGTGGTTGCCATAGTGCGGATGCCTTGTTCATGCAGGAAGGACAAAATGGAGATGGCAAGTGCCGCTCCTTCTGTCGGGTCGGTACCAGCGCCAAGCTCATCAAAAAGCACCAGAGAGTCCTGATCTGCTTTTTTCAGGAAAGACACTACGTTGGTCATATGTGAGGAAAAGGTACTGAGAGACTGCTCGATGCTCTGCTCGTCCCCGATATCTGCGTAAACCTCACGGAAAACAGAAAGCTCGGAGCGGTCCAGGGCTGGAATGTGAAGTCCCGCCTGTCCCATCAGGGTCAGAAGCCCAACTGTTTTAAGGGAAACGGTTTTACCACCAGTATTTGGTCCGGTTACAACAAGGAGGTCGAAGTCTTCTCCAAGACGGATGTCAATGGGAACGGCTTTTTTTCTGGGAATGAGCGGGTGGCGTGCCTGTTTCAGGTGAATGCGTTTCTCTGTATTGAAAATGGGTTCTGTGGCATTCATATCCAGTGCAAGTCCTGCTCTGGCAAAAATGAAATCCAGCTGGATCATAATGTCAAGGTCTGCGCGAATGGCGTCCACATTCTGGGCTGTCTGTTCACTTAAGGCAGCGAGAACTGCCTCAATCTCTTTCTGTTCTTGAAGCTCCAGCTCGCGGATGTCGTTGTTTAGTTTGACAATCGCCAGAGGCTCAATGAATAAAGTGGAGCCGGTGGAAGACTGGTCGTGGATCATACCTGGAACCTGACCTTTGTATTCGGCTTTTACCGGGATACAGTAGCGGCCGTTTCGCATGGTGATAACGGAGTCCTGAAGGTAATTGCGGGCGCTGCCGTTTACCAGAGAGGCCAGCTGGGTGTGGATGCGGTCATTGGCAACTTTCATGCTGCGGCGTACATGCATCAGACCGGCACTGGCGTCGTCACTGATTTCGTCCTGGGAAATGATGCAGCGGCGGATTTCGGCTGAGAGGGGAGTCAATGGCTCCAAACTCTCAAACATGCCGTCCAGAGAGTCTTCTCTTGCATCTCCGCGCTCATTTCGGGAGTAGGCTTTGACACGGTTGGTATTTTCCAGAAGTCCGGCAATGGCAAGGAGTTCGGAAATTCCAAGGGAACTTCCGATTTCCAGACGTTTCAGTGAGCCGCGCACGTCTTTTACGCTTCCAAAGGAGATGTTTCCTTTCTGGAAAAGGCGTGTGAGGGCGTCTCTGGTCTGGGTCTGCATATGACGGATTTCGTAAACATCTTCAGAGGGCAGGAGGTGCCTGCACAGGTCTTTCCCCATCTGGGAAGAAGCCTTCTCTGTCAGTTGGTCGATAATCTTGTAGTATTCAAGTGATTTTAAAGCTTTTGGATTCATAATATCTCCTATAAATCGATTGCTATTTAGTGTGTTGGTCGTTATTCCGGACGCGATTTCACAATGTATATTCACCGCCGCGCGTCGCAACGTTCCGGCAA
>ERZ772854.2877-NODE-2877-length-11444-cov-3.479586_pt1 | contig 11444 bp, 10 predicted proteins | sample MGYA00580844_ERZ772854 | MGnify/ENA primary metagenome ERZ772854 (study PRJEB29015, sample SAMEA2737727) | human gut metagenome | biome: human gut; feature: human-associated habitat; material: faeces | place: China | collected 2012 ...
TTTGGAAATAACAAAAGGAATAAAATATGAAAAAAGAAATACTGAAAAAACAAATACTGAAAAAACAAATACAATATAGCAGAACATATAGATATATTGAAATGGATAAAATAAATGTATTCTTAGGTGTTTTTCTTAGTATAATACCGCTATGTTTATTAGTATTATTTTATTATCCTCAAATTACTTTATTTATATCACAGTTCACAATGAAAGTTCTGAGCCCTATATTCCATGAAAATGTACTAGCAATAGAAAGTTCTGATTTTTTAAAGTGGTTTGGGCCAGTATATTATCTTTCCTTGCCTGGTCGGTTTCCATCGATAGTATTTATTTGGCTGAATTTGCTTATAACCTTGATTTCTTTGTTTTTACTGTCTTCAGTAGTTAAAACAAGGCCTTTGACTATTTTTTTGTCGATCAGTTTGTGGGTACATGTTTGTTCTGCTATCTTTTTTACGTTTATACCCGAGTATTTCCCGTATGATGCAACCGAGTATTCGAGCCTTTATATTAAGCAGCAGGTAGGAATTTACTTCTTTGTGCCGATTATTATTGGTATTGCGGTTTGCATGCTGCCGATAAACTTTGTTAAGTCTTGGATAACAATTGCTTTTTGTGCTGTTTATTCTTTTATCTTTGGCATTGTTCGTTATATCACTTTTATGTTCATTTTATCTAAAGTATCACTTATGTATATGGCGTCGCTGTTCTTTTCTTTCGGACCATTTATAGATTTTTTGTATTTAGTTTGCATTTATAGTTTGCTTGCCAGCAGTACCGCAGATAAATTAAAACGTAATAAGGGGGTATGGCGATGGTAATGACTCCGTATGTGATCGCTTTTTTAAAATTTTATTTCATCTTTACTGTCATCGTAATGATTTTATTCGCCATCCGTCATTTTATTTTTACCTTTAATAGAATGTATTGTGAACAAAAGCTGTATTATCAGGATATTATTGATTCTGATCTTCCATTTATAACAGTATTGATACCAATGCATAATGAAGAAAAAGTCGCGCATGGTGTTTTAGATGCGCTTTTAGAAAGTAATTATCCAGTAGAGAAATTTGAAGTTATCCCAATCAATGATTTTTCGGAGGATGGGACGAAAGAAATACTAGAAGATTATGCAGTTCGTTATGGGAATATTCATCCTTTACACCGTAACAGTGGAGAAAGAGGAAAACCTGCAGCCTTAAATCGAGCAATGGAAATGGCACAGGGGGAGATCATAGTTGTTTTTGATGCTGATTATTTACCGGGGAAAGGCTTATTGGAAAATTTATCGACGGCTTTTCTTGACCCAGAAGTAGGTGCCGTTATGGGGCGGGTTGTGCCTGTGAACACGAAAGCCAATTTTTTAACCAGATTGCTGGATTTAGAACGTTCCGGCGGTTATCAGGTTGATCAGCAGGCTCGTTACAACTTAAATCTTATCCCTCAGTATGGAGGAACTGTAGGGGGCTATCGAAAAGATTTAATGATGGGTACTGACGGTTTCAATACAAAGATCTTAGCAGAGGATACGGAGCTTACATACAGGCTTTTTTGCTCTGGCTGGAAAGTATTGTATGCTAATAGTGCTGAATGTTATGAAGAGGCTCCTGAAGCGTGGCATATAAGAGCCCGTCAGATCGCCAGATGGTCGCGTGGACATAATGAAGTAATGTTTCGCTATGTATGGAAACTGGTAAAAAGCAAGTATTTAAGTTTTTGGCAAAAACTTGATGGAATGTTTTTGTTATTCATTTATATGATGCCAGTCATTCTATTTTTTGGATTAATTGACTCTATTTTACTATTCTTTTTAGATGAGATGGATATTTTAGAGGGATGGTGGGTATTGTTGTTTTTAGGCGCTTATAATACATTTGGAAATTTTGCACCATTTTACCAGGTCGGGACTGCAAATGTTATTGACGGATCTAGAGAGAGAATATTATTGCTACCTTATCTGGCTTTTAATTTTTATTTTTATCTCTGGTTTATAACTAAAGGATTTTTTAATGCGTTAGTAGATGTTTTGACTAGGCGCGAGGCTAAATGGCAAAAGACAGAACGTTTTAGAAAAGAAAAACCGGGTGGATTTACATGATGCTTGTAATTTTTTGCTGCTTGTTATTTTTAATAATGATAGTATATCCTTTCTGGCCTGGATATAAAGAAATGAAACGAGGACAGGATAACGATAATCTTTATATAAAAAAAGATTATGTTAAAGATCCGCGTTATTTTGGTTTGTCCTTTAGAAATTTGTTGGAACCTTTTTTAGGACAGATCAGGGAATTATCAGCAGGGCAGACTTTAGAAATAGATTTATCTAAAAAAGAACTGATAATATTAGGACAAGCAGATAAGCCGCAAGCTTTTGTTGAAGATAGGATCACAATTTTTTCTGAAGATATCATTTTACCGCCTAAATCGACATCTTCAAAAGAAATTTATGCATTTAAAAAATTAGAAGCAGGAGAAATGTGCGAATTACGGGCTGTTGCGATTGATTCTGATGGTTATCTTCATCAAGGTGTAAAAATTATTCGTTGGATTGATACAAAGGGGTGCCTTGTAGTAGAGAGTAATTGTGACCTTGGTATAAGTGCAAGCAGCGAAACTAAATTGGTGTTAAAAGGAAATAACTGTATTTTTAAACGATTATTTGCCCCAAGCATTGAAATTGGAGGAACTGAAGAATTTGTTAAAGATTATGATAGCAGTGAGCTACAAAAATATCCTGAGTACAATGATGTAGATTATGATATAGAAAAAATAAGGGAAAATTCAGTTTTTATTAATAATATTGTTACACATAAAAAATTCGTCGTCCACAATTCAGCAACGATTATTGGAAGTGTAAAAGCATATAAAAATATGTGTTTAGAAGAGAATGTAAAAATTTGGGGTAACGTATTTTGCGAAAGGGATCTTGTAATAGGAAACTGCTGCCGAATAACTGGCACGGTTTTTGTGCAGGGATGTCTGAAGGTAGGGAACAATGTAGTGTTGGGTGAAAAAGGAAAAATTAAGTCTGTAATAGTAAGAAAAAATATTGTGTTTGGAAGAGGGATCGTGATACATGGGTTTGTCCTTACTGAGGGAGTTGGAAAAACTATATGAAAAAGATTTATGTGTTTGTTCTAATAATATTTTTAGCAATTTCAGTTTATTCTTTTTATGCTTATAATAATGAAAAAGATATAGAACAGGATAAAGAAATAACAGTAATCCTGGCGGTAAATAGTAATATCGTCAAAACCGATAGTAAGGTATTAAAAGGCTATGAAAGTGTGCTGCAGGAAGAAGGCGTCGCCTATAGAATAATTGATGTGTACAACTTGCAGCATTTACAACCTGCTGAAATTTTAAAAAATAGCCCAGCTGTTATTTTTCCAGACAGGGTCGCTGAGAATCTGCCGCAAGAAATTGCAATGTGGTTGCATGACTACTTGGAACAAGGTGGTTACAGCTTAATTGTGTATGATGCTGGAAGCCTTAATAAAAGAGAAAAGCATTTGGGAAATGCTGTTTTTAGCAGTCTACTTGGTTTTAATTATTCCACTTTTAAAGAAGATAGGCGGCAGGCATTCCATCATGGTTATCTGGAGTTTCTGACAGAAGAGAAACGCGATTTTTTTCAAATTCCTTTGGGAAAAACCGTTGATGGAGTTACTTTGAGTGGTTATCATTATGGAAAGTTATCATATTCTATGCGCAATATTGAAGTGCAGCATGCGCTTCGTGATGAAGATATATACGCATGGGCAGTAGTTGAGGATGGCCGCAAAATACCAGGTATAGTTAAACGTAATATAGGAAAGGGAAGTTTGTTTTATGTCAATTTACCTTTGGGGGCTATGAAGATTGATGCTGATGATTTGCCGTTGCGAGCTGTTCTTAGAACTGTCTTGTTTAATTTTGCTAAAGTTCCACATGTACTTAATGTTCCGGATGGTAAAGGTGGTATTGTTATAAATTGGCATATCGACTCTAACGTAGAATGGTTTTTCTTGCCAAGAATGATCAGAGAGGGGTTGCTAAGAAAGAATATTCCGATGTCATTTCATATTACTGCCGGTGATTTCAGAGATAATCCTGGGGATGAAATGGGGTTTATGGTAACAGAATATCCGGGCAGAGATATAGCATTGCAGCTTATTCCATATGGGCGGATCGGATCACATGGCGGCTGGGCCCATAACTGGTATGGATATGGCGTTGAAGCGGGGCGCTTGCATGATGCTGATATTGATAAATACATAAGTATGAACAATGAAGCTATAGAGAGCGTTACCAAAAAGAAGGTGACTGAGTATTCAGCACCTATTGGAGTTTTTCCTCAGCCTTATAACACTAAAGCTTTGGATAGTATGGGCGTAGAAGTTTATTATTATACAGGAGATTCTGGTAGCAGTATTAATAGAACTTTCTATAATGGCGAGATGGTATCAGAGAAGGTTTTGGCCTTTCCGATTGTCCCGTCAGGCCTTTATGCCTCACTGGGTGAGATGCATGAGTTGGGACACTATGATAATGAAAAAGTATTAACATGGTTAAAATCTATTCCTGACTACGGGCGTAATAATAGAACCTTACGATTATTTTATTCGCATCCTTATGATTTAGATGTCTATGAAGAAACTTTTTTTGAGTTTTTAGATTATCTGGATGAGGAAGAGCAAAAAGGTTCGGTTGCTGTTATGACGATGACTGATGCTGCCAGATTTTTGCAAAAGATGCTGAAAACGAAATACTCCTTTAAAAATGATACTGGGTTAACAGTTGCCCTGAGTAATCCTGATGGACTGGAAGATATAACAATAGCGGTGCCTAAAAAAGGATTGAGTGTCGAAAAGAGCCCCTATCTTAAGCTGGAGGAAGATAATAACTATTATTATCTAACGGTAAAAAATTATGATAAGAAAGAATTGGAAATACATTTTGCTCGTATGTAGCGTATTTGTTCTATCAGGTTTAAATGTTGCATTTGCATATGATAACAGTAACCATCCTGTCAGAATTATTGCTTCGCGTTATAGAACGATGCCATATGAAGTGTTTATAACTCCTTATGAGGTTGGCCTATATGCCTTAGATGATTTAGATAATACTGATCATCGAAAGGATGTAAAAGCTTTTTTGGAATGGTATCTGAAACGTATTAATAATAATGATAAAAATGGTATGAGCGGAACTATTTATGATGTTATTTTGTATGGAGATAAGGAGAAAGTCTTACCACAATATGATTCGATAGATGGTTATTCGGGGTTGTTTTTAGTATTGTTGAACAAATACTGTGAGCAGACTGGTGATATAAGTTTGATTAAGAAATACTGGCAACAAATAGAAGATATGGCATACACAATTTCCTATTTGCAGCAAGTGGATGGACTAACTATTGCTATGCCAGACTACCCGGTGAAATATTTGATGGATAATTGTGAAGCTTATGGCGGGATTAACAGTTTTTTATATTTGGCGCAAAAGGCAGACAAAAAAATAAACTATGAATATTATCAAAACATTGCCGATAATATTAAAAATGCTATTTTCAATGTTTTACTAAATACATCAACAGGCGATTTTAGCTGGAGTGATGAAGCTGATGGTAGAATATCAAATTGGGGAATTTTTTATCCTGATTCTTATGCGCAGATATTTTTGATTTATTATGATGTTTTAGACGAGTATGGTAAGTCGGTTATTTGGGATAAGTTTTTAGAACGCTATCCAAGTGTAACATGGAAAAACCTACCTTCAGAACAAGCTGTTTTTTGCAGATTAGTAAAAAAGAAGATGGGGATGGATGCGAAATGAAAAATAAGTTAATAGTTTCGACTTCAACTGCTTTTTGCGGACTTATTGCGGCTAATGTTTGCTGGGCTGGTGTAACGTTGCCAAGTAATGTTAGAGATGTTGCAGATATGCTTCAGTATTCGGCACAGGAGCAGCAGAAGAAAGCCTTTGCGACCGCAGAAACAAAAGCAGGCGTTGAAAAAATAGAGCAGGAAATAGCTGCGCTAGAAAATACTGACGTGGAAGTAGAGGTTTATAATAACACTTTGAGGCAGCAACTGCATAGTTTGCGTAAACAGTTGGCCAATGCAAACTTTGAGCATAATAGAAAAGAGAACAGGTTACAGGAGATACAACAACGGAAAACGGACATCGAAAGCAAAAATTATGAGTTGAATAAAATCGTTGAAGTTTATGGGGAAGGCCGCAAAGGTTATTTTGCCTACCAAGATATAATTTATAATGACGGTATATATGAAGGGTTGGTCCATAAAGAAGAACTGCTGAGTAGTGAGCTTAATGATTTAGATACTACGATAGTGGCTCTTAACCAGACGATAGACGCTTTAATATTAAAAATGAATAATGAAAATATAGCGGAAGACCCTGCGTTGGAAGAAGCTGATAAAGAGGCCCGATTAGAAGTGCTGAAACATGATTTGGAGTATGTGCAGAATTTATTAAAAGAGTATGAGCGTGGTTATGACATAGCTGATCGTAAGAGCAGCAGTTTTGGTACAGAAAGCAAATATTATTCTTGGCGTGATGATAAAGGAAATAAAGGACATCAATTTTATCAGCCTTTCTATTATAATATTGTGGCCGGGCCTTGGGAGTATGGGTTAGCAACCGGATTTATCAGCTCTGATAATAGGAGCAATGATAATGGTAAGGTAAATTGTCTGACTGATACTACATTAAATGTTGCGTTTCATAAAAAAGCTAAAAAGAATGATGTAATGGTTTTTTCTTTAGCGGTAAATCTGCCAACAGGTAAAGATGCGTTGCATGAATTTGATCCTGTTATGGATGAAGATCTGGTTGAGAAAGCACGTTTTGGAGAAGGATTAAATTTTACACCGGCTATTTGGTATTATTATAATCGTGACGATAAAAACACCTTTATTTTCGGAACTTATTACACTTTAGGAGGTAGATACGACCTCACGCCCAGTATGTGGGTAGAACCGGGAAATGCTTGGGTTAAGGAAATGCGTTGGCAACACTTGAACAAAAAATTTCAATTTTTAGCAGGGCTTTCCCATACTTCTTATGAAAGAACCCGAGAAAATACTTTGGAATATACTTCTGGCCATCAATTTAAGCCGGAGTTGACCTTCAATTATGCGCCTGATAATACTCAGTTTTTTACTGCGTACTATTGGCATACTCAAGAAGATCCTTTGCGTTACGCTACTTTTGATCGAATGAACGAAACTAGACGTGGCAGGAATTATGGATTGCAGTGGTCAAAGGATATCCCAGATAACAGACGGATACGTTTGTTGGTAGATTGGCTAAATAGCAGCGGTGAAAACTATGATCCGTTGACGAATATTTCAACTAATCAACGCAGAAAGACGACTTTCGGGATTGGTTTTGATCAATATTTTAAAGAGCGCTCAGAGAAACTGTCGTTGGATATTGAAACGTTCAGAATGAAGGATGGCGCTGTAACTGGTACTAGCAGTGATAATAACTATCGTGGTTTTAATGTGTATTTAAGTTATTTGAAGTATATGTGAGTGGTATAGAACGCTAATAAATACTTAAATTAACCTCAAATTTGAAAAAATTTGAGGTTTTTCGTTTTCTTTTGGTAGTGGGTAATAAAATTTTAGAAAAACCAGGAAATATTAGATGAAAAATATCCGCCGAAAGCGTAAATAGTTACAATAAAAGTTTACAAAAACAAAAGAAAACATGTAAAACATATTACAAAGTTACGCAAAAGAAACGCTAGGGTCCGTGTAATACAAAAAACACGGTTTAATGCGGGTTTGCGCTTGTAAAAAAATCAAGAAAAAGTATTGACACAGCCAAGTGGCAGTGTTACAATATGTAAGTATCTCGGGATAGCTATGCGCTTTTACAAGGAGGGTTTGTGATGACAGTAGAGTTGTTAAAGCAAGCAACGAAGCGAGTTGTCGGGAACAAGCAAACCGCTAAAGCGATTCAAAAAGGCACTGCAAAGACGGTTTATATAGCTGATGACGCAGATGTCCGGGTTGTGCAGCCACTGCTTGATGCCTGCGCTGAAGCTCGGGTGAATGTAGAAAAAGTAGCGACAATGCAAGAACTTGGTAAAGCCTGCGGAATCCATGTCGGTGCAGCGACAGCCGCGATACTCAAAGGTTGATAGGGATCTGGAAGCTTTGCTGAAGGATTTTTATAATCATTAAAATCTATTTATTCGGAAGGAGGTGCCGATATGCCTACAATTAATCAATTGGTTCGCAAAGGCAGAGAAGTTTTGACTGTAAAATCCACTGCCCCGGCATTGAAAGAATGCCCGCAAAAACGTGGAGTTTGCACTAGGGTTTACACTACAACCCCTAAAAAGCCTAACTCTGCTCTTCGTAAAGTAGCTCGTGTACGTTTGACTAACGGTATCGAAGTTACTGCTTACATCCCTGGTATCGGCCACAATCTGCAGGAACATAGCGTTGTCCTGATTAGAGGCGGAAGAGTTAAAGATCTTCCTGGTGTGCGTTACCATATCATTCGTGGTGCACTTGACACTGCAGGCGTTGCTAACCGCAATCAAGCCCGTTCTAAATACGGTGCTAAACGTGCTAAAGCAGCTAAAAAGTAATCAAGTCTACACAACGAATTGATAATCCATAAGGAGGGAAACACATGCCGAGAAAAGGCCCTGTAACAAAAAGAGACGTTTTGCCGGATCCTGTATACGGTTCAAAACTTTTGACAAGATTTATTAATAAGATTATGCTTGACGGTAAAAAAGGCGTTGCTGAACGCATTGTATATGATGCTTTCGATCTGGTTCGTGCTAAAACTGGTAAGGATCCTCTCGAAGTATTCGATGCAGCTATGAAAAACGTTATGCCGCTTTTAGAAGTACGTGCTCGCCGCGTTGGTGGTGCTAACTACCAGGTTCCGGTTGAAGTCCGTGCAGACCGTAAGACCACCCTTGGTATTCGCTGGCTGGTCAACTACTCCCGTTTGCGTGGTGAAAGAACCATGTGCGAACGTGTTGCTGGTGAGATCATGGACGCAGCAAACGCTACCGGCGCTGCTGTGAAAAAACGCGAAGATACCCACAAGATGGCTGAAGCAAACAAAGCGTTTGCACATTACCGCTGGTAATGGCCCGATCCCTATAACGAGGAGGATAAAAAAGTGGGCAGACAATTTCCGCTTGAAAAAACAAGAAACATCGGCATCATGGCTCATATTGATGCTGGTAAAACTACTACGACTGAACGTATTCTGTTCTACACCGGTAGGGTTCATAAAATCGGTGAGACCCATGATGGCGGCGCTACCATGGACTGGATGGTTCAAGAGCAGGAACGTGGTATTACTATTACTTCTGCTGCTACCACCTGTCAATGGGATGGACACCGCATCAACATCATTGATACGCCAGGTCACGTTGACTTCACTGTAGAAGTTGAACGTTCTCTGCGTGTACTTGATGGTTCTGTTGCAGTATTCTGCGCTAAAGGCGGCGTTGAACCTCAGTCTGAAACAGTATGGCGTCAGGCTGACAAATATGGCGTACCGCGTATGGCGTATGTAAATAAAATGGATATTACCGGCGCTGACTTCTACAATGTAGTACAAATGATGAAAGATCGTTTGAATGCCAATGCTGTACCTATCCAATTACCGATTGGTTTCGAAGATACCTTCCAGGGTATGGTCGATCTGATCAAAATGAAAGCTATCGTTTACAGCGACGCTCTGGGTAAAGAAGAAGAATTTGTTGATATTCCGGCCGATATGGTTGAAAAAGCCAACGAATACCGTCAAGCTTTAATGGAAGCTGTAGCTGAAAGCGATGACGAGCTGATGATGAAATATCTGGAAGGCGAAGAGCTGACGGAAGAAGAAGTTATGGCTGGTATCCGCAAACAAACTATTGCTTGCAAAATGACTCCTGTCTGCTGCGGTTCTTCTTACAAAAACAAAGGCGTACAGCCTTTGCTGGATGCTGTTGTAGCGTTCATGCCTGCTCCTACTGATATTCCTCATATCAAAGGCGTAAATCCTGAAACCGGCGAAGAAGACGAACGTCCGTCGTGCGACAGCGAGCCGTTCTCTGCACTGGCTTTCAAAATTATGACTGACCCGTTTGTTGGTAAACTTGCTTTCTTCCGTGTGTACTCCGGTACTCTCGGCTCCGGTTCTTACGTTTACAACTCTACCAAAGGTAAGAGAGAGCGTATTGGCCGTATCCTGCAAATGCATGCCAACCATCGTGAAGAAATCGACATGGTTTATTCCGGTGATATTGCAGCAGCAGTAGGTTTGAAAGATACCACTACCGGCGATACTCTCTGCGACGAAAAAGCTCCGATCATTCTGGAATCCATGGTATTCCCTGATCCGGTAATCTCCGTTGCGGTTGAACCTAAAACTAAAGCTGACCAGGAAAAGATGGGCATTGCCCTTCAAAAACTGGCAGAAGAAGATCCGACTTTCCGTGTTCATACTGATCCGGAAACAGCACAAACCATCATTTCTGGCATGGGCGAGTTGCATTTGGACATTATTGTTGACCGTTTGCTGCGTGAATTCAAAGTAGGCTGTACTGTTGGTAATCCGCAGGTTGCTTATCGTGAAACTATCCGCAAATCTGTTAAGTCCGAAGGTAAATTTGTACGTCAGTCCGGTGGTAAAGGCCAATATGGTCACTGCTGGTTGGAAATTTCACCTCGTGAAGCAGGTGAAGGCTTCTTGTTTGAGAACAAAGTTGTTGGCGGTGCTATTCCGAAAGAATACATCGGACCGATCGAAAACGGTGTTAGGGAAGCTATGGAAAACGGCGTAGTTGCCGGTTACCCAATGGTTGATATCAAAGTTACCGTTTATGATGGTTCTTACCATGAAGTCGATTCTTCTGAAATGGCCTTCAAAATTGCAGGTTCTATGGGCTTCCGTTCTGGCGCTACTAAAGCCGACCCGGTTATCCTTGAACCTTATATGAAAGTAGAAGTTACTGTTCCTGAGGACTACATGGGCGATGTTATCGGCGATGTCAACTCCCGCCGCGGACAGATCGAAGGCACCGAGATGCGTACGGGCGCAGTGCAGATTAATGCATTCATCCCGCTGTCGAACATGTTCGGCTACGCTACCACCCTTCGTTCCAAGACGCAGGGACGCGGTCAGTATGTCATGGAGCCCAGCCACTACGCCGAGGTTCCGAAGTCCATTGCTGAGACTGTCATCAAGGACAAGTAATTTTTAAAAAGCACTTGAATTTTCAGGTGTAAATTGATAGAATAGTTTTATGCTGATGCATGAGACAATTATTTAACCAATTAAAGGGAGGAAATTCCAAATGGCAAAAGCTAAATTCGAAAGAACTAAGCCCCATGTAAACATTGGTACCATTGGTCACGTTGACCATGGTAAGACTACTCTTACCGCTGCTATCACCAAGACTCTCGCTA
>ERZ772854.2885-NODE-2885-length-11418-cov-6.434216_pt1 | contig 11418 bp, 9 predicted proteins | sample MGYA00580844_ERZ772854 | MGnify/ENA primary metagenome ERZ772854 (study PRJEB29015, sample SAMEA2737727) | human gut metagenome | biome: human gut; feature: human-associated habitat; material: faeces | place: China | collected 2012 ...
AGAATACATGCCTGTCACGCATGGGGTCACGGGTTCGAGTCCCGTACGCACCGCTCGGTTATATTGCAAAATGAAGCAAAGCTCTGAAATTATTGAATTTCAGGGCTTTTTCTTTTTCTCCGCTTCGGCTAAAAATAGTAGTTTTAGGATTTGATTTTGATATGGCTATTAATGGCATGATTTTCTCTCTACCATAAAGTTGAAAAGCGTATAAGTATCTGCAACTGCAACGAAATGGCTTTAATTTATTGATAGATAGTTGGTTACGTCGTTGCAGATACCTGCGGCAGATGGTTGCAGATAAGGGGTATCTGCAACGCATGGGTTAGGTGTGTGCAAGCTATCCTTTTGGAGAAACAAGGCATTGCGTGTCCCTACGTAGAAACTCCAGTTTCCTTGCGCAGGAACTCCAGTTTCCCTACGCGGAAATTCCAGTTTCCTATATGAGAAACTCCAGTTTCCTGCCTGGGAACTGGAGTTCTAGCGTAAGCAAACTATACTTTCATATATCGGACTAAGTAAAATGTCCTAGCCCCACACATTTGTTGTTTATACAGTGTGGCAGATAAAGGGTATCTGCCACCATCTGCCACAGTATCTGCCACGCTGTAACTGATTATCTATTAGTGTATTAAAGCCATCTCGTTGCAGTTGCAGATACTTATACACTTTTTCAACTTTATAGTAGAGAGAAAATCGCATGATTTTGCTCATTTCCGTGCAGGAATGAATCAATTTTTAGGGATATGGTTGTTCTGAACCAAATCCTCCAGGAATTACAACTGATCCACAGAAACTTCTTCTGCCCATTTATAAATATTGTTATCAGCATTTTTCCAGTCAATATATTACTTTTTCTTACAAGTTTCAGATACGTGCCTCCTTTCTATTTCTTTTTTTCATCTTCCTTTCATCTTCCCGCATATCACTCCGTCGTTTGCGATGTCGGACGATGTACGTGTCGTGTTATGCTATAAGATATATTTTTTGCCGGCACTTGTTGGGCAGCATCCACGGTCACATTATAGATATATTCGTGTCCGCCTTCCAGCATGCTGCCGCTTTCCGCTATATAGCCCAGTTCAGTGCCATCGGAGAGCCGGACTTGGATGAACTCTTTCCCGCTTACGTCCTGCGGGGGCAGCAGGGCTTCATAAGCCACGGCGTAGCCCGCGGGGGTGTCGGCACAACGGTGGGGCGTGATGGTTTGCGGTTGCAAGCCATTAGGTTTAGGCTTATGGGCTGTCAGTGTCCCGGTCTGCGGATCGATGTCCGCTCTTGTAAAAAGGTTCTTGTCGCCCAGCAGCACGGAGGCGCCTGCCACGTCCTCATCCGTGAGGGAGCCGCCGGAACGCAACCGGAGGACGACGCGCGCCATGCCGTGGCGGAAACTAAGTTTGGGATTGCTGCGGTAGAGTGTCTGTGCGGTATAGACATAATCGCTATACTTATACTCACGGTCATCATTCTGTGCTACACTTACATAGACTTCGTATAAGAACGCCCCGTCCCCTGCAGAAGAGATACAGGCTGTGGGACCGTAAGCAAGGACACTTTTTTCGGCTTCCCCGCTTTTCCATACGGGAGGTGTGTGATCGACGTTCGTGCCGGGATCGGCGGAGTCGTGCACAAAGCCTTGGGCTGTGCTGTAAACGAAGGCTTTCCGCTTGCCGTCCATGTGGACGAGAATCCGGTCGCCTTCCGCGAAGGTTCCGTCGGGGATGGCACGGCTGGCGGGGGCGGTGTCGTGCCCTTCGCGTGCGGCGATGGTGGCGCCGAAGGTGACGGAGGTGCCGTCACCGCCGGTAGCTGTTTCCGGATCGTTGTCCGCGCTGCACCCCGTGAGGGTTGCCAGTGTCGCCGTCAGCATTGCCGTCATCGTTATCGCCGTGGCAAGCCACCGGCGGATGCTGTGCCGCCGGATGGCTTTCGGGAGAGTATGGTTGTGTATCTTCATGTTCTCTTATGCTTTTATTTCTTGTTCTTGATGAATGGCGGGCGCGGCTACTTGCGAAGGAGCACGGGCAGGTTGCCGTCGGTGACTTCCCAGGTGGTGGTGAAATTCCAAGGGGTGAAGGAGTAGGTGTAGCCGTTAATTATATAGCTATCCACCCATCTACCCGTTTCCGTCCACCACGAGGCGGCGGGCTTGGCATCGCAATCCGCGCCGTTCAGTTTATCGAGTCCTTTATCTGTGAAAGCGGCCGATGTTGCCGAGGCATAGTTGTTGACTATGTAACCGCCATTGTTTCCTGTAATACGGTGGATGCGGGTATTCATCTGCCCATCCTTGCCTGATATATTGCTGTTGAGCGCGGCGCAGTTGGCTATATAGCTGCTGTTAAATCCTGCAATGCCTCCCAAATCCACATACTCGGCAGTAGCCGTACTTTCTATCTTTCCGGTGGCATAACAATTAAAGATAAAACCATAATTAAATCCCGCGATGCTTCCGGCATAAAGAGTACCCATCTTTCCCGTTGCAGTCACCGTAACGTTGGAGATGCAATCGGTAACGGTGCTGTTGTTATACCCGCAGATTCCTCCCGCGTAGTAATCTGCGTTTTCATCCGTGCCGTCCACCGTTATCTGCCCGTCCACCCGCAGGCGGCGCACTTCTCCTTTAATACAGGCAAAGAGAGAAATAAAGTAACCGCTGATACCCTTGCCGAAATCTGCCTGTATGGGCTTCACCCCATTGAGAGTAACGGTATGCCCTCCGCCATCGAATGTTCCCGAGAAAGGATTACCTTGACCGAATCCATAGCCGTAATAGATAGCCTCCCAGTCATCGAGCACCAGGTCGTTGCAGAGGCGGTAATGCTTCTTCCGACTGTCGTCACTCGCCCCGATGTCCTTCATCCCCTGCGCATCCGTGATAAGAATCGGCTCGTTTTTGTCGGAGCCGTTGCCCGACCACTGTGCATAGAGGGTGAGGTCTCCGGCAGGCATCGTCAGCGTGCTGCCCGCGGCATAAAACTCGCCTCCGCCTCCGGGCAGGGTGTTCCATCCCACAAAGGTTTTGCCGCTTGGGGGTGTCAGATCGTTGTCGTAGGGCAGGGATGTCGTGGCGCCTTCAAAGACTTTGTCGCCCGCTATCGTGCCGCTGCCGCCGTTGGGGTCGAAGGTCAGGGTGCGGGCTTCCTGCAGGGTGATGTCCTTGCTGCCGCCGCTCGTCCAGTCATCAATATCGGCTTGGCCAACTGTGATGTGGGTGCGCTCCACGGTCACATTAAAGGTATAGGAGGTGGAGGGGGCAAGGGCTTCGCCTGCCGTGCCGGCCGGGAAAGTGAGCGCGGCGCCGAAGGTGTTATCGCCCAGCTTCAGTTGCAGGTGCATGGAACTTACCGCCTGCGGCCAGAGGATGGCGATGCCTGTGATCCGTCTCCCGATGGTGGAGGTGGGCAGGTTTTCGAGTTTGGACACCGTGCCTGTGGCTTTGGCTTCACCGGTGGAGGTGTCGAAGGTTCCCTCCGTTGCCAGTTGGGTGAGGGTGTAGGTCAGCCCGTTCGGGAGCGCTGTTCCGGCACCCGCCTTGAAGTTCAGGATGAGGCGGCTCATGCGGTGTGAAAACCGGAATTCGACCTTCGGGTTGCTGCTTTGGGCTGTCTGTTGCGCCCAGAGGTAGTCGATGGCGGGCAGGTTCTCCGGGCTCTGGTCGGCGACGGTGAGTTCTTTCGTGATGATGCCGTCGCTGCCGGGCTTGGTGCCGTTCGCACCCTCGTAGGGGTAGTAAGCGGTGAAGGTCGTGGGGGACTTGTCCTGAAAGTAGATGGTGTTGTCTTCGCCCGCCGCACCGGGTACGGGGCTGAACACACTGCCGTTGGTCTTGTAGCGGATATTGACATAGTTTGTCTTCCCATTCACGGAAGAGGTGGAAATGCCGATACAGTCATCGACATCCCATACCGTGTTTGCGGCGCGGGAGGACACCACGTTGTCTGTCTTGCCGATCGAGGCGGTGACAATGGCTGCGTTCGACGCGTTGCCGGAGGGGTCATTGTTCTCCTCGCTGCATCCTGCGGCGAGCATGGCTGCTACCACGGACGTGACAGCGAAAAGCCGGGTTGATGTGAATTGTTTCATCTGCTATTTGTTTTTAGTTTATAGTTTATGATTTATGATTGTTTATCGATTATTCCATTCCGGCATTTACGTCACCGCCGCTTGTTTCCGTCCAGCCGATAATCGTGCCGCCCGTTTCGGAATTTACCGGCGCATATACATCACCGGTAAGGCGCATGGGATGGAGCTTGTCGGTATTGAAATCCTTGAACATTTCGCTGAAATCGGTTTCCACCATGTCTTTCATGCCATCCATGAAGGTGAGTGCCACGACCATACGCTGCACCGCGCCCGGAATCATCCCCGGAACCCACACGGTACCGGTCAGTTTTTCTGCCGACAGGACAAAAGGAACCGACACGGCAGCCGCGCTGCCCGTCACTTCGCCCGTGCGCAGATCGACGGACGGTGCCACTCCTTCCAGCCGGGCTTCGATACCGACAATGCGCCTGCTGTCTCCACCGTTAATAGCCACCTCGAACGCTATCTTCCGGAAGAGTTGCCGCATGGGCAACACGACGCTTACCGTATCGTCCGCCACGACATCCGCTGTCACCGTACCACCCAGCAATACGCCCGGGTCAGGGTGTTGCAGCCCGGCATTGTCCGGGTCGTTGTCCACTGTTGCCACACCGTCCTTAACCGTAACGTGTGCTGCAGGGTTGTAACCGAGCAGTTCCGTCCGTCCCGGCACGAACAACCCGGCCAGCGCTGCAACCGGTTCATGCAGGGTGAAAGAGGTTCCCGCCGCTTCCAGGATGTATTTCGCGGGAGTGGCTATACCTTCGCCCCGCTGTGTCCAGTCAGCGGTTATCACGATGGCTCCTTTGTCGGGATGCGGCGTGTTGTAAATCGGGTCTTTTACATCGCAACCCGCAAGGAACAGGGTCGCACAGATGCAAAGTAATGTAATTGTAATTTTCATATATCGCGTTTTTATAGTTCTACTTATTTGCTGCCGATAGTCCACACGAGGCTGATTCCCGCCTGCGTGGGTCCCCAGAAGTGCTTGCTCTTGTTCCGTTCCTTATAGACACGCACGCCGTCGGTCATGCCGAAGCTGTCGTATTCGGAACGGGTATAGCCCAGACCGAGGTTGAAGTCAATGGAGAAGTCGCGGGACAGATAGAGCCGGTAGCCTGCGGTCAATCCCGCATTCCACAGCTTTCCCTGATAGCCGGTATCCTTTGAAACAATACCGCCCAACATATACTTATATATATTATACTCCCCATAGCTGCCCGATGCGCCTACATAAAAATGCTTTTTATCCAAAAGGTACCAGCGCACTTCGGGGTTGACGAGCCACATCTTCTGTACTCTGCCGTGCTCACCGCCCCACCACGAGAGGCTGCCGTCCAGCTTTACGCCCAGGTCACGGTTCACCCGCCATTCTACGCCGAGCGTGGGAAGCAGGAAGGCGTCATACAACACATTGGTGCGGACGGCAAAACGGTAGGGTTGCTCCGGTACTGACGTCAATCGCTCCGCAACGGGCGCAGGCTGTTGTTCCACATTCCTGTTGGCTTCAGGTTGCTTCTCGGCGACGCGGTCTTTTTTTACGGTTACCTGTTGCGATCCGGGCTTCGTTTCCGGTTCCACGTTTACTTGCTTTTGCCGGGGTTCTTCCCGTTCTACTTCTTCTTTGGCGGGCGTCGTCTCCGTCGTAGCCTTAGCCGAAGGAATACGGAGTGTCACCACCACCATATCCTTATTATTATGGTACGCACGCGCGTAATTAGCGGTCACGAAATCCGTTTCCTTCAGTCCTTTCCGGGTGATAAGTTCCGACTTTACCCGGTTGGCACGGATAAATGCCGTGTTCAGATTCTCTTTGGCAGTTGGCTGCGAAGCGCAATAGCCGTCCACATATACGGGCATCCTGCCTGCTGCTATCTCTGCCTTGTGACAGTCAATCAGCACATAGAGCCGTTCCAGTTCCGCCTCGTTGCCCGCGCGGGTAAACATGTTTTCACCCGGAAGAAAACGGAAGCTGACAACTGTATCTGCCCCGGCAGTTTCAGACGCCCGTGCATGGGAAATTTCGCATAACGAAACTCCCCAGAGCAAGAGAATTGATAGAATTTTGTGTAAATGTTTCATAGGTTTGTACATTAAGTTTTATGTTTTAATAGAATTATTATCACATTCAAACACTCTTGGCGAGCTTTATTTCTTACCACATTACACAAAAGTATGTGAATACCCAATAGGGCAGGTGACAATTCAACAAAATCTGCTTTTTACAATTTGTCCTAAAGGCACTTTTCATTAGGACAAATCGTAAAAGGCTTACCAAAAGGTATATTTTTACGTTTTTCACCTTGAAAATGAGGAATTATGATAAAAATACCATATATTTGGAAGGTGGATATTTCATCAATATACGTAACCGCGATAATACCTCTTATTCCATTCTTTTCGGCTATTGCCAGCGGAATATTGGTTGCTTTCTCGCTTCAGGACTGCCTGAAACGGGAAGAAAGGCGATTAAAAAGAATTGTCCTCTTTTATTTTTCCATTTCGGGTATCGCTTGGTTTATAACAATTTGTTACGCGTTCAGTCCTGTATTGTTCACCTGGTTGAATATCGTATGCCTCTTATCCTTTATTTTGCCTGCCATCTTCTTTTTTCGGATTATCCGTTTCCTTACCCGGCTCGGACAACCGGAGAATTTCTCCCTGCTCCATTATGTATTGCCCGGCATACTGGCGATGGTTACGTTAATATGGTCATTATCCGTACCTTTTGATGTGCAGTTGGAAATTGTCAGGGGAAGAGCGGAAATAGTTCCTGCCGGATATGAGGCTTTTGCCCGCTTTTACACATTAAAACCCTTGTTCCGGGTCGTTTTCGGACTTACCTATTATCTGTTTGCCATCGGGGTATTAGCCGTTTATTATAAAAGGGCCACAGGAAATAAGGCGATTGTGCACAGGCCTGCGAATTGGGTCTTGTTTATTGTCGGAATATCCCTGGCTTCGCTATTTTCGTCTGTATTGCCCACCTTTCTTATGAAACGCACAGAGTTTTACTCTTCTATATGGACGCTAATAGTGGCATTAAGCATTGCCATGCAGCATGTCTTGCTCGCATACCACGTCATGCGTCGGGATTACGTACCTTATATCATTACTGAAAAAACACCCAAGCAACCCAAAGCAACAAAGAAGCATGTGCCACAAACAGAAGAGCAGGCTGTGGAAACCAAAGAGAAGGCTAAGGCTCCGCGCAAGCAACATTCCGGCAAACTCAACCGACGCAGGTTCGAGAGTTTCATCCGCAATGAGAAGCCCTACCTGAATCCGGATTACAAGATTACCGATCTGGTGGAAGCGCTCGATATAAACCGCACCACACTTTCGGCATTTATAAACCGGACATACGGCGTGAACTTCAACCGATACCTGAACCGCCTGCGGCTCAAGGAACTTGAAAAGCTCCGTTCACAACCTGACGGACAGGGGAAAAGTATCAGTTCCCTGCTTGACAAGGCAGGATTCAAGGATTTCCGCAATTATTCGCGTGCCGCCGCCGCTGAAAGGGAAGACGCTGAACAAAAGAACGAAGCAGACAAAAAGAAAGGAGATACGGAATGATAAACATAGACCAGATAGACGCTTTCGCCTTTTCAGCTCCTATCGTATGCGCTTTGGTGTGCATGATTATGATGCTGATGGATGCAGTTGCACGCAGGCATAACGTACAGGAGAAGAGGCTGCGCCTCTTCCTGGCATTAACCTATCTTATTACTTCTCTCGGATGGTTGGGTATGGTATTTTATTCTATCAGTCCCCGCCTCTTTGCGTCCTACTATACTGTGTTCCTGTTCACGCTTATGCTCGACCAGGTAATGATATATAGGTTTGTTTCCATCATAACAAATACCGGTGAGCGTCGCAAACTCAACCGCCTGCATCTGATAATTCCGCTTCTCTTTACCCTCATTTCGATAATAAGCGACATGATAGTCCCGGTGGAACAGCAGCGGGCGGTGATCTTTTCAGAAGTAAGCGCCGATGAACCCAATTTGTGGTTCAGGATAATGTATGTATTGACAACCACCGTTTTTATAGTTTACAATACGCTTTATTCTTTTTTGAACCTGCGGAACATACGCCGTTACAGGAAGTTCATCGTGAACTATTCCTCGGATGCCTATAATGCATCCCTCGCCTGGCTGGCGGTCATACAAGCGCTTATTTTGATTACCGTTCCGGTTCCGCTGGCGGGATTGTTATTCCGCATACCCACTATTTCGTTCAGCTATTTTGCATGGGTGGGAACGCTGCCGTATTTTATCAACTACCTGATTCTTTGCTACAACCTGCTCAACGACAATTACCTCATCATCCAACCGGAAGATGTAAAAGAGGATACGGCTGCCAAAGTTTCCTTTATCAGCCGTAAACAATTCGAGCACTACCTGCGTGAAAAGAAACCTTATCTCAATCCCAACCTGCGGATTACAGACCTTGCCGCCGGGTTGCATACCAACCGGAGCTACATTTCGGGCTTTATCAATAAAGAATATGACATGAATTTCTGCCGTTTGATTAACCGTTGCAGGCTGTATCATCTCGACCGGCTACGCTTGTCGTCCTTAAACTCGGAGAAGGACAATATAGATTTGGTGTTGATGGCGGGATTCAGCAGTTACAGGAGCTATCTTAGGGTAAAAAATGAAGAGGATAGACTGTCGTTGCTGAAAGTTTTTGAAAAGTAAGATTTTCAATAAACGTTTTTATTCTTTTTCCCATCATATCCCCATTTTATATAAATGGCTCCCCAGGCAAATCCTGCTCCGAACGCAGTGAGAATTAGGTTATCTCCTTTTTTAAGTTTATCTTCAAAATCCCAAAGGCAGAGTGGGAGAGTACCCGCGCTGGTATTGCCGTATCGTTCGATATTGACCATGACCTTTTCGGCGGGAACTTCCAAACGTTGTGTTACAGCAGTGATAATGCGTTGATTAGCCTGATGGGGAATCACCCAGTCGATATTGTCTTTGCTTAGATGGTTTCTTGCAATAATAGATTCGCAAGCATCTGCCATGTTAGATACTGCATATTTGAATACAGTGCGCCCTTCCTGATAGATGTAATGCATTTGATTATCCAAGGTATAATAAGAAGGAGTGCATACGGAACCACCCGCTTTGATATGTAAAAAAGGTAATCCTTTGCCATCTGTCCTTAACACAGCATCCATAACACCCAACTCTTCAGTAGTAGGTTCAAGCATGATGGCTGCTCCGCCATCGCCGAAAATCGGACAAGTTGCCCGGTCGGTATAGTTTATTATTGACGACATCTTTTCAGCACCTACAACCACCACTTTCTTGTAATTTCCGGAACGGATAAAATTGGCTCCTGTCTCCAGTGCATATAAAAAACCGCTGCAAACGGCCTGCATGTCGAAAGCAAAAGCTCTTTTCAGTCCCAGTCTCTCACATAAAATAGAAGCAGTGGAAGGAAAACGATAATCAGGAGTTGTTGTAGCTACAATGACCAGATCAATATCATCCGGATTTGTTCGGGTGCGTTTTATTAACTGTTTGACAGCTTTACGAGCTATGTAAGAAGTTCCCAGTCCTTCCTCTTTCAAAATACGTCTTTCTTTAATGCCAATACGCCCCATAATCCATTCATCGGTAGTATCTACCATTTTGGAAATCTCATCATTGGTCAAGATATAATCGGGTACATATCCTCCGACTCCTGTAATTACTGCGTTTATTTTTTCCATTCGTTTTATCTAGTTTTGGTAAATTGAATAAGGAGGTTCATTCGAAAATCAAAAATGCGGGCGCAAATATATGGAAAAGAGACCGAATTCCAATAGTAGTTTGTGAAACTGTAGCCTTTTTAATTAATAAAAAGGAATATTTGACCAAATTTTGTCTAAATTTTTAGCAGGCAATTTTTGTTTAAATGAATGAGTTGTTGTAAATAATTGATTCATAGGTAATTGTGAATGTTGCTCCGGTATTGCTAACTACGAAGTTTGTCAAACAACTCGTCATTGTATAAAGATGACTTATTGGTTAGAGGCTATTTAAATTTTATGCAAATCATATTTTCGCTTCCTTTCTTGTCTTGCAGGTTCAAGATTTTCTTGATGACTTGCAAATGTGTGTTCTTCTAAATCCATACTGCCATCGGTAATGTATGGTAATAGTCAGTTATTCATCAAGAAAAATATTGTATATGTGAAAATATACACAGCGATATGATAACCGGCAGAAGCTGCAGTACGTGCCAGATGCAGTGCAAATGCTGTTTTACCTACCGCAGGACGGGCAGCAATAACGATCTCCTCACCGGGTTGCCAGCCGCATGTCACCCGGTCAAGGTCGGCAAATCCAGTAGTCAGTCCTGTAGCACTGTTCTTGTTGCTGGCCATGCGGGCCTCTATCAACTTATAGTGTCCTCTATGAGTTGTGACGTGGAACGGAGATGTTCGGCAGTACCACATTCATTTTCCAATCGGTCGAGGAGGGTATGGGCATTTGCCAGCGTATCGTCTATATCAGTTATCCTGATAGTTGGGAAAATAAGCCACTGCCATCTCGGATAGTACGTGGCAACCGTGAAGCAGCCAGTCAAAAGATTGATTATCCATTGTTTAAAATATTTTAGTACGCCGCAAAATTATGACTCGTTTCATTGGATGAAAAAAACGTTTTTCTGATGCTGGTAATTTAAATGTAAAATAAGTATGAATATTTTTAAATAAAAATCTAATTATTTAAACAATCTTTTCTATATTTGCATTCAATATTAGATTTTATATGGCAGTTTTGTCGATTAATAATCAGTAATATCAAACCATTTATATATAACTAAATTTTATAATGTTGAAAGGAATAGAAATAATAAAAGATCGTTTACAACGAAAGCGAAAACAGTACATCCATCAGGGAGAGAAAATAGAACAAATGAAGTGTACAATGCAAAACACCGGTGAGGAAATTGAGCAACTGGAATATGTGCTTAATGAGATGGAGCATATAGCGGATGTAAATCGTGCGCCACGAGTGATTCCAAATGCTAGGGTGGAGGAGGTGTTTGCATATCTCTGCCGGGTGTTTGAGTTTTTGCAGCACCGTTTAAAGCTGCATTTCAAATATAAATTGGCATGCGAAGTCATCTTTGCCTACTATCAGTTTAAAAGTCGGTTGCATACTCCTGGACGGGAATATTTAAGCTTTGCAACTATACTGACTTACTTTAAACGTGAAAGAGGAATGGCGTATGGGTGATTTCAAAAATATCGAAATATAGAGATAATAGTGTGAAAAACAAATGTTTTAGGAACAGAAATGACGAATTTGATATTTTTTCCTTATT
>ERZ772854.2887-NODE-2887-length-11414-cov-5.994278_pt1 | contig 11414 bp, 8 predicted proteins | sample MGYA00580844_ERZ772854 | MGnify/ENA primary metagenome ERZ772854 (study PRJEB29015, sample SAMEA2737727) | human gut metagenome | biome: human gut; feature: human-associated habitat; material: faeces | place: China | collected 2012 ...
ATGACCATCTGTGGGAGACCTGATTCCTTAAGTGGCATTCTCTTCTTATCAATAACGAGCATGGAAACGGTCTGTTTACTTGCCTCGATCTGTGCCTGCTGTTCTTCCTGCTTCTTCTGGGTCTTCTTGCCAAAGAAATATAAACCAACCAGTAATCCGATGAGGATTACAAGAATCACCAGAAGGACGATTGTTACTGGATGCATACTTATCCTCCTACTATATTATAAAGTTTCTTAATAACTATTCAGCCTGTACGGTTCCGCAAAACGTGTGACCGTGAAGAAACTGAACAGTTACATTCTTGTTTCACATAAACTACATTTTAACATCATTTTTTGGAAAAGGCAATTGTTTTGTTATCTCCTTTAAAAAGCTTATAAGCTGTGAAAGCATATAAAACCGGTACCGCAAATGCTGCAAGATTCATAAGAACCAGTATAATACTTCCCTTAATATGAAAGAAGTGGGCAATATGAGGAATAAAGGCCAGAATTCCAAAGATAACGGTGCTCATTCTTCCTTTTTCTGCATTCATCACGCCTATAATTCCAATTGCAATCTGAAGAAGTGTAAATGCATAAGTAAGTGCAAAAGCCTCTGTAGTATCACCATGGGTTACATGTCTGCCCACAATATTAGTGGTTCCGATCCAGAAGCGGGCTGCGATCAAAGAAGCAGAACCCAGGGCTATTTCAAATAGTGCGCTTATGCGCATAATATCTGATCTGTTCATATTTTCCTCCTTTAGAGTGAATGATATAGAGCTTAATATTTTTGATATTTGAGGTTAAAACGTATTTTATCATGTGTTTTTTATTTTAACAATATATGGCAATAGAATGCAAGGATATTTACTGAGAAGAGGTGGTAATTATTTTGAATATCATGTATAATAGAAATCTACTGGTTACAGAATGGATAGATTTATCTGGTATGGTTATAATAAATGCCAGATTACAGATTCCGTTCAGGATTAATAGGAAGCTTTGTAGGTTTTCTTTATTAACTGGTCTTGCGGGAAGAAGGTGTTTTGAGGGGGGCTTACAGTATAGTTAGGAGTTATACATTATGAAGAAATCGGATACAGAACAGGAACAGCCTGGTCTGGAAGAGAATAAAGTTCCCGACAGCCAGTCCAAGCGGGAGCTTGACAGAGAATTACAGGAACTGGCAGAGAAGGAACAACAGGAAGAGATATATTACGAAGAACGACGGCGCGAGAGACATGAGCGCAATCTGAAGAGAAAGAAGAGGCAGATACGGAATCGTAATCTGGCTCTTATTATTACTGCTTTGGCAGTGTTGGGCGGTGTGGGATACTTTTATAGAGAGCAGACAGGGTTAAAAGACGGCATGGAAACGCTGGTAGCCAAGGTAAGGGATTTGGTTCCTGATAAGAATTCCGGTAAAGAGAGCAAGGCAGCAGAAGAACTGGCAAAGGCTGACCAAAGCACCGAAAGCATCGAAAACCCCGATATTAATACAGAGGAAGCTGCTGACAGCTCAGACAGTACAGATATACAACCGGAATCTGGTGAAGGCACGGCAGATGACAGTGATGAGATAACTGGAAATACAGGTGACAATTCAGAGGATACTGCACAGGATGAATCCGGGAATATGTCCGATGAAGAGAAAACAGAAGATAATTCTTCAGATTCTGCAAATCATCCAGAGCAGGATGCAGCCCAGGCAGCAGCCATAGATTTAAATGGGGTTATGCCACAGGCAGCAGCTGCCGGCACAGGTATCATCAGGAGGCAGATCCGTCACGAGAAGAAGGTACTGACCACAGCCAAGGAGAAAGCTGCCCAGTATGATTATGACGGTGCAATCAGCCTTTTGCAGAAGGACAATGCATATGTGAGAAATGTCCATTTTCAGAATGCTGCAGAGAAATTCCAGAAGAAAAAGGATAAATGTGTAGCCTGGTCTCCGGAACAGGTAACTCACATTTTTTATCATTCCCTGATCGTGGATACTTCCAAGGCGTTTGATGGAGATTACAAGACAGATGGTTATAATCAGGTTATGACCACTATGGATGAGTTTAATAAGATAACCCAGATCATGTATGACGAGGGATATGTAATGGTAAACCTTTATGATCTGGCAGACGTTGATGAAAATGGGAAAATGCAGGCAAAGCAGATTTATCTTCCTAAGGGAAAAACACCGTTTGTCCTTTCGCAGGACGATGTATGTTATTATCACTCCCAGGATGGAGATGGAATTGCCACTAAGCTTGTTATAGACGAAGAGGGGAAGGTTCGCAACGAATATGTACAGGATGATGGAAGCACAGTTGTAGGTGACTATGATGTTGTACCGCTGATCGACCGGTTTGTGGAGGAACATCCTGATTTTGCATATCATGGACATAAGGGAATTGTAGCGCTTACAGGCTATAATGGAATCCTGGGTTACCGCACAGATATCAGCTATCAGACAAGACCAGATGATCTGAATGATGATAAAAAGGCGTGGCTTGACGCGCATCCTGATTTTGATCTGGATACAGAGCGGGCAGAAGCGAAAAAGGTCGCAGATGCCATGAAGGCGGAGGGCTGGACTTTTGCCAGCCATACATGGGGACATAAAAACATGTCCACAGTTTCTATGGAACGCCTTGAAACAGATACACAGAATTTCAAAGAGAACATTGACCCGCTTATTGGCGGAACAGATATTATTATCTTTGCTTTCGGAGCAGATATTAATAACGGCGGGGAGTACACTGGCAATGAGAAATTTGAATATCTGAAATCCCAGGGCTATGATTATTATTGCAATGTGGACTCTAACAAATATTTTGTACAGATGATGGATGAATATTTCCGGATGGGAAGAAGAAATGTGGATGGATATCGAATGTATTACAATCCGGACATGCTGGCAGATCTGTTTGACGTAAGCCAGGTATTTGACCCATCCAGACCCACTCCTGTACCGCCTATGAATGGTGGCTGATAAGACCAGCTACACAGAAATCATGCATTCGCATGATTTCGCGCTGAGATTCCCGGGGTTTCTGTGAACGTTGTTCACAAAAAGCACCTCGCGGAACGTTTCCAGTGAACAGTAACGGTGGAGAGGCAAAATAAAAATGATTGCCTCAGTGGGCTTCCTTTTTAATAGAAAATGTGATAATTTTATAAAAGAGTAACTGAAGGGAGTATGAAATGAAAAGAAAACTATATTTGGCAGCGTTAGTAATGTGTATGGCACTTGCTGTAAATGGCTGCGGAAGTGATAAAGAAACTACCAGTACAGAGAGTGAGAGCACTGCCACAGAGCAGCAGGCAGAGAATTCGGCAGAGGAAGAAGAGGTACAGGAACCTTATACAGATTCTACCGGTGCGACACGCCTGGTTTCAGTGGATAATGTGGAGAAATATGTTACAATTGCAGACTATAAGGGGATAACTCTTGATAATTCTGTACCAAAAGTGACAGATGAGGATATTGAGAATCGTATCGCAGAGAATTTGAAAGACAATTCAGTGGAAGTGACAGATGAGAACGCTGTCATCCAGAATGGTGATACCGCTACTATTAATTTCGTAGGTACAAAAGACGGGGAAGCTTTTGAAGGTGGAACCGGTAATAATTATGACCTTGTGATCGGAAGCGGCACAATGATTCCCGGATTTGAAGAAGGAATCGTGGGAATGAAGAAGGGTGAGACTAAAGACGTATCGGTAACCTTCCCGGAGAGCTACCGCAACAGTGAACTGGCTGGACAGGATGCAGTATTCCAGATTACCGTGCAGAGCTTTAAGAGACCACCGGAACTGACCGATGACTGGGTTGCAGCGAATACCGATTACAAGACAATTGATGAATATAAGGCTTCTGTTCGCGCACAGCTGGAGCAGGAGGCACAGGATCAGGCCGACAGCAGTCTGCGCAGCACTGCATGGAATACTGTTTACACCAATTCTGAGGTTGTGGAATATCCGGAGAAAGACGTAGAAGAGGCAGTGAAGACATTTAAGAAACAGGCAGAAGCATACGCGAAGCAGGGAAATATGGAGCTTGAAGACTTCGTAGAGTCTCAGGGCGTTTCCATGGATGATTTCGAAGCCCAGTGCCAGCAGTATGCCCAGGCCAAGGTAAAACAGAATCTGCTTATTCAGGGAATCATGGACGCAGAGGGAATGACTCTGGAGGATGAGGAAAGCCTTGCAATCCAGAATCAGCTGGTAGAGCAGTATGCTTCTGGCGATCTTGCAGTTCTTATCGATACTTACGGTCAGGTTGCAGTGGATGAGAGTATCGGACTTATGAGAGTTCAGGATTTCATTATTGCAAATGCAAATTATGATCAGACAGCAGCGGATACATCTGCTGAAGGTGAGGCCGCACAGGCTGCTGAGGGAACAGAAGCAGCAGATCATGCAGATGGCAGTACAACTGACGGACAGAGCACGGATGGCGGGGATACAGCAGAAGATCAGGAAACTGGTGCAACCGCAGATACAGGCACAGCAGCGGATGCTTCAACAGATACACAGGATGACAGTACAGAGAATTGACGGTTGCTGTTTATAATAGAAACAGCAGCCAATGAATCTCAGGAGGGAATGGAGTTATGATTATTAAAAACGGAGAAGTTTTTCAGGAGGATGGAAGCTTCAGATTACAGGATCTGTATGTGGAGAATCATAGAATCGTGGCTTCTGAGGATGAGGTTACGGACAAGACGATTGTAGACGCGGCTGGGCTCAGGGTAATCCCGGGACTGGTGGATATTCACAGTCACGGTGCATTTGGACATGATTTTTCTGATGCTGATCCGGAGGGACTTAAGATTATTCTGAAATACGAAAAGAGCCACGGAATTACTTCCTATTGTCCTACTTCCATGACATTGCCGGCAGAAGAACTGAAGGAAATTTTTGCTACTATTAAGACTGTGGGAGAAATGAAAGCCGGAGCCACTGTCCGGGGAATCAATATGGAAGGACCGTTTCTGGATGCGAAGAAAAAAGGTGCCCATGTGGAGGGCTATATCTGCAAACCAGATGCCGGATTTTTCCGTGAACTGAATGAATATTCCGGAAATATGGTGAAGCTGGTAACTCTGGCACCGAATGTGGATGGTGCTATGGAATTCATTGATGAGGTACATAATGAGGTGTGCATTTCCCTTGGTCATACAGCAGCTGATTACGATACAGCAGCGGAGGCCATGAGAAGAGGTGCACACCATGTGACACATCTTTATAATGCCATGCAGCCACTGGCGCACAGAGAACCAGGACTGATCGGAGCTGCCTGTGATGATGGGCAGTGTATGGCAGAGATGATCTGTGATGGCATTCACATTCATCCCGCTGTGATCCGCGCTACATTTAAGATGTTTGGACCAGAGAGGATTGTACTGATCAGTGACTCTATGATGGCTACTGGAATGGAGAACGGAACCTACCAGCTGGGTGGACAGGAAGTAACGATGAAGGACTGTAAGGCAACTTTGAAGGACGGTACGATTGCCGGTTCTGCTACGAACCTGTATGATTGTATGCGCAAGGCTGTTTCTTTTGGTGTTCCCCTTGAAGAAGCGATTTTTGCAGCAACACGAAATCCGGCAAAGAGTATTGGTATTTATGATGAAGTTGGTTCCCTTTCTGTTGGAAAGAAAGCGGATATTCTTCTTGTAACAGATGATCTGGAGCTGAGAGAAGTGCTATGACAGAACTTTTTTGCGGAAAATTTTTTCCACTATGTAACGAGAGATAAAGAGGGAATATGAATGGATAGAAGGGTTTTGCGCGAAAGAATGCGCAGGAAACAGCGCCAGATAAGACGAAGGAAGATCATTAAGCTGGTTACCTATGTTGTGGCAATGGTGCTGGCTGTGATTTTTGTAATAAGAGGAGTGATTTTTCCAATCGTAAGTCGTGTGGGAGGAAAGAGTACTGGAAAATCACAGAGCGTGCAGGCGGATGCAGGTGACGGAGCTGCTTCGAATGCGGATTCCAATTCTACAGATGCTCTGAGACAGCCTCTGAAAGGACAGAGCGATGTGACCAAGGTTTCTTCACTGACTCCAGGCTGGCATGAGGATTCCAGCGGACGCTGGTATCAGAATGCAGATGGTACATATTATACCAATGGTTTTGCAGAGATTGACGGAGTGAAATATGCATTTGATTCCAATGGATACATGCAGACCGGCTGGGTGACCAAGGGGGTAAACGATTATTATTTTAATGAGGATGGTTCTTACAATGCTGAGAAGAAACGCCCTTTGATCGCACTTACCTTTGATGATGGTCCGGGACAGTATACAGACAAGCTTTTGGACTGTCTGGAGGAGAACAATGCACATGCTACCTTCTTTATGTTGGGACAGCTGGTTGGACAGTATCCGGACGAAGTGAAGAGAATGGTGGAACTTGGCTGTGAGATCGGAAACCATTCCTGGGATCATCAGGATATGCTGAATCTGAGTATTGATGATGTTATAAAGGAATTCGGCGATACCGATCAGGCATTGATTGATGCCTGTGGACAGGAGTCCACGGTAATTCGTCCGCCTTATGGAGACTGCAATGATGAAATTATTTCGGCAGTTGGGAAACCTTTTATTTTGTGGTCTATTGACAGTCTGGACTGGAAATATCTGGATGCAGATCTGGATTACAATGGCATTATGAATGACAGCAATCTGGGAGACGGAGCCGTTATTCTGATGCATGATATTCATGGTCCTTCAGTTGATGCGGCACTCAGACTGATTCCAGATCTTATTGCACAGGGATATAAACTGGTAACGGTAAGTGAGATGGCAGCGGCGAAGAATGTTACCCTTCAGCCAGCAAAATATGCAGAGTTCTGGCAGAGCGCCCTTGATGCAGGTTATGTGCCTGGATATAATGGAAATGGCTCTTCTGAGGACTCTTCCACAGATGGAACTTCTGATGGCAGTTCAGATGACAGCAGTAATGGAGATGAGAGCGACTTCAGTGATGGTTCCGGTGATGGAAGCGACGGCAGTGAAAGTGACGGATACACAGACGGCAGTGAGAATAGCGAAGGGGATTTTAGCAGCGACTCAGGCGAATAACGGAGAAAATAAGAGGCTCTAGAGCCTGTCTGGCATATGTGTTAAGCTTCGGGACTTCCGGAAATCGCAGATGCTGTATAGTGTGAATGATAGTATACGCTTGTACTTATGAGAAAAATGTCAAAGTACAGGCGTATTTTTTTACAGTAAAAATGAATTTTGATGTAGATTTTTTATGAATAATAGACAAGTTTTTGGTGGCATGGAGGAAAAGAGTATGCTATAATGTGCATAAGAATTTGAAAGTTTAGGGAGGTAACTTTCTGATGGGAGAGAAATTACAGTTTACAGAGCTTGACCAGTATCTCTTTGGTCAGGGAACCCATTATGATGTTTACAGAAAGCTTGGCGCACATCCTGTGAAACAAGGGAAAAAAGAAGGTGTTTATTTTGCAGTATGGGCACCTAATGCGCAAGCTGTTTCTGTAATTGGAGAGTTTAATGACTGGAATGAACAGGCTGCTCCAATGAAAAAGGCAGGTCCGATCGGTGTATTTGAGACATTTGTCCCTGGAGCGAAGATTGGACAGCTGTATAAGTTTTTTATTGTAGGAATGAACGGGGAGCATATTTATAAAGCTGACCCTTATGCAAATGAGGCAGAATTAAGACCGGGAACGGCATCCAGAATCACGGATATCGGGGATTACAAATGGAAAGATACCACCTGGATGAAGAATCGTCAGAAATTTGACGAGACTAAGGATGCTATGGCGATCTATGAGGTACATCCTGGCTCCTGGATGAAGCATCCGGCTACAGAGGAGAATGAGAAAGGCTTTTTCAATTACAGGGAACTGGCGGTGAAGCTTGCCCAGTATGTGAAGGATATGGGCTATACACATGTGGAGCTGATGGGGATTGCAGAGCATCCCTTTGACGGTTCCTGGGGATATCAGGTCACCGGTTATTATGCGCCTACTTCCCGCTATGGAACACCCCAGGATTTCAAATATCTGGTAGATTATCTTCACAGACAGAAAATCGGGGTTATTCTGGACTGGGTGCCGGCACATTTTCCCAAGGATGCCCATGGACTGGCGAATTTTGACGGAACTGCAGTTTATGAGCATGCAGATCCCAGACAGGGAGAGCATCCGGACTGGGGAACCAAGATCTACAATTATGGCAGACCGGAGGTAAAGAATTTCCTGATCGCAAATGCTCTGTTCTGGATCGAGGAGTGTCATGTGGACGGTCTTCGTGTGGATGCCGTTGCATCCATGCTGTATCTGGATTATGGAAAGAATGATGGTCAGTGGGTAGCCAATAAATATGGCGGAAATCAGAATCTGGAAGCAATTGAGTTTTTTAAGCATCTGAATACAGTGGTTCTTGGAAGAAACCATGGTACTGTGATGATTGCAGAGGAGTCTACCGCATGGCCGAAGGTTACAGGTAAGGCAGAGGATGACGGCCTTGGATTTTCCCTGAAATGGAACATGGGCTGGATGAATGACTTCCTGGAATATATGAAGCTGGACCCCTATTTCCGTAAGTTTAACCATAATAAGATGACTTTCTCCATGACATATGCTTACAGTGAGAAATATGTGTTAGTAATCTCCCATGATGAGGTGGTTCATCTGAAGAAGTCTATGCTGGAGAAAATGCCAGGTGAGCTAGATGATAAGTTTAAGAATCTGAAGGCTGCTTATACATTTATGTTCTGCCATCCGGGCAAGAAGCTTTTATTTATGGGGCAGGAATTCGGTCAACTTCGAGAGTGGAGCGAGGAGAGAGAACTTGACTGGTTCCTTCTTGGGGAAGAGAAGCATCGGGATTTGAAGGATTTTGTGCAGACATTGCTGAAGATGTATCGCAAATATCCTGCGCTCTATGGAACGGATACGGATCCGTCTGGCTTTGAGTGGATCAATGCAGATGACGGGGACAGAAGTATTTACAGCTTCGTAAGGAAATCCCCTACAAAAAGAAATAACCTTCTGGTAGTATGCAATTTCACTCCTGTAGAACGTCCGGATTACCGTGTTGGTGTGCCGAAGAAGAAACAATACACACTGGTTCTGGATGAAAACGGACAGACTGCGAAGAAGGTATTTAAGGCAGAAAAGCAGGATTGTGACAATCGTCCGTTCTCCTTTGCTTATCCGCTGCCAGCTTACGGGGTTGCTGTGTTCCAGTATTAGAAGCTGCCAAATTCCGCAAGGAACAATTCTCACAGACAATTTTCAGATTGCTGTGATAATTTAGTATTAAAAATACCCAAAGAATGGGGCAAATTCGGGTTTTGTTTGTGACTGTTGGGGATTTTTTCCCAGAAGGTGAAAAACCTGTTGCTATTTGGAAAAAGTTGAGATATAATGAGCCCGAACAAAAAGAAATGGAAAAAGTTGTACATGTTGAAAGGAGAATATTGACATGAAGGTATCTAATATTAAAGACATTCAGAAATTTTTTGATGTAGTAGACAGCTGCGCTGGTAAAGTAGAGCTTGTAACTGGCGAAGGTGACAGACTGAACCTGAAATCTAAATTATCACAGTATGTATCTCTTGCAAACATCTTCTCTAACGGTGAGATTCCGGAGCTTGAGATCGTTGCATATGAGAAAGAAGACATTGATAAGCTTATGCACTTCATGATCAACGGCTGATTTGCATAAAACTGTGAAATTGGGATAAATATATTAGGGGATGTGACTTGGTCATGTCCCCTTTTTCTGGCATAATAGAAAGGGGAATACAAAATGGTAAAGATTGACATTATCTCCGGTTTCCTTGGAGCTGGTAAGACAACTCTTATTAAGAAACTGCTGAAAGAAGCATTTGAAGGTGAGCAGGTAGTTTTGATCGAGAATGAGTTCGGTGAGATTGGTATTGACGGGGGATTCCTGAAAGATGCCGGAATCGAGATCCGTGAGATGAACTCCGGATGTATCTGCTGTTCTCTGGTTGGAGATTTTGGTGCTTCCCTGAAGGAAGTTGTAGAGAAGTATCATCCGGACCGTATCCTGATCGAGCCATCAGGTGTTGGTAAGCTTTCCGACGTTATCAAGGCTGTACAGGGTGTGGAAGAGGATGTTGATATTCAGCTGAACAGCTACACTACAGTTGTTGATGCCAAGAAATGCAAAATGTATATGAGAAACTTCGGCGAGTTCTTTGACAATCAGGTTCAGTATGCAGGCGCGATTATCATGAGCCGTACCGATATTGTAGACGAGAAGAAAGCAATGGAGTCTATGGAGCTTCTTCGTTCTATCAATGAGAAGGCAGCTATTATTACCACTCCGATTGAGAAGCTGGATGGAAAGAAAATCCTGGAGGTTATGGAGCATCCGGTATCTCTGGCGGATGAGCTGCTGAAAGAGGAGCATGAGCATCATCATCATGCCCATGATGATGAGTGCGGTTGCGGACATGACCACGATCACGAGCATCATCATCACGATCAGGATGATGAGTGCGGCTGCGGACATGACCACGATCACGAGCATCATCACGACCATGATGATGAGTGCGGCTGCGGACATGACCACGATCATGAGCATCATCATCACGACCATGACGAGTGTGGCTGCGGACATGACCACGATCATGAGCATCATCATCACGACCATGATGACGAATGTGGCTGCGGACATCATCATGATCATCACCATCATCACGCAGACGAAGTATTTACCAGCTGGGGACGTGAGACTATTAAGAAGTTTACAAGAGAAGAGCTTGAGAAAATGCTGGAGAGCCTTTCCGCTTCTGAAGAGTATGGCGTGATCCTTCGTGCTAAGGGAATGCTTCCGGCAGAGGACGGAACATGGATCTACTTCGATATGGTTCCGGAAGAAACTGAGATCCGTGAAGGTTCACCGGAGTACACCGGACGTCTTTGCGTAATTGGTTCCAAGTTAAATGAAGAGAAACTGGTCAAGCTGTTCGGCGTAGCTTAATGATTGACATATAAACGGGATAAAAGACTTTTGGTAAGCTTATTTGTTGCTGTTTATAAGCGATATATGCGAACGTACTGCTTTTAATTAAGAAAAATACAGGGAGGTTTCTGTAAATGGATGAAATTACAGTACCGATTTATCTCATAACCGGCTTCCTGGAAAGCGGCAAGACCTCTTTCCTTAGCTTTACCCTCCAGCAGGATTACTTCCGTACAGAGGGAAAGACACTTCTCATTCTCTGCGAAGAGGGAGAGGAAGAGTACGATGAAGAGGCTCTTGCAAAAGATAATGTTGTAGTTGAGGTTATTGAGAAAGAAGAAGATTTTACACCGGAGCGCCTTCAGGCACTGGATATTATCCATCAGCCGGAGCGTGTGGTTATGGAATATAATGGAATGTGGCTGGTAAGCAAATTTGAGGA
>ERZ772854.2924-NODE-2924-length-11210-cov-6.157239_pt1 | contig 11210 bp, 7 predicted proteins | sample MGYA00580844_ERZ772854 | MGnify/ENA primary metagenome ERZ772854 (study PRJEB29015, sample SAMEA2737727) | human gut metagenome | biome: human gut; feature: human-associated habitat; material: faeces | place: China | collected 2012 ...
GCATGATTTCTGTGCATCGCGAAGCGCGTTACTGTGAACGGAGTGAACAGTAACGATTTAAGCACATATGCAACAGATGAGGAGGCATATTCTTTACATGAGCATCAAATACACATTAGGAATTGACATTGGTTCCACCACTGTCAAAATTGCAATACTTGATGAAAACGACACCCTGCTTTTCGCAGATTACCAGCGCCATTTCGCCAACATCCAGGAAACACTGGCGGAGCTTCTGACGAAAGCTTATGGCAAACTTGGAGAGCTTACCCTTCATCCGGTAATCACAGGCTCCGGCGGACTTACACTCGCCAACCACCTTGGCGTTCCTTTTGTACAGGAGGTAATTGCGGTATCCACTTCTCTTCAGAAGATTGCGCCCCAGACGGATGTTGCCATCGAGCTTGGCGGTGAGGATGCCAAGATCATCTACTTCGAAGGCGGCAATATTGAGCAGCGTATGAATGGTATCTGCGCAGGAGGTACCGGTTCTTTCATCGATCAGATGGCATCCCTGCTTCAGACTGATGCTACCGGGCTGAACGAATACGCGAAGAATTACAAAGCGCTTTACCCCATCGCAGCCCGCTGCGGTGTATTTGCCAAGACTGACATCCAGCCTCTGATCAACGATGGTGCCACCAAGGAGGATCTTTCCGCTTCCATTTTCCAGGCAGTTGTAAACCAGACCATTTCCGGTCTTGCCTGCGGCAAGCCGATTCGCGGCCATGTTGCATTTCTCGGTGGTCCCCTTCACTTTCTGGATCAGCTGAAGGCTGCCTTTATCCGTACCCTGAAGCTGGATGACGAGCACGCTATCACACCTGAAAATTCCCATCTTTTCGCAGCTATGGGTTCTGCTATGAATGCGAAGGATGAGGTAACAGTTTCCCTTACAGATATGACAAACCGCCTGAAGAACTCCATCAAACTGGATTTCGAGGTAGAACGTATGGAGCCTCTTTTTGCCACGGAGGAAGACTATGAGGCATTTAATAAGCGTCAGAGTGCCTATCAGGTAAAGAAGGGCGATCTTTCCCAATATCACGGAAACTGCTATCTGGGTATCGATGCAGGCTCCACCACCACCAAGACTGCTCTTGTAGGTGAGGACGGAACCTTGCTTTACTCCTTCTACAGCAATAATAACGGAAGCCCGCTTAAGACAGCCATCCGTTCTATCCAGGAGATCTACAGCATTCTTCCAGAGGATGCCCACATTGCATTTTCCTGTTCCACAGGCTACGGCGAGGCTCTGATGAAGGCCGCTCTTCTGCTGGATGAGGGGGAAGTTGAGACCGTTTCCCATTACTATGCAGCAGCTTTCTTCGACCCGGAGGTTGACTGTATCGTCGATATCGGCGGACAGGATATGAAATGCATCAAGATCCGTAATCAGACCGTAGACAGTGTACAGCTGAACGAGGCATGTTCCTCCGGATGCGGTTCCTTTATCGAAACTTTCGCCAAGTCTCTGAACTACTCCGTACAGGATTTCGCCAAGGCTGCCCTTTTTGCAGAGCACCCGATTGACCTTGGAACAAGATGTACCGTATTTATGAACTCCAAGGTAAAGCAGGCCCAGAAGGAAGGCGCATCCGTAGCTGATATTTCCGCAGGTCTTGCATATTCTGTTATCAAGAATGCGCTTTACAAGGTTATCAAGGTTTCCGATGCCAAAGAGCTGGGACGTCATATTGTAGTGCAGGGCGGAACCTTCTACAACGACGGTGTACTTCGAAGCTTTGAGCGTATAGCAGGCTGTGAGGCTATTCGTCCTGACATTGCCGGTATTATGGGTGCTTTCGGTGCTGCCCTCATTGCCAAGGAGCGCTACCATGCAGAAGGACGTGAGACTACCATGCTTTCCATTGCCAAGATCAATGAGCTGAAATACACTACCTCCATGGCCAACTGCCACGGATGTACCAACAACTGTCGTCTTACCATCAACAAATTCACCGGCGGGCGTCAGTTTGTAAGCGGCAACCGTTGTGAACGTGGTATTGGTAAGGAGAAGAATAAGGATCATATCCCCAACCTTTATGAATATAAGTACAAACGGCTTTTCTCCTATCCGCCTCTTTCTCCGGATAAGGCTACCCGGGGAAAAGTTGGTATTCCGCGAGTTTTAAATATGTTTGAGAATTATCCTTTCTGGTATACCTTCTTTACTGAGCTGAAATATCAGGTAGTGCTTTCTCCTACCTCCACCAGAAAGATTTATGAACTTGGCATTGAATCCATTCCAAGCGAATCCGAGTGCTATCCGGCCAAGCTTGCCCACGGACATGTGACCTGGCTGATCAAAAATGGTGTGAAATTCATTTTCTACCCGTGTATCCCTTACGAGCGAAATGAATTCCCGGATGCAGTCAACCACTACAACTGCCCTATCGTTACCTCTTATGCAGAGAATATTAAGAACAATGTGGACGAGCTTCACGATCCGTCCATTACCTTTATGAATCCGTTCCTGGCCCTGACCTCTGAGGAAATCGTCACAAAGAGACTGACTGAGATTTTCCCGGATATCCCCGCATCTGAAGTAAAGGAAGCCGCCCATAAGGCATGGGAGGAAATGGCTGCCGTACATAAGGACATTGAGAAAAAGGGTGAGGAGACGCTTCAGTATCTGAAGGAGACAGGCCGCCGGGGTATCGTTCTGGCAGGCCGTCCTTACCATATTGACCCTGAGATTCATCACGGTATCCCGGATCTGATCAACAGCTATGGAGTGGCAGTTCTCACGGAGGATTCCGTTTCCCATCTGGTACCTGTTGAGCGTCCGATCCGTGTCAATGACCAGTGGATGTACCATTCCAGACTGTATGCAGCAGCAAACTTTGTGAAAACCCATGACGATCTGGATCTGATCCAGCTGAACTCCTTTGGCTGCGGACTTGACGCAGTCACCACTGATGAGGTTTACGAAATTCTGGATGGCAGCGGCAAGATTTACACCTGTCTGAAAATTGATGAGGTTAACAACCTTGGTGCCGCAAGGATCCGTGTCAGATCCCTTCTTGCAGCCCTCCGTGCAAAGGATGCTCAGAAAAGGGAGCGTACCATTAAACCATCTTCTATTGAGAAGGTTTCGTTTACTAAGGAGATGCGCAAGGATTACACCATCCTCTGCCCGCAGATGTCACCGGTGCACTTCTCCTTATTGGAAGCTGCTTTTAATGCAAACGGTTATCATCTGGAGGTGCTTCCAAATGACAACAAGCACGCCGTAGACGTAGGTCTGAAATATGTAAATAATGATGCCTGCTATCCTTCCCTGATCGTTGTGGGACAGATTATGGACGCTCTTTTATCAGGTAAATACGACCTGAACAAGACTGCCGTTATCATGTCCCAGACAGGCGGCGGATGCCGTGCATCCAACTATATTGCTTTTATCCGCCGTGCCCTTAAGAAAGCGGGAATGGAACAGGTTCCGGTTATCTCCCTTAACCTTAGCGGTCTGGAGAGCAACCCTGGATTTAAACTTACTCTTCCGCTGGTGAAGGCTGTTGTGTATGCCGCTGTGTTTGGTGATATTCTTATGAAATGTATTTACCGCATGCGCCCATATGAACTGGAGAAGGGCATTGTAAACCGCAAGCACAAGATCTGGGAAAAACGTGTGATTGCATTTCTTACCGGCAGCTCATTAAGCCACAGCCAGTTTAAGAAAATGTGCCGGGAAATGGTTCACGATTTCGATACCATCCCGATCAGTGATGAGAAGAAGCCTCGTGTTGGTATTGTAGGTGAGATCCTGGTTAAATTCCTTCCGGCTGCAAACAATCACCTTGCAGAGCTTCTGGAAGCGGAAGGAGCTGAGCCTGTGGTACCGGATCTGATCGACTTTATGTCCTACTGCTTCTACAATCAGAATTTCAAGGTCGACAATCTTGGATTTAAGAAATCCAAGGCATTCTTTGGAAATATAGGTATTAAGGCAATCGACTGGGTTCGTAAAACTGCAAATGAGGCACTTGCGGAAAGCCGTCATTTCCATCCGACTGCGGACATTCGCGACCTGGCAAATATGGCACGCCCCATTGTTTCCGAGGGTAACCAGACTGGCGAGGGATGGTTCCTGACCGGTGAAATGATGGAACTGATCCATGATGATGTTCCGAATATTGTTTGTATCCAGCCGTTCGGCTGCCTGCCGAACCACATTGTTGGCAAAGGTGTTATCAAAGAAATCCGCCGTCAGTATCCGAAGGCTAATATTGCAGCCATCGACTACGACCCGGGTGCAAGCGAGGTAAACCAGCTGAACCGAATTAAATTAATGCTTTCTACTGCACAGAAGAATTTGAAGACAGAAGAGGCGAAAAATAACAACTAGCCTCGGTTCGTATTCCGAAAAAATACAAGAAGAAAGCCCTCAGAGTTGCCGCTCTGAGGGCTTTCGTGCTGCATACATTGAACATATCGCTTCTTTCTTGCCGAATGGCATTATAACCTATGCATATCTAAAAGTCAATATATTATAATTTTAATAGCATATTTAAAAACCATGTTCTAAAACGGCAGCTTCCCTGCAATTTTCTTCAGGTAGGCTCCGCCTGGCATCATGGCAAACTGCTCATCAGATGGCTTGCTCACTGCCAGATATACAATAAAATAGGCAGTCATTCCAAGAACCACTGCGATTCCAAGGCTGATGAAATTGGAATGAATCAGCTTATAAATTCCATAATAGGAAAAGCCTGCCACTACAGCCATAGGCACGGATGCCAGAAGTGGATTCAGATAAGCACTTCTCCATGGATTTTTGTACTGCATATACTGTTTCATTGCCCGCTCGTTCAGCAGACACATAACAACCGCATAAATAATCATAGCCACTACAATGGCATATACGCCAAGGTCAGTTGCAAACAGCAGAATTGCCATGGCGATCACATCCACCACCAGGGCAATTGCCGCATTGATCATGGGGATATTGGGCTTTCCAATTCCCTGTAGCACACCATTGGAAATATTGGAATTTCCATTGAGGATGATGGTAATGACACCAAGCATCATCAGCTGAGCTGCTGCCCCCTCTGTTCGCGGAAACAAAAGCCTTGTGATCGGGCCGGCAAGAACTGCAAGTCCAACTGCACATGGAATGGAAATAAACATACTGATCCAGGTTGCGCGGTCGATCTTATCTCTGGCACTGTCCATGTCCCTCTTGGCATACTGGGCAGAAACCTCCGGAATCATGGATGTGGGTGCTGTACTTGCAAGCGTAAGGGGAATATTAATCAGGGTCATATAATAGCCATATTCCGCGTAGAGACTTGTAATGGTATCATGGTCAATCCCCTTAAAGCCCTGAATGCCGGAATACATATAACTGTTAATAAAGCCGTTTACATTGTAAATAAAAGAGCTGAGGATGATCGGCATTACGATGAGAACGATATTCTTCATAACCTCACCGGTGGCCTCATCACGAGAATGGGTATCCCTTGCCAGTCTCTTTTTGATATTCTTTCGGTTTACCCAATATACAAAAAACATGAAAAGTAATGCTGATGCAACTCCGGCACCGGTTCCCATAGTAGCTCCGGCAGCCCCCCAGGCATTTCGTACAGATTCCTCCGCACTACTGAATTTATTCAGCATGACAGTAGACATCAGGATTGCAAAAACCGCTACAAAACACTGTTCCACAATCTGGGACAATGAGGTAGGGAGCATGTTTCGATATGCCTGAAAATAACCTCGGAAGGTACCAAGAATTCCTGACAGGAAAATGGTTGGTGCCAGCATTTTCAGTGCAAGTCTGGCTCCGGACATGGATTCCGGCACCAGAATGGACGAACCGAAAAGACAAAAAAGTGCTACTACACCTCCCATTATGATTACATATAACAGCGCACAGTGAAATACCTTCTGGGCGTCTCTGTAACGTTTAAAAGCCAGCTTTTCTGCCATAATCTTGGATACTGCCTGCGGAATGCTGAAAGAAGCGATCATCAGCAGGATAAAGTAAACATTCTGGGCATAATTGAAAAGACCCATACTGTTATTTCCAAGAGTATTGGAAAGCGGACTTTTATAGAGCATTCCGATGATCTTAGAGATCAATGCTGCGATCATCAGGAATGAAGCATTTTTTACAAGTGTGTTATCGTTCTTTTTCCCCATTTCTTATTGTTCCTTTTTGATATTTTCAATCTGCCAGTCAATGGGGGCAAGCCCGTTTTTCTCCAGAAATTCATTGGTCTGGCTGAAATGCCTGCATCCGAAAAATCCTCTTGACGCAGACAGCGGGCTTGGATGTGCAGCTGTGAGTACCAGCTGCTTCGGATTGTTCAGCATTGCTTTTTTCATCTGGGCAGGTCTTCCCCAGAGAAGATATACGATCGGGCGGTCCTGATCATTCAGGGTCTGGATAACCGCATCGGTAAACTGTTCCCAGCCGATTCCTCTGTGTGAAAACGCCTGGTGGGCGCGGACAGTCAGTACTGTGTTCAGAAGAAATACGCCCTGCTTCGCCCATTTTTCCAGGCAGCCGTTGTCAGGAATATAGCAGCCCAGGTCGCTGTGGAGTTCTTTATAAATGTTTACCAGAGACGGGGGAATGTCTATATCTTCTCTTACAGAGAAGCAAAGGCCGTTGGCCTGTCCATCGTTATGATAGGGATCCTGACCCAGAATAACTACTTTTACATCGTTTAACGGGGTGTATTCGAAAGCATTAAACATATCCTGGGGCGGTGGGAATACTTTTCTGGTGCGGTATTCTTCCATTATTGTTTTATATAGTTTGGCATAATAGGGCTGATGAAATTCATTCCTCAGCGCGGCCTGCCAGTCTCCTGTTATCTGGCCCATTTTAATTGTCACCTCATCTTTTGTATTTTGCTATTTAGTTGATTAAAAGTTCTTCAATGCGGACGCATTTGGACAATGTGTATTACTCACTCGCCGGCGCAACGCTCCAGCGAACTAATCGCTAACTGCGACTAATGCGTTCGGGAGAGCCCTCACGCATAAGTCTCCGTAAGCGCTGGATTTCGCTTACGCTAAGAGCGCGCCTGAAATGGCTCGCTGGAGTAATACACATTGCCCAAATGCTGTGTGTCGGCTGGGACTTAAACACATTAAATAGTAATTTTAATATTCTATCGTCTTACCGGAACACCTTTTTCAGCCAGGTAATCCTTCACCTGAGAAATTTCCAGTTCTTTATAGTGGAACAGGGAAGCTGCCAGAACTGCATCGGCACCGCCGTCGGTAAGGCCTTCGTAGAAGTGTTCCAGGGTACCGGCACCACCGGAAGCGATGACCGGGATGGATACGGCATCAGATACTGCGCGGGTTAATGGGATGTCGTAGCCAGCCTTGGTACCATCACAGTCCATGCTGGTAAGGAGGATTTCTCCTGCACCAAGGGCTTCTGCTTTCTTCGCCCACTCAATGGCATCAATGCCTGTATCCAAACGACCGCCATGCTTATAGATGTTCCAGCCGCCGTCAGGACGACGCTTAGCGTCAATGGCAACTACTACACACTGGCTGCCGAATTTATCTGCTGCCTCACGGATTAATTCCGGACGGTCAATGGCTGCGGAGTTTACAGAAATCTTGTCTGCACCTTCGCGGAGCAGCTTCCGGAAATCATCTACAGTACGGATCCCGCCGCCAACTGTAAATGGAATGAATACGTTGGCTGCAACTTTTCGCACCATATCTACTACTGTGTCACGCTGTTCACAGGAGGCTGTAATGTCAAGAAATACCACTTCATCTGCTCCTGCTGCGTCGTATGCTTTCGCAATTTCCACAGGATCTCCAGCATCCTTCAGGTCTACGAAATTAACACCTTTCACTACTCGTCCATTATTTACATCCAGACAGGGAATAATTCGCTTTGTAAACATGATCATGCCTCCTTTCCAAGCTTCGCAAAATTCTCCAGTATTTTCAGACCGTACTTGCTGCTCTTCTCCGGGTGGAACTGGCAGGCAAATATGTTGTCCTTTTCAACGGAGGCATGAATAGTTACGCCATACTGCGCAGTCGCCTTCACGATTTCAGGTTCTTTTGCCTGAAGGTAGTAGGAATGAACAAAGTAGACGTAAGTCTCTTCCGGAATTCCTTTAAACAGGCGACCATCATTCTGAAGGTGAAGAGAATTCCATCCCATGTGAGGAATTTTAAGTCCAGGAGCCGGGGGAATCTTCACGATCTTACCTTTCAAAATTCCAAGTCCCTCCACTCCCGGAGTTTCGTCACTGGATTCGAAAAGGAGCTGCAGACCCAGACAGATTCCAAGGAATGGAGTTCCTTTCTCTGTAAGCTCCCGGATCACAGGAACAAGTCCGAATTTATTCAGATTATTCATGGCATCTCCAAAGCTTCCAACACCTGGAAGGATTACTTTATCCGCACTCAGTAATACCTGAGGATCTCTGGAAACTACAGTTTCCTCTCCAAGGTAATGAAGGGCTTTTTCCACACTTTTTATATTGCCTGCATCATAATCAATTATTGCTATCATTCGGGCTCCTCCTGTTGTCTGTTTTTCGTCAATACTGCGTCTATTGTGTGCAGCATTTTCTGCCATCATATAAATGCTTTTAATCAGCAAATACTGCCTTCCCAAAGCACAATATTGCTGAACATACACTTTCATATTCTTACAGTATAACGCAAAAACAGGCGGTTGCAAAGAGCTAATTCCATGCTGCCGCCTGTTTTGTTAGTTTGTATTGTCTTTCCCGATCAGCACTGCTTTTTTTATGAAAAATTACAATTATCTTCTCTTTCAAGCACCAGATTTCCAGCCTGAAGATTGACTATTTTTACTTTATTTCCGATCCAGGGTAAACCAGAATTCCACCCCGTTATCAAAGTTCTGAACACCGTACTGCTGATTCATACCTTCCATAATAGCCTTTACAATAGAAAGTCCGATTCCGCTTCCGCCATACTCTCTGGTGCGGGCTTTGTCTACCTTGTAGAACTTGTTCCACAGATTCGGGAGATCGGCTTCCGGGATTGGGGTTCCGGTATTAAATACCGTTACTTTCACTCTGTCTTCCTGTTTCTGGACTTTGATCTCCACGATTTTTTCTCCATCCAGATGATGCAGGGCATTGCTTACATAATTCGTCACAACTTCTTCTGTCTTAAACTCATCTGCCCAGACATAAAGAGGCTCTGTCTCATTAAAAATCACCCGGGCTTCTTTCTGCCTGATCATGATATCCATGGTGGAAAGAACGCCTTTGATCAATGCAGTCAGGTCAAAACGCTCCATAACAGCTGCGTCTTTTCCGGATTCCAGCTGATTCAGCGTAAGAAGATTCTTTACCAGCTTATTCATCTTGGCAGCTTCATCAATAATGACGTCACAGTAAAAATCCATGCTTTCCGGATCATCATTAATGTTCTCCTTCAGACCTTCTGCATACCCCTGCACAAGAGCAATGGGTGTCTTCAGCTCATGGGAAACATTATCCAGAAACTCTTTTCGCATTTCATCGATTTTCACCTTATTCTCAATATCCTTCTGCAGCTCATTGTTTGCAGATTTCAGCTCGGAAATAGTATGCTCCAGCTGACTGGACATCTTGTTAAAATTATCTCCCAGCACATCAATTTCATTGCCGGCCTTGCTTTTATATCTGGCTTCAAAATCAAGATCTGTCATCTTACGGGAAAGCTCCGTCAGCTCGGAAATAGGTCTGGTCAGCTTTCTGGTTACTGCCATAATACACATTCCACTTATAACAATAATGACAATTCCTACAAAAAAATAAAACTTATTGGAAATATTTGCGCTTTCCTGGATACTTTCCAGAGGGCTTCGGATCAGGAAATAATTGCCATTGTCAAATTTCCCCCAGCACTCTACATAATCCATGCCCACGAAACGGTCATATACCTGCTGAACCACACAGTTATCCGTCTGTTTCAGAATTGTGCCTTTTCCGTTATCCATGTCAAGATCACTGGCATAACCAAAAAACAGCTTGCTTCTCAGCTGATCTTCATTCTCCGGCCAGCACAGATATTTCGTATTATCCTCATTGACAACCACCCAGGTCAGATTATTCCTGGAGCTTTCCTGAATGATCTCAGAAGACAATTCTTCCTGCTCGCTTTCCACATCGTCCTCTGTCATAGAATCCGTGTTGATCTGACTCAGCACTTCCCTTGCTTCCAGAAGAGTTTCCGTCTTTTTTGACACATAATATTTTTCCAGAAATGCTCCGTTGATCATGGAAATCGTGAGAATGGAAAGGAATAAAAGACCTATAAATGTAAACGTGATCTGGTGCTTTATGGAGCGGATTTTCTTTGGCTTCTTTGATTTCTTCATCACTCTACCTCAAACTTGTAACCCATTCCCCATACGGTCTTGATGTACTCACCTTTATCCCCCATTTTACTTCTTAATTTCTTCACATGTGTGTCAATGGTTCTGGCATCTCCGAAATAATCATAATTCCAAACAGAATTAAGGATTTTTTCCCTGGAAAGAGCAATTCCCTGATTTTCCAAAAAGTAAGTAAGAAGCTCAAATTCCTTAAAGCTAAGATCCATAGGCTTGTCATCGACTGTTGCAAGATGGGCAGCCTTATCGATCACAATTCCCCCTGCGCTGAGCACATCTTCCGCTCCGGTCTGTCCGGTACGGCGAAGGATAGCTTCTACTCTGGCTACCAAGATCTTCGGGCTGAATGGCTTGGAAATATACTCATCCACACCCAGGTCAAAACCAAGAAGCTCATCACGCTCATCTCCTCTTGCTGTCAGCATGATGATCGGTACTTTAGAATTCTTGCGCACCTCACGGCATACTTCCCAGCCGTCCATCTTTGGCATCATTACATCCAGGATGATCAGGGCAATATCTTTTTCCTTATAAAAGATATCCATGGCTTCCTCGCCATCTCCTGCTTCCAGCACCTGAAAATTCTTCTTTGTTAAAAAGTCTTTTACAAGCTTTCTCATTCGGCTTTCATCATCCACTACAAGGATTTTTAATGTATCCATATCTTGTCCTCCCTTTTTGGTCAACCTCATTTATCGCATGGTTTTTATACCTTTTTGTACGATTTACCTGTATCTTAACACAGGGGTATGATGATTTTGTGAACGCCAGCACATTTTCTTACAGATGACTTTTTTTCTGTTTTGTGCTATGCTAGAGCGTGTTTGAAAAAGGCTTTCTGCAAGATGTGCGTCACAATTTGTGG